>SDBS01008236.1_pt1 | contig 10084 bp, 5 predicted proteins | sample 2277091 | NCBI WGS metagenome assembly SDBS01 (sample SAMN10404972, study PRJNA504765) | marine sediment metagenome | isolation source: marine sediment core GS10_PC15, 163 cmbsf | place: Arctic Ocean: Southern Knipovich Ridge | collected 2010 | reverse complement strand
TACACTTAAGATCTCTCCATCGGAACTAAAAATTAAACTGAGAACAAAAAAAGTTTATCCTAGAGCCATTAGATTGGATACCAAATGGATTCAAAGTAATAAAAGAGAGTTATAATTTAGGATTATAACTTAAAACCCTAGAGTTATAATTTAGGATTATAACTTAAAACCCTAAATTGGATTCAAAGTAATAAAAGAGAGTTATAATTTAGGATTATAACTTAAAACCCTAAATAAATCCGTTTACTGCAAAAATTCTGGGAATCTTGGTTTTGTATTTGAAAGTTGTTATACTTAAAGATAGCATAGATATAGCGAATCCTCCAAAAGCTATTATTGAAACAAGTCCATGCAAAATTCCAAGGGGTCCTTTTCTCTCTAGACTGAAAATCCCCACAAACAGAATTCCTATACTTCCAAAACCCCCCACAATTGAACTGTAGCGCGTTAGTTTATAGAAAAGAAGCATATTTCTATTTTTCTGAGGTGATGAGAGGTGTATCCTTCTGTGAAGATAGCAGTTAAATAATACTGTAGTAAGCCCCCCTATAACACACGACAGATTAAATAAACTTGGGTGTGGGGTAAGCATATATGTACCGAGTTGACTAATTGTATGACTAAATATACTGTATCCAACTGGTCCAAAAAGATTAGCAACTATTACACTTCCAAATAAAAATCCCAAATAAAAAAACATACCTATTGCTAAACTAGATTTTATTATTTTTGGAAAATTCCATATACTAGATACCTTAGACTTAATTGAATAGAAAGCAGGAGTAATCTGCAAGCCTTTTTTCTTAAGGAGCAAGATTTTATCGCATCCACTAACAAATTCTAATAACTCCTTAGCTTCGTCAATTAGTTTGATATCCTTCGCTATCTTTCCTTCGCACCAGTTAAAGAGAATGTGGTCTTCAAAGGATCCAGAGATATTATCATAATTCCAACTAGGAACATATCCTCTAGGGCATAAGCCGGCATCGTAAAAAGCTTTTTGATGAGAGGGATTATATGCTGAAACAAAAGCCTCATAATATCTAATTCTTAACTCAGTACCACACTTTATGAACTCCTTAACAAAAATTATTAACTCCTCGACGTTTTCTACGCAATATTTTGTTTTTTCGAAATTTTTCACTTGAGGTGTATATAAAAATTCGAAGAAAGAATCAGAATCAGGAAATGTGAAGCGAATTGTTTCATACCCGAATTTATCACGTGAAACTGTTCTAGTAAGACAACCTTCTAATTTTTTCAACCGAGAACCATTACTGAAATCATTCGAATTAGTAATATTTTGAATGGAATACTCTCCTAGTCTATACCGTGCATCTGCATAATTAAAGCATTTTTCTACAGGCTGAATGAACTGAGGTACCTTTTTCGTCCTGAACTCAGTAAGAGCCCTTTTATCATAAAATATTTGCATCAAATCAGATTCTACTTTTCCCAGAAAAATATCTTTATTTGGGTAGAACGCTATAGGGGCTATTCCACAAACATACATTGAATATTGAGATTTTGCATGGGCTGTTCGGTTTTCTACATACCACGTATAAATAATATCTCGAAACTTATGCACCATTGATATCATAGAACCGATCATTGCTTTAGTGATATCAATATATCCTTGATACTTCTTCTTTAGCATAAATCCCCGAATATATCCTCGTTTATTTCCAAAATCCAAGACAAATGTAATGCAACCTGCAATATTAAATTGGGCATCTTGATAGATTATCCATCGGGAACCAGAATCCAGAATCATCTTACGCATTTCTTCGACGTCCTCCATTTCTTTATAGGGATATGTTCCATTATACAATTCCTTATAAATCTCAGTAATCTCTTCAGCATCTTCTGGTTTTGCAAGCCTTAAAATTGGACTGATTTTATGAGTATGTAATCTACCTTCTAACTCAAAATCAAGAGCCATTCCTTCATGAATATCGGGATTAACTACACTTTCAAATGGTTTTAAAAATTGTTCTGTATTATCAGAAAATAAATCATTTACAGATACTACTGCGGGTTCAATTACTTCTTCAGATAACATTTGTTTTCTACTTTTTTTTATGAGTTTTATATCTCGTCGAGGAGTTAACACTAAATTTAACGAGTATATATAAATAAAAACGTGAAGAAGTGAGGTATGTTTTTGCCTTTATATAGAGAATAAGTTTTAATAACTAGTCTTGAAGTTTTTTGCTAAGTTTATTTACTAAATAATTAACTCGAATTCCCACTTGCTCTAAAAACTTATTTTTTTCTTGTAGTTCGTTGGTTGAATCAGAATTTAAAGAGCCTTCTGTATATTGACGGAGAGAATCATTAATTTTAATTTGTTTTATATAGTATGGAAATAAACCAAATATTCTTTTGAGGCTGTTGGCTTTTTGCTTTAGTATAAAAGTTTTAAATTCTTTTGGTGTGACGGTATTATTATATAGTTTTTTGATTAATATTTTTAAATGATCTAACTGCTCTTCATCAAAAAGAATGTCTTCAATCCCAGTAAAGAGGATGTCATTTTCAGTCATAATCTTTTCCATCTAAGAATGATTTAATTTTAGCAAAAAATGAATTTTGAAAAGTATAAATTTCTTTAGATACTTTTTTTATCGTATCTCTAGTGTAATTTCTCACACTATAGTGTTCAATAAAATCTAATAAATCCTCATAACTAATTGGAAAATATTTAACTGAACTCAAATACTTGAGAAATTGATAGAGCTTGTTATGAGTTACAATCGAGTCTTGATTATTGAAATGGTTGTAAACGTTACTTAAATAATTCCGAATTAAGCCATCTTCTATTTTTAATGCCTTATTAAATTCTGAGTGGGTGATTGCATAATAAATTCCATACATTCTAGAAAATAGTGTCCCGAATTCTTGTACTAAAGCCTTTCTAAGATTCTGTGCCTGAATAATATATCTTCGAGGCTGTGTTTTAAATATTTGGGTTAAATTAGGAACGGTCGTACTCTCTTTTTCGATTATATTAACGTCAACATGTTGCCTGCTTTTACTTGTGAAATAATCTTCGGAAGACATCTCATATTGAGCACCTACTGAATATGACGTCATCATAGTCTCAGAACCGCTTGGTTGCGCATGATGACTTTCATCTAGATATTTATGCTTGATTAAGATAGCTAAAATATCTGTTGTCAGCTTATTTATATTTTCTTTCTTAATTTTCCTGGAAGCTTTTGGATAAATTCTTTTACGGAGCTCTTCCTTTATATATTTGATATTTAAATTGCCAATTTTATCATTTTTTTTTAAAAACGCTAAAAATTTAGTAATTTCTTCTAGATAATTGATATATGGCCCTAAATGAGCTTCAAACAGAGTATGTCTTGCTTGTTCTAAAATTCTTTTTTCTGTATCTTTTAAATTATATCCTCTTCTTTTCATATGTTCAACGATTTCAGCATCATTCAGCTTTTTAGCTTTTTCTAATTTATGCCAATCAATAAAGGCAGGAAAAGATTGATCAATATCACTGCGTTTAATTAATACTTTATTCAAGGTCAATATTTTTAAATATTCAACTTGATAAGCATTCTGCCTAGAAGGAGAATACATACCTCTACCTGATTCTTGTAAATTCATTAAAGTACTAAGAGTTGCAATGTCTCTTTGGTCAGTTGCCCTAAAGGAGATTAAATTATTGAAATAAGTGAGCACGTGAGGGTGAAGATAGTGAATCTGGCTTGCTAAATAAATCATACCAAACCCTCTCTGGATAAACGGTTCCAAGAAAATATCGATTTTTCCGTAGCTCATCTTCTGGTCCAGATAATATGATTCAAAAAAGATATCTACATTAGGCACAATTATATTTTTAACAACATAATCATCGCTACTTTTAATGTAATGAATAATCTTCGAAAGAATTAGAAAACTGAAAAAAACTTTCTTATTTACTTCACGTAATAGCGAAAGATCAATAATAACAGTCTTTGCGTTTGTAACAAAATCATAAGCGAATACTTTTTCTTTAACACCCACTTTTTTAAAATAGTTCAAATCTTGTGTCGTAAAATCCGAAAATAAAGAAAGGAGAGAATTACTAATAGGATTTCGCTCCCATTTGTTTTGAGTCTGTAGTTCTAACTGAACTGAGGGGAGGTCCATTTCGGGATTCTCCCTAATAGTATTCCTAAAGATATCAATTGTCCTCTGATCTTTTTTAAATGCAAGACCGAATGCATCAAACATATACTCCAAATATTCGGTATTATTAGCATCATAAGGAATATCCGAGATAAGGGGATCAATTGTAAAGGCGCTCCCTAATTTAAAATAAAGGATTTCCTCAACAAATAGAGTCCCTTTAAAATAATTTATAATTTTAGACCAAGAGCCGTCAAAATCAAATATGATACTAGGATTATTATCTTCGATTAATTCAGTTACTACTTTCATAGCGGTTAATACTCTCTTGTTATGGATTCCGTTCGTAATCAGTAAATTCTTGAGTTGTTGTGGAGTAAATCCTACATTAACTTCTCCTTCCCACACTTCAGTATTAATGGTTTTTCCGATTACAATCGAATTTTCCAAATAGAGAGGAGTATTAAATTCAGCAGGAATCGTAGTTTCGATACCCTTTTTAAGTACGCCCGGCACTTCGGTAAATGGTAATAATGTAGTTCCTTGTAACATTATATAATTAAGGTGTGACCCACCTAATCTTATTTTTTTATCCTTTAAGATAGAGAATAAATAGCCTGATATAAGTGAGTTTGATGAAAGCTCAGTAAGGGTCATAGAATTAAAATTGGAATAAAAACTTCCCCTTAAACTTTCTCTTTTAACCCGCAATTCTTCTTCCAGCTCGTTAAATTGTTTTTTTTGGAGGGAATCAATGAATCTGTAAGAATGCACCGAGAGGGTTAGAATGGTATTCCACATACCATAACGCTTACCTAACCATTCTTCATTTTCTGCCTCATTATTATCTTCTTTTTTACGGTAAACTAATTTATTCTTTACGTCCTCCTTAATATGATTTAAACCATCATCGTAAAATTCGGAATAATCGATTGGGTAATTAGAAAGTGTGTATCCATAGGAAATATTACTGTGGTTAAGAACTTCAAAAAAATCTCTAAGATGTACATGTCGGGGATAAAATACATTTTTTAGATTTAAAACTTTTAGCCCTAATAACAGATTATCTTCAATATTAAGAAATAAAGTCCGTGGAAATTGCCTAAACCGAATGAATCTTACATTTTTAAAAGGCTTTATTAACATAATATTATTTTTTTTACGCAGCATAGTTTTTGTAAAATAAAAAAAGAGATCTCTCCACCAGATTAAAAAAATAAATATCATTATTCCTGTATCTATTGCAATAATATACCAGAAAGATATTTCAAACTCAATCAAGATAATATCAATGGAACTCAGAATAATTGCAAATAAGACCAATTTCATAATAGAAATAAAAGAAATATTTCTAAGAGTTGCTTTTTTATTTTCAATTTTGGTAGAGACAGAAGTGGTACCTTTCACATAAAAAGTCCTTAGAGCATTGCTTAAGTTATTTTCTGAGAGAAGGGCTATTTTATAATGACGGAAGGTGGTAGCTAGATTATTTTTCAAGATATTGCCCATTTGCTTAATATTTGTTCTTAAACTCTCAATCATATGATTTGTAAGAATCCCTATACGATCGTACATTACTGAAAAATAAATACTAGTTCTAATAGAAGTCATTGATTTTTCCTGCAACTCTGCATCTAGGTTAGAATAAAATGGTGTTTGAACTACTTGAAAAGCATAGGGAATCCGTAAATTCTTTGAGCTTAATGATATCATAAATTTAGCCAATTTAGTTTGTATTTTATCAGCAATGACCTCAACTTTAAATATTTGAATTGCTTGATGAATAAGATCTTTTTTATGCGACCTATAAATAACTGAGAGGTCGGCCTCTTCCATCCAGAACACCATATCTTTAAAGGGGTTAATATAAGTTGTACTGCGAAATATAATGCTAAGCCAATTCCTCAATGAGAAAATATCATCAGAGAAGACAATAACAAAAATAATTAAAAAGCTGATTCCTACCACAGTGGATGAGATTAGATCAATATTTTGAATATAACTTGATATTACAACAAAAAGAGCAAAAAATGTCAGAGAGACCGATTTTGTTAACGAGAGCGGAGAATTGATATCTTTGAAGGAAGGATTTGCGTTTTTCCAGATTTTTAGGTACTCTTTATCATCATCTCCTTGCTCCGAAGAGCTTTTAGTTACTTGTCTAGCCTTTTTACGCCTTGAATAAAATAGTTGTTCAGTTTCATTATCTATCATGTTCTTATCAGTTTTCCTTTTTTTTTATATATTTTACATATAGAAGAATTAATACAATGATTCCTACAAAAAGTAATATAACCCATGTATCGATATAAGGAATTATAATTGGAATAGAATTCATTTCAAATAATATAATTGCTCCTACAGACAATAGTGTGATGATAACTCCTATTATAAGATATCCAAATAAACCAGGTAAAGATCTCTGATATGAAATATTATCTTTGAGCGCTCCTTGAATAATGATTTTGTTATTTTCTTTACGTTCTAACATTTTTCTAAGAGATCTTAGATAGAGAGCAGATTCCAATTTTGTGGGATCTAATCTTGAATTTAAATCCATGCGAAACCCTTTTTCTTTTTCTTTAATTTTTTGTAAGATTAGTGGTTTTAACTTATTAGAATCCTGAGAATTCCGTCCAGATTTTGAAGTAAGAAAAGAGAATATACTTCCTTGTGCTACAGAGCTTAGATCATCTTCATTTACTTGTCTATGCAAGTTTGGAACTTCGAGCTTTCGCAGCTCATAATAAATATCTATTATTAACTTTAAGTTCTCATGTGGAAGGGTACCTTTATTTCGCAAAAAAATAGCCTCGCAAACTTGAATAGTTTCACACATATTTTCAGGAAATATAACAATGCCTAGATTTTTTAAAAAAATAGAATTTATATTGGTGATATAATTACTCATTGAATCAATAGGTTTTACCCCCAATTTAATTCCAATTTCATATAAGCGGTTTCTTATGAGAGTAAAGAAAGCTATTGTTAAACTTTTATAATTCTTATTTTTTTTACATTCAAGTTGTAAACTTTTTAATTTTAAATCAGTTAATAGTTCATTCATATTTATCTTCTGTTCCTTGTGTTTTCTTTTGCAATAAATTGATCTAAATCTATAGGTTCTTGATACTGTTCTACTAATTTCCTAACTCGTAGATCACTACTGTTATCTTCTTGACCAAATTTTAGGATGGTAGAAATATAGAAAATTGCGTAAGGAAATAATAATGGAAACGAAATTAACTGTAAGATATATCCCAATCCCATACTATAAGTAGTTATAATACCTGATGTTGAATCGGTGACGTGAAATAGAGGATAAAATAGGTCATTTGGTATAAGATACATAAAGGGAAACAGAGATATATAACAAAAAAACAAAATTAAAAGAGTTCCCATAATATATGCATAAGTTTTATATCTTTCTAACTCGGTAGCGCTTTCAATACTCATAAAAAATACAGTATAGCCGGTTAATACAATTAAAATAATTACTATTACGTTGATGAAAATCGGAATTTCGATCTGTTTAGGACGTAATGAGTCATTTAATGGCGAAATCCAACCCTCAAATAGATGAAATTGCCAAGATGCGAAAAATTCAGTCTCAGAAAACATTTTGAATGAATACCACTCTAAAAAAAAAGATAAAAAAAAAAATACTAATCCAATTAGAAAAAGACCTTTAAACCATCGAAGTACATTCATATTAATCCTCCATAAATGAGACAAACTTTTTGGGTAGGCTTCCATCCAAATTCAGTTTTTCTTTATTTTTACCTTTTTTCTCAAAAAGAGTGTCTTCATCAACTTCTTTTTCTAGCGATTTCTTTCGGATAAAATCTTGAGCACCATCTACATTGATATTAGTAATAACTTTAGATTTATATCTCGTACCAAGAGATTCATAAACGAATTGTTCCATTAACTCAGGAGGGAGATCTTCTCTAATTAATACTAAACTAGCATCATCTAAGTTTAGATTTCTTTTATGATATGGGGTTTCAAATTTGCGATGAATTAGTGATTTCCTCCTGAAATTTGCTAAATAGAAATACCCCAGAATGATCGCATATAAGATTATTGCGCCATACCCAAGATTATTAACAGTCCCTAATACAGAGAACCCTTGGAATAGTGCAAATACTAAAAGTGTTATTCCGATTAATCCAATCCCTAGGAAAATCATCGAACTCTTGCGTACCAAGGTCATGAGTTTGACAGAACCTTCATTATCTATAGTAATAGCCGACTTTTCTTTATTGTAAGTCTCGATCTGGAAGTATTTAAGATCTAAATATTGAAGTATGTGAGAGAAATTCATGAGCTCAACCACGTGTAGATCTAAATCCTTCTGATAAGCAAAAGAAAGGACTTTTTCTGTAAATCCTACCTTATGCTGAGATACTAATAGGGGGGTTACCACTAATTTATACTGAATTAATCCTGACCTGAAATAAAGATTTTTATGGGTCCGTGTCCTTTCCAAAGTTAAGTTTAGTTCAAGATTATTGTTAATATACGCAAATAAAGTGCCCTCATCACCTAAATTATCTCTAATATGTATACATGCGTTAGATAAAGTAGTAGCATACGAATCTAATTTTCTATTTATTGCCGGACTAGCATTATCACCTTTCGCATTACTTGTAATCTTATCTAACGAGACTATCAGTGGCCCTCTAACATTATTTAATTTAATTGGTATCACACATATTACTTCTCGAGTTTCTTTTATTCTAATTACCTTTAAAGCTAATATATCAATTCCGTGATAAACCTTTTGCAACTCTGAATCCTTTTGAATAATATGAAACTCATTTTCTCTAAGAAAGGTACATGTCTCTTGTGAAAAACCTTGCATTTCTTGATGATTAAGAACTGCCATATTTATATTCGCTACATCATGAGTTATTGTCACTGGAGGCTCAATCAAGGGTAGTGTTTCTATTTCTCTTGGAATATCCTCTTCTAACTCTACTTCATTAGTCTCGTGAACATTAACATCAATCTCTTCAGGAATTCTATTATCGTATTCTTCTTCAAGATCGACGGATTTTTCTTTATATTCTTGAAAAGTAGGCTCCTCTATATCTGATTGGGAAGGTTTTGAAGGATATATATGTGATTCTTCTCTTTTAATCCTATCTTTTGGATCAAACCAAGGCTCTACTTGAGATTTGGTATTATTTTTGGCTTTCTTCTTGGAACTTTCATAGATTTCAATTTCGGGAGTAAACATAACAGCGCCGTTTACAATTTTAACCTCAATCCTTCTTTCCTCAATCCACCTTCTAGGATATTTATCAGGTAAGAGTCTACTAAAATTTCGATATAGCTCAGACTCAACTATGATGTAGGCATCTTTTATTCGAGCATAATTAAGGACATAGTGATCATCTTTTTCCTTTTTGCCCCTACCTCCTACCCGATGGATTTTTCCACTATTAATCATGCTTTCCAATTTATCGGGATCATCTATCTTTCTATGAAGACCTGGATCAATAAATATGGCTATGTCCATTAGACCAATATCTTCTAACTTTTTTATTAATCCAATTAAATATTCTATTTTTGGAAAACCACCTGTATCCCTATCAACTCCCATCCACGCAACATTTGATCCATCAACAACAATAGGCGTGGAAGCATCTAATGTCAATTTGAAATCTTTTTCGACTAATTCTTTTTTTACTTTCGATTTAATTCTTTCATATGAAATCTCTCCATTGTCTACCATTGGGGAGGATATCTTATCCTCAAGTTGTTCATTATCTTCAAATTCCTCAAATGGTTCCTCTTGTTCTTCTTCTTGCAATATGTGAGAAGGTTGAATCTCAGGTTGAGAAAAATTATCTAAACTTAAAGTTTCCAAGTGAGATTTTGCGCCTTCTATCATTTTTCTTGCTGAAGCAAGACCTATCCCATTCACTTTAGATAGTTCTTCAGC
>SDBS01008234.1_pt1 | contig 10085 bp, 14 predicted proteins | sample 2277091 | NCBI WGS metagenome assembly SDBS01 (sample SAMN10404972, study PRJNA504765) | marine sediment metagenome | isolation source: marine sediment core GS10_PC15, 163 cmbsf | place: Arctic Ocean: Southern Knipovich Ridge | collected 2010 | reverse complement strand
GGCGGCAATGTGGAACGGGCAATGTTGCGCAAGGACGGCATATTGTGGCTGAATGAGGTGGGGCGTGTCGCGATGCTTCCCTCCAACGATGCGTGCATAGAGCACCTGGACCGGGAGGGGCTGTGCAATGAGCGGGAATTGCTGGCTCTAATGTCGTGGACGGGCACCATTCACGGCACAGTGGTGGTGGAGTTGCCCAAAAATGAAAAGAAGCGGGCGCGTTGATTCACACCCACCCGTGCCCGTCGTCCTCAATGTACGCGGCCAGCCACTCGCCGTCATCCCGGTACACATCACGCCGATCGGCCAGCGCCATCAGCCCCGCCCCACGCATCCACTCGCCCTCCATGGTGTGGTGGGAAATGTGATTGATCACAATGTGGTCACCGCGCACCGTGTACGTCGTGTACTCGTACCAGCCCGCCACCTGCTCAATCATCGCCCCGTTCACGCACCGCACCGGCTCTCCGTACGTCCGGATCCGGCGTCCCATTGAGCTCGGCACCGTGTGCATGACACCGTCGGCCCACACTGCCTTGCCGTACACGGGATGGCCCAGCGTGACCAGCCGGGCAATGGAGGTGGGCGGTAGGTGCGAAGTGGTCTTGGGCGTGATCGCGAAAGGCGAACGGGGCGGTTTCACGTCTGGCGCCCACTGCACCCGCCGCACCGTCTTCATGCGCTGGTGGTGGTGAAAAGATCTTGGGGGTTGACCCAAATACACTGCATTGTTTTTTGTATAGCACATTAAATTCACGTACCGTCATTCAATACTCCTCTGATATCTTTGTCCCAACTCGAACGACGTTAAGGACCCCTTCACCACGTGCACGAGGAGGGGCGCGAATGAGCAGGGCTGCACCAAACACCATCATCATACTCCCCACCCACACGCCAATGCACGCCCACTGCTCTCGTGTGGGCATTACCGTGCCCATTTTCGCCTCAATGGTGCGTTGAATGAGCGCCCTCACCTTCCGGTCAGTGATGGGGAACTCGGTGATTGTGTACATTACGCCGTGGTGGTAGGGCAGTCCCTCAATGACCACCGACAAGTCTTGAGAGTCAGGAAACCGCGACGCCGTCCACGCACATCCCCAGTACTGGCCTCGGTGCGCGACCACCACTGTCATTGGGGGGGAATGTGGGGAGAGATTGTACACAATGACCTCTTCCATTTGTGGGGAATATGGGCGCGCACGTGTGAATGTCGGGGAAGTGTAAAAGATCCTATACATCATCGCAACGGTACACTTCATTTCCCCCGGACCCAGTGAATCATTTAATTGCGAATTCATAAATGGCGTGCGCTCCCTGTGTAAGTAATGCAAATAGTGCCTTTACGCTCGTCAAGACAACGAAACATATCAATACGAAGAGGAATACTAAGACGATTGTCATCATAATCAACTCAAACACTATCCGACCCCAGTCCCACCAGTACATTTTGCGGATATCGTCGTCAATATCTCCCATTAACCGTTCCATTTGCTCGTTGGACAGTTCGTACGGAGGGGGGTGATCCGTGCCGATTGGGATGTCCCGTTCAATGACGCCTGATTTGGAGAGCACACATTCCCATTTGCGCCGTGTGCGTCTTATCTTCCACTCATATTCACCCCTGGTGTCCGTGCGCCAATAGCGGCTGAGGATGATGGTTTTGGCGTCGGTCACCTGGCCACGCAACTCTACCAGACCAGAGTTGAACTCGATTTCATCACCCTCGACCAGAGAATTCATGACAACGTCATTGTCGTCGTCGCGCACCTCCAGCACCCATTGGCCGAGTTTCCGCCCTATCCACCACCGGTAGTCGCGGCACTGCCCCTGGTGCGGTGGCAGGACGTCCCAGTTCTGGGTATCGATCAGTCCCCCGTCCACGTCGCGGTTGAAGGGGCGCCGCTGGCGGGGGGAGGTGGCTGTCATTGTGGGGGGCGGCGAGAAATCCAGAAAGAGGGTAATATGCACGCACGATCTTATCGAAGGAGAGGGCCAACCACCATTATTGTCCCCACGAATAACAGTGTTGCGACCAATATCGCGGGAAGCATACAGAGTGGATAGTCTCCAGCACACCAGAAATCCCACCACCATACACTGCGAATTTTGGCATCAATCAGGTCCAGTGCGTCCTTTTGCTGCGCACCACTCAGCACAAGCAAATCATGATCAGTGTCGAGAGGGAATCTCCTCGTAGGTCTCCTGTAGCTGGAAATTGTGACAAGCCACTCTGTCGAGGTGCGTTCAATCTCCCACCCGTATCCATTGCAGAGTCCGTAATACGGATAATAGCTGTCGATTATCTCGTGAATTTGGGCGCGCACCTCGTCCAGCTTGTCGGATGGTAATTCCACCCCAATCACAGAGGTCTTGACAATCGCATCGTGGGAATCGTAAATGTGATAGAGCCACCGGTCGAATTTTCGTCCAATCATCCATTTGTGGCCGCGAACCGCCCCCTGGTGTGGAGGCAACTCCTGCCATCCCTGCTGTACGAGCAGAAACTCGGGAATGTCACTGCGAGGGCGCCGGCGACGGGGGGAGGTGGCCGTCATTGTGGGGCGGCGAGGAAGTTTAATCGTGTGAAAACGCGCAGGCGTGCGATCTTATTGCCCGTTGTCCACTCACCTTGGCAACAAGCCGTACATCATAGTATAATGCATGAACCATTCCTTCCCAGCCAATCATCAATTTCTTCTTGTATATCTTCTTCTCTTTGATTGTCCATTTTCACTATTGCTTCTTGTGTTCCATCGAATTTAAAACGTCTCATAAACCATTCAGATGATATTTGTCCCACTTCCCAGTATCCAGAAAGATATTTTCCTGAATATGGTGGTGGCAGTGTGTCCCAGTCTTGGTTCCGTATCCAAGTGACTGGGGGAATGCTCCTACTGGCGTTAGAGGGGGGCACGGGATGTAGTTGTAGGGGGCGGACGCGCACACGTCATCACGAATCGACATAGTCTATTTCATCGATCTCAAAGCCAAAGTACTCGAGAAGCTCTGCATCACTCCCCTTGACGGTGTCGTCCTCTTTGACCTGCCCTCTGACCCACTTCATCGCAGCCTGTCGTGTCCTGAAAATGCGCCCACGGGACATCCGATCCTCATCATTGTACGCAAGATACCGGATATCGGGCGTAGAATGGGCCAATTTCCGTCTCTTTTTACTCGACTCGTGCTTTTTGAACTCGTGCATCGCCGATTCAGTGCACTGTGGTAGTCGTTCTGGAGTCTCGCCCTGGTCATTCCAGATTTGCGCATCAGCACCCGTCTCCAGTAAAAGGCGTATTTTTTCCAAATGATCCTCCCGTACGGCTTCGTGCAATGGTGTTCGTCCCTCCACTCCCCGGACGTTGGGATCGGCACCCGCCTCCAGTAACTCGCCCACAGTGCTATCAAAGCCATTTAATACCGCCACGTGCAAAATGGTCGTATTAACACTGTTTTTGAAATCCTTGTCAGCACCGCCATTCAGCAGTGCACGCACAACGACTGGGTGACACCATGTCACTAGAGTGTACAGAGGAGGGTCTCCTTCATTGTTCAGCGCATTCGCGTCGGCCCCCGCATCCACCATGGCACGTACAAATCTTGCACTAGCTGCATAGTGCAATGGCGTGTCCCCTGTGCTGTTGCGCACGCCCACCTGAGCACCGGCTTCCAATAGAACACGCGCCAATTCCGCATTTCCTGCATAGTGCAGTGGAGTGTTCCCCTCACCGTCACACTCATTCACATCAGCCCCACCCTTTACCAATTCACGCATTTTCAAGATTTCGTGATTCCACACTGCCTGGTGCAGTGGATGACGTTTCGGTGCGGGGGGATCACTCATAGTCGGGGGTGTGTGGGGGCGCTCGATGAGCTGTAAATAAATACTTTTGGGAGTGCGATCTATTGTGTATGCGCCCGACCGAGCACGTCGTGGGCGTCACGCACCAGCCACTGAGGCACATCCGCATAGTACGGATCCCAGGCCATTGCCCCCGGCACACGCGATGCAGCAACGAGCAGCAGGGCCACATTCCCGTCCCCGGCCGCAGCCAGAGCCCGGTGATCGCCCACGTCGTCCTCTTCTCCGTCCGAGTCCACGTCGCGATCGTAGTCGTCCTGGTGCTCCACCAGGTGTGTGGCGTACCGCATCACGAGCGCGCGCACCGAAGCCGGAGTGTTCTGGTGTGCGTACAACATGCCCAACAGCATGCACGCCGTCTCCACTACACGAAGGGTTGCACGCGCTGCAATCTTGGATATTGGCAAGGGCATTGTGAGCGCGCTCGACGGGCAAATAAATACTTTGCAGGGTACAATTCATTGTGGATCTTCTTGGAGAGGGAACCGGCGGTTTTTGTATTCCACAAAATCGGGCAACGACAAGTACTCCACAGTGTGGCGCACCCGAAACACGTGTGCCCGGAACCAGGGCCAGTGCGCGGTCAGAATGTCTTGTCTTCTCTGGAATACCGCGTCTGCGTCTGCGCCTCCACGCCCGACCACTTCGTGTCTCTTGCTCGCGAAACGTTCAATGATTTCCTCCTTCGTAGAGTATACACCATAGGCGGGCAGAGAATGTGGATCCTCTTGCAACCGCTGAATGATCGCCCAAAGATCCTCCATGTCCACGCCCAGCGCCTCGCTTTCGCACCGGATCAAAGTGTGATTGTCCCGGCGCTGTCCCTTGAACACGGGTGCCGGGTACACAGTCTGCTCTTCTGGGGGTGGTGTCACGGCCGGACCGTAGAGTGCCGGCACCGGGGGCGAATCGTCCTCGGCCATATGGGGAAAATGCGGGGCGCCTCCGGGCTGTGAATAAATACTTTTCGGGGTGCGCGATCTATTGCGAATTTTTCAGAGGAAACCGGCGCTCCCAGTAGTCGTCCAGTCGGCGCTGCCTCTTGGCGGGCCGCCGCCCCTTTGCGAGGGGTTCCGACCAGACGGGCAGCGTCATGAGTGCCACAGTGCGCCGCACCAAGAACACGTGCTCCTGGAACCAGGACCAGTGCGCGGTCAGAATGGCCTGTCTTCTCTGGAATGCCTGGCGTACAACCGGGTCATCATATAACTCTATCTTGCGTCTCCGGCGCATGAAACGTCTGATAATTCCATGTTTTGTAGAGCATATACCGCGAGTGGGGTGGGAGCATTTATCATCTTGCAGGTACTGGATCACCACCCAAAGGTCCTCCAGTGCCACGCTCAACACCCCGCTCTCGCGCCGGATCAGGGCGCGATTGGCCTCGCCCCGCCCCCCGAACGCACACGCCGGGTGCCCGATTCGCTCCTCCGGAGGTGGGGTCACGGGCGGGCCGTGTAGATGGGGAACCATAAACGGGGAGTCCTCTTTGGACATTCAGGGGAGGGGGGTGTGTAGGCGCTCTTTCCGACCGGGGGGAAGGGGCGAGAACAGTCCGATCTTTTTTTTCACCCATGCCCACCACCCATGTCTTCCGGATGGAGGGGCCGTTTCGGCATTTCTGCCATGGCGGCGCGCATCACATGCACGCCGAGTTCTCCGCCCGGCATCAGGGGGTACATGTTCAGGTACAGGATGATTGCGGATCGAATCCCCGCCTCCGTGTACTGCTCCCAGTCGCCCACCACCGCACGCCTTGAATCAAACGACAGGGGAGAATAGGGATTTCCAAAAGGAGTCTCTCGAAATGTGCTTGCTACCTGGAGGAATGCATGCTCTTGCCGCTCAGTCAGTCGCCACGCACCCCCAAACATGTCAAAAAACGTATTGAAGACCACTATGAGCTTGCTCCATTCGTAGCGCCGCGAATCGCCGAACAATCCCTCCAATGTCCGGTACTGCTCACGGATGCGCTCCGAGTCCGGGTCCATGTGTGTTTATGGGATGTGTGGGGCGCGCACCCGGGGCACATGCTTCCGTGCGCACAAAAAGATCGTGCGCCGGCACTGACGAGTGTCTGTTGCCCAGAACGCGCCCCACACCCACACACACACCGCAAATGTCCGGGTCTGCACCCCCGCCCACACTGTTTGATGTGCTGTGTGCCCACGCGCCACGCACAATCATGAAGTGCTTGAATATTTCACTGGACAGTCTCAAATCCCGTATAGTGTGGCCCACTGACGAGTCGGCTTCCGAACAGGTGGCATTTGTAACGAAAGACGCGGAACCCATTCTTGTGTTGGCATTGCAATTTCACAGAGACTGGTCGCCACACATCAAGGACGGCATGGCGGATTTGGTTCGTCACCGGGCGAGGACCGCACACTCTCAAGATATTCTGATGAAAATCACCGAACCCGTGATGATGTGGTGCCTGGAGTGGCTGGACGAGAATGTCTACCAGCCCATGCACCAAGTGTCCGCCCACAGGCCCATAATCACCTACATATCAGAGTGTCATGACCTGGAATCGTCCCTTACCGGCAATGCCGAGCTGGAGCGTGTCGCGCACCAATTGAGGCAGGGGACAGAGGAGGGGGGGATGCGCGCATGGCTGGAACAGGAGCGCCAACTGGAGGAACGATGTCGCCAGGAACGGATGGCACAGGAGGAGCGGTCAAAGAACGAATGGCTGGGCCGGGAACAGCGGTACACGGCGTGGAAGAGGGAGAATGCCGAATGAGGAAGATCTCATGTCGAACACTGATCCCGCGCCCCCACACTCCCCCGCAAATGTCCGAGTCCGAGGCGCCCGTTCATCGAGAAAGTGATCCTGCGGATTGGCCGAACAAGTACCCGGAACTGGTGCGCGCTTATGGACACGAATCACGTGTATCGATTCGACAGGGTCTGTCCGTGGTGGTCGGCGAGTCCGCGACGTGCGTGCCACGCGACTCCGTGGTGGGCCGTTTGATAGTGTTGAATTGTGAAGAAAACAAGCTGTTCGCTGACAGCATCACCTGGGCGGACACTGATCACACTCACTATCTGGTGTCCACCACCACGGTGGAGCGGTGCCTGCACGAACTGGACACTGGCATATTCCTTCCCCTGGAACGCGCCCGGGCCGCAGGAGTGGACGTGCAGGCGCACACGACGGCGCTGCAGGGCACGCGGGAAGAGGAGGATGAGCAGCGCACCTTGCGCGAATTCAATCAAAGAATGGTTGAGGGGCGGTGTGTAAAAGATCCGTAGTGGCAATTGTGTGCACCGCATTCCCGCGCCCCACACACTCCCCACAAATGTCCGACGACACTTCCCCTGCTGACGATGCCGCCAAGTGGGACCGGCTATGTGTGGAACACCCGGATTTGGTGGTGCTGTGCGCTCGAACTTCGATTTTTGAAATCAAAAAGGGAATCGAGTGGAAGTACAGACACTACACCAAGAGCATTACGCAACTTGGAGCATGGGCCGGTCCCGAAACTACACACCATCCCACGGTTGATGTGACTGCACGTGTTCGGTTCGCCTCAATCATTGGACGCGTGTCTCAAGAGTGTGGAATTGATGGCGGGAGATGGCCCACCGAGCCCGAGTTCATTGAACTGCACGACCACACGGTGATGGAGTGTTTTGAGTGGGTGTGCCAGAACGTGTATGAGCTCATGGCGCGGCACCGACAGGCCGGAGCGGACATTAAAAAACAAATAACAAAGTTGGAGCGTACAAGCAAGGAGCGTGCGCGTGAACGGGAGAGAAAACGCAACCAGGAGGTGGAGCAGGAATTTCAAGCTCACTGGGACCGGTGTGTCGGGGGAAGGGGGGAATGAAAAAGATCCTGGATGTGGTCTCAGCGAAAATGGTGCCGCCACCCTCTATCCCCCGCCCCACACTCCAAACAATGAGTTCTACTGCCCCGCCTCCCATGACTCACGGTTGGGAGAAGCTGAGGCAGGGCATTGAACCCATACCACTCAGGGTACTCCAGTGGAACACGCTGGCCGACGGCCTCGATGTGACGGGCAAGTTCGTGGTGCCGAACCCAGATGCAGTGCTGCCGTGGGAGGTGCGCGGCCCACGCATCGTTGCGCGCGTACATGGATGGTCCCCGGACATTGTGTGTATGCAAGAGGCGAATCACCCGAATTTGATGATGCACGATACGTTTGACGGAGGATGCGACGGTGAACGAGAGTACACGGGTGAATGGGTGGAGAAGAGGGACTCTCCGTGCATCCCGCTGGGCTATCATTCGGACGGGTGCGTGATCTACTGGCGCACGCGGCTGTTCACGCCCGTCGCCACCCACCGCATTGCGTACAAGCACCCAGAGACGGGCGCGCTCTGGAACCAGGTGGCGCTGGTGGTAGTGCTGCAGGATGAGCGCAAAAGGTACTGGGTCGTGGCCACCACCCACCTGAAGGCCAAGAGTGGCGCGGCCAATGCGGCCAAGCGCGCCTCCCAGTCCGCGCAATTGCTAGCGGCAGTGGACACTATTGTGTCCAAATTGGACGGCCCCGCGGCCACCGTCGTGTGCGGAGACTTCAATTCGCCCCCGAACGAGGGATGCGCGCGCGAGTGGGGGCGGGCCGGCTATCGCAGTGTGTACCCGGTGGGAGGAGAGCGGTGCTGGACCACGTGGAAGGTGCGCGAGGGTGTCGGCGAGGTGTGTCGCCAAATTGACTACATGCTGGTGCGCGGACCCGTTGCGGTGCTCTCTCGGCTGCTACCCCCAACAGGGGCGGAGGCCACTCCACTGCCGACCAAGGACCTGCCGTCCGATCACCTGCCACTGTGCGCGGAGCTCGAGTGGAGTAGTGGCTCCGCGGACACGGCGGGGGAATGAAAAGATCCGGTGCGCAATCTTTGTCAAATAGGCACCGCCCCCTATTTCCCCCCCACACTCCCTGTGCAATGGCCGGCACTGATCATGTGGTGTTGGACGTGCCAGAGAACAAGGCACTCAATCGTCCGATCCCCAATCCGAGTTTCTACGCCTCTCTTCTGTTGACACATCGATGTTACACTCGAGAACTTGCCAAGCGCAATCTCACCCTGACAGATGAGGATGGGGTAGGGGTTTTCGAAATCCCACTTGGTTCCGCAGTGTTCCAGGTGTTGCGGCACGAGGCAGAGAATCTAAACCTCGAAATGGACCTATCTCACCTACATCTGCACTCGCGTAATGATATTCATTCAACCCCCTATGTACGCGTGGCATCTCGGTCAGTGGAGAGCTGTCTCGCTCTCATGGACAAGTTCATTTTCCAGCCCGTGGCGAAGGCGTTGAAGGGCGCAACCGTGGACCGAATGCTGTTCGGAGTGAATTACGAAGTGGAACGGGCCGTGCTCACACAGGAACGGCTGGCATTCGCGCAGGCACAAGAGGAATTTATCCGTGAGCGCACAGAATTGATCCACAAGATGCAGGAGTCTCTGTCTCCCGAGGAACGTCTAAAGTACGTGAATCAGTTCGTGGTGTTTGATTTGGCGTGGCGGAAATGATGAAAAGATCCGGTGCGCAATCCCCGTGCAATGGGCGCGCACCCCTATTTCCGCCCCACACTCAAATACGAACAATGTCGACATTTTTTGATAAACCCTCGACATCTCGTGCTACCGGCGCACCAATTGTCGGGATGAATCGTGCACAATTTGAACAATTTCGCACTCAACATGCGAAGGACCGTCTGCGATCGCAAAAGGACCGTCTGAAATCACAAAAAGACTATGTGAAATCGCAAAGAGACCGTCTGAAATCGCAAAAAAATCGCGCAAGTCCCCCTCCTCCAGACAAGGCAGTGCTCGCGGAAATCGACGAGTGGCTGCGCAAATATCCCATTATGATTGCAAAATGCAGCCACCTGACTCGAGCGGACATTGAGGCGAAATTGCTCCGGTCGCCCGATAAAAAGGTCTCCCTGGTGCCGGACGACTCGGTGGTGGCTGATCTGCTCACTCTGAATGTTGATACTTTGGGTCTTGTCATGGATGAAGATCGAAAAATAGATGGCAAATACTGGGAAGTATCCAACGATTTAGTGAACCAATGTTTAAACGAGCTGGACACTCTGATATTTAAACCTATGGAGCGCGCACGCGCGGCCGGCGTGGACTTGCAGGAGCGACTGGCCACGCTGCACCGTGCGGACTTTGAGGGGGTGGTGCGCGACCACCCGGACACGGTGCGGCGGTGGGGCCACTTGACGCGGGCGCAGGT
>SDBS01008233.1_pt1 | contig 10086 bp, 3 predicted proteins | sample 2277091 | NCBI WGS metagenome assembly SDBS01 (sample SAMN10404972, study PRJNA504765) | marine sediment metagenome | isolation source: marine sediment core GS10_PC15, 163 cmbsf | place: Arctic Ocean: Southern Knipovich Ridge | collected 2010 | reverse complement strand
ACAAGAGGGAAGGTAGAGTTTCTGGAGAAGACGAATCTTCATCCGCATCAGATGCCCCACAACCAAAAGTAAGCACAGGCCGATAAACGATTGAACAGCCATTGAAATCTCCTAACGCTGCAAGTGCAAGATTGACCGATCTTTGATCGACGAAATGTTCGACTGGCGTGAGGATACACGCCCACCGACTGTGCGCCAAGTTAAGTCCGGCCAACAAAAAAACCGGGCCAAGCAGCTAAGCTCGACCCGGACTTTTTCTCAGTTCATATTTACCGGGAATTTCCGCACGGCCGTTAGCTACAAATTAACGCGGCGCCGCCAGCGGGCCTTGGGTAATCGAGATATCGTCGAAGTAGATCTCCATCTCGGTTTCAGCTTCGCCGGCCTTGACAAGGATAGTAGTCAGCGGCAGGCCGATTGCCTCGGGCCCCTTACCGAACTCGGAAATCGGGACAGAGACCCAGGTCCACTTCTTCGGCTCCAGCGAAAAGCGTTTGCCGGGATTTGGGCCGGTTGTTTCAACCACCATCTTAGCATCGCAGGGATACTGCGTGTAGTATGCGAAATTGAGGTGCGGATTTTCCGGCAATGTGCAATAGCCGGCTGACTTCCAGTTCAGCAGGATTCGGCAATCCCAATTAATTTGATCGTAACCGGTCCGCGTCGCCTGGATGGACCGACTGCCTGTATAAGCAAAATTACTGACCAGATTACCGAATGCAAAGTCGGCCGCATCGGCTCCTTCAAGAGTCCATAACTTGGCAGTAGCCTCAGTGGAGGTCGAAGCGGGAACCGGTTCCAAAACCGTGTAGTTGGAGGTGTCTACCTCGATAGCCTCTGTTTCGACTGGCGCGGTAGCCTCGGCGGGGGCTTGAGGAGCCTCAGCTTTAGCTGCAACCGCCTCTTGAATCAGCTCAGTGAGCTTGGCCTCGATTTCGGCTGGAGTCATCTCTAGCATTAGCTCAGAGAACTTGGCCTCGATTTCCGCCAGTGGCATCACTTGCATCAACTCAGCGAGCTTGGCCTCAATTTCAGGCGTAAGCTGCCCTGCCATCAGCTCAGCGAGTTGGGCCTGGGATTCAGGTGAAGTTGTCTGCTCGGCCGGCACGGAAGCTGGGGCGGATGCCGGGGCCTCACCTGCAAGCCAGTTAATTATATTTGAAAGGAGCTTGCCGTTATCCGCCTTGGAAAGATCACTCGGGCGGAACAGGTAATCCGAGCCAACAGCCACAACTCTGCCCTTGCCGAACTGGGCGGCCATAACGATAGCCTGCGGGCCGTCCGTGCGGGCCTCGCCGGAGAAGGAATGATCTGTATATGAGTTAGACCCTGAAGAAACTGCCGCCACGCCGGAACCCCTTATCGGCCGGGCGCCCATGACGTGGACCGTCGAAACACCTTCGGTTATCGGATGATCGCCGATAGCTGAAGCAGTGAACCACAGCGGCTCATCGGCAATGGCGCTTTCGGGATCGTAGAAGTACGACGCGCCAATTTCCATATCGAACATCGCCAGCAGATCACTGGATTTCAACTCGTGCCAATTTCGTATCCCGGCGACCAAAAGCCCCCCGCCGTTGCTGACGTAATCGGCGATCAATTTCATATTCTCTTCGCCGCCGAAGGTAGATTCCCGGCCCTCGTTGCCGGATAAAATCAGGACCTGGAATTCATCCAACGTAGCATCGCGAATTTCCTCGGCCGTGCGGGCCTGGATATTATCCAAAGGCCCAACCATGTGCTCGACCGAAAAACCGGCATCTTCCATCATTTTGACGGCAGTCGGCATCTTGTAGCCGTGAATGCGGCCTTCGGTAACGTAATATGCGTCGATGAGGATCTTGCGAGCAGATTCAGGCGTCCGGGCCCACAGCCAGGATAGAATCTCCTTTTGGGCGGCCGGGATGTCGGCAAGTGCAAGCTCATCGCGGGAGGCATCATCAATTACGAATACCTGCGGATCTTGCATCGCCAACTCACAGGCAATACCTTCTGCGAGCTGATCAGCCGACCAGGGAAGCTTCTCGGGCGAGCCATTGGGAGCGATATTCTCCCGTGTTCGCAGGTTACGAACGAAGAACTGCGAACCGCGAAGGTCTTTGAGAACCTTCAGCGTAGCCTGCCTCGGCCCGCCACCCCAGTTCATCGCATAAAGCAGATGGTTGCCGCGTTTGTTGGAAAGGATGTGCGACTCAACATAGTTCGTCTTCAAATTATCCGTCAACTCAACTTCAGTGTCGGCTTTGACCTTGGCCTGGGCAATGATCCACTGGGTAAGTGTGTTTCCAGTGGCCCCGTCGAACTGCCGTGCCACGAAGTAAACCTTGCCGCGTCCGATCTTGTTAACCGTCATCGCTGGTGCGCCACTAGTCGTAGTTGCCAGAACCGTAGCCGTCGTCGGGGTAAACGACCTGCCCCGGAAAAGTCCCGAGAAGTCATCGACGCCGTCGAGAGGCGTTGTTATTACCGTTTCAGTCATCCTGCTGGGCAGATCGGCAATTGAGAAATTGACGATTTCCTTTTTGGTAACCGCAGGACCGACTTTACCGCCCAACAGGCCGGCCGGGTCGATTGGTTTGTGAGTTTTATCGTCGATCATAAGAGACTCAGCCGAAACGACCAGAGTCCCGCCGGCGGTGACGTACTTGTTGAGCTTGTCGATCGTGCCGGGCTTTACGCGAATCGCCCGTGCCAGGAAAATCACCTTATAGGGCCGGAGATCCTCCCCCAGCAGCATGTCATTGTCGATCACGTCAAGTGCTACGCCCGAAAACAGGACCGGGCCGTAAATATCAACGACATCGGCGACGTAGTCGGCGCCTCGGCGCGACTTGTCCAGAAGCGGAAGCATCCTACCTGTCTCATATGAATAAACCACGGCGACCTTACCCTTAGGCCGAGGCCGGGCCAGAACGATTTCAGCCACGCTGTTGATTTCGTTGCCGACAAGCGGCATCTCCTTCATTGCATCGAGGCTCATCAGCTTCGGGTCGAATGTAGATTGCCCGCCAGCGCTGTTCGACGGGGAGTAATAATACGACAGCACCGACCCGGATCCGCCGTGGATCGCCTGGTTCCAGAAGAAGCTGCGTACCCCGGCCGGGCCGACGATATATTCACCCTTGGGATATGCCCACACGCCGCATTCGGAGTTCATAATCGGCTTGTCTGGCAGGGCGCGGCTGATCAGATCAAAGCTAAATGACATCCCCAGCATCGCACGGATATCAGACCATTTTTCTTTACCGGCCTTAACGTCAATCAGCCGCAGTGACGCCTCGTGGCCGTAGAGGTCCACGATTTTTTTGTACATCGGTGGGCTCTGTGCGTGGGTCCCCTGCCAATATGGACTCTGGAAAGTTACGTTAGCTTTCGGGTCGTGGGCTTTATAGTCATCGGCGAGCATTTTAAACACGTCTTGCGACCGGCGCTGCGAGAATTTGATCCAATCGACCCACAGACCGTTTTTGAATTCCTTACCACTGGGAATCATGTGAGCCGGATCGTTCGCGATCATGGCTGAATGAATATTCAGCGGCGGCATTACAGATGCGAAATCCTTGAAGCTTGTCCGCCATGCAGTGTTGGCCTTTGAAATCGAACCGAACTTCCTGTTCATTGCATCCTGGAAAGCCTTAACGCCGGCCGGGCTCGGATTAATGTAGCTGACCTCGTTGACCAGCTCGACCCACGGCAAGGGATACTTTCGCAGGTACCGCTGAGACCATCGAATGTTATTGAGATAAAGCTGGCGGGCCTCGGGGTTGTCCATATTCACATCGAGATAGTGGCTGGTGTTCTTGCGCCAGCCGGCGAGGTGAGGCGTGTAAAACAAGGGATCGAACTTGTAGTCCCGAAATGACAGGGCACTGAATGACCGCATTGAAAGATGCCAATCCATCCAGGTTAGAGTCCCGCCGGCGAGTATCTCCCGCACGCGTGCATCGCCGTATGGGTCCGGGGTATCTGAATCGCAAACCAGATGCACCTTGCCGTCGGGGCTGGTAATTTTGGTTACCTTCAGAGCGCTGCGGTGATTGGCCTGGAGGGTGTTATGGATGGGCTGGATATCCACGCCAAGAGCATCAAGAAGCCAAGGACCGTCATAGCCGCTGGATTCAACGCCAATGAGAAACCTCGGCTTGTTATCCACGTAGAAGACGTTGTTTCTAATCTTGAAGCTTTCGATCTTCTTATCGAATTTCTCGGTAGTCTTTTCAAAGGTCTTACCGATTTCAAGGGGCAGGACTTCGATGGTGGCCGGGACGGGATTAACTTCCTCTGCCTTGTTGGGGCTGGGCGTGCCGGTAAGTCGCTCGAGTTCATCTGCGATGGCCTGCTGGGCGGCCGGCTGAGCGACCAGGGGATCTGGAGCAATTGCTAAAAGGGCCGTCGCTGAAACTACGAAAGTAACTAAAAGACCGGCTTTGATTTTCATCGAGAGTACTCCCGCCAATAAGGCCAATGGAATGATTAAGATAATAAGGCCACCAGTATCGACCAACAACGGCTGAAGGTCAATTGTAAGCGCAGAAACAGCCTCAGGTGCAATTAGAAATTAAATGCCTGGCTACCAGTTGGGCTATTAATTAGCGCTTCGGCTGCTCTCAGCCGGGCCGGTACCACTGGGGGTGTTCCCGTTTTTAGTTATAACGATCCGGTCCACTTTGTAGCCGCGTTCACGTCGACGCAGGTTGAATGCGTGCACGCCGGCCGAGATATCGACAGTGGTCGTATGGGCGTACCAATACCAGGTGCCTGTCCCGGAGGTGACATTGTCACACGTCGAACCTGCCTGGATACCATCGAAGCCTACAAAGCATGAGTTGTGGCCATCGTCGTCGAAATACCTTCTCAGCCAGATCGTATACGTACCCGCATTTGTAAAGTCGATATTGTAAGTACACTCGGCGGCATTATCCCAAGTTGCATTTTCGACACCTTCGTCGGCTGGGTACATGTAACCCTCTGCGACATACCCCCCAGTTGCTGAACTTAATGTCAGGGCCTCACCGGTCGGATCAGTTCTGGCGTCATTGGTATCGAAATGCTCAGCCTCGATTACCACTTGTCCGCCCACTTCCACATACGCATCACCAGTTATCACCGAGCTTACCGTTACGTTAACTTCGTCAAAGGCCTGAAGATCGCCATCGAAAGCGGTCAATCGTAGGACGTAAGCGCCATCTGCAGTCAATGAGGCAGTAGTTGTGGCGGAGTTTTCATCCCCGAACGTAACCGAACCGGGACCTGAAACCTTCGACCAGGTTAATGTCACCGTCGCGGGCGGGTTGGGTAGCCCATCGTCGCTGAAACTACCAGTCAACGTAGCGGTATCCGGCTGGGTAACTGCCTGGTCGCTGCCAGCACTGACGGATGGCTCCTGATTGTCGATAAGTGCAATCAACGCCAGTGCCGTTGAAGAGTTCGTACCATTGTTGCGGCAGATGACGGAGTCTGTCGGGCCGACCTTACGATCTCGGTTGAAATCATACGGATTAGTAACACTCGCAGGGTTAACCGCAATCGTAGCGGGGTTATTGCGAACGGCAACTTCATCGGCCGGTGTAGTCTCGGCATTCAAAGCGGAATTGCCCGTCTCGCCGATGGCATTGCCGATATAGAAAACCTCTTCAGATGGAATGCCTAGTGTTGGCCTGGCCGTTATCTCCAGCCATTTATTGGCGATAGCATTGTCCGCCCAGATAATCGTTACGCGATCCGAACCATCGAAACCTGCACCCGCCCGGCGGGTAATTGCTACAGGAGTCGGCGCCGTCGCCCATGCGCTTGAGTTACTGTCATTACCAACTTTGAACTGGAAGTCAGACGCATTCGGCGTAAAAGTCAGACCCTCGATATCGATTATTATGCCGTTGATACCTTTGGAGTAGCTGGTGTAGTTGGCGAACGTCGCTACGTCATTGTCCTGCAAAAGCTCCTTGTCGGTGGCTGTTGCTGAATCATCTGCGGCGCTGGCGGCGGAATCGTTACCATCGAAAGCGGAGTTATTGTAGAAAACTTCCGTGTTGACGATTCGGACGGCAGGAGTAATCGCGGCCATGACACGGTCGAGCACTTCCTGGTCCCGGCCCTGGCGAAATTTATTGGCTCCGACCAGCCATGCGGTCTTGTAGATATCCGTAGCCGGCGTGGTAGTAACCTGAGCCCAGGAAGGAACAGCCCTCGCCTGGGGAACTGTCGAATAGTGATCCTTGTTTTCCGGCGGCAGGACATTGCCAGAGACCCACAATTCGCCCATGTTCGAACCGGTATAGACCGCTCCCTGCGGCAAGACGGAAGCGGGCCCGTTATCTTGGCTATCCCAACCGGGATTCCAGCCGTAAATCAAAGCCGAATCTGAGTTGCGGTTGGCTACAAAATAATTGTTGATGAAGTTGCCGTAAATAGACTCTTCACCAGGCTCATTCTTGACGCGAATGCCGTAGCCCCAGTTGTAATACCAGCCGAAATGGAAGACGACGTTATTGACATAGTCAAAATCGCGAATCCAACCGCGAAGCTGCGGGTTTCGCTCGGCGTTTTCCGCCCAGATATTGTGGTGGAAGCTGATATTCTTTTTTAACAGGTCGTATGACGCGCCGTAAAAAGAGAGCAGCGTGCCATGGTGGCCGTGGTAGTAAAAGTTATTCGAAAAGGTAAGGTTCTCAATCGCCCCCCACAAAGTGGTCTTATCCTGCGAGTCCATCAGCGTAACGTGATCAATAATCACATCAGTAAGCTTAGGGTCTACCCTTTCCCCATCGACATATATTGGATTATCAACGTCGGCGGTGAGAATCGTATAACCTACTGAATGGACGGGATACTGATCGAACAGGCCGTCAAACCTAATGTGGTTGAGGATATAGTTCGCCTGATGCTCTCCCTGGCGTGGTGAAAGGCTGATAGCTCCGTGGCTGCCCTGGGTATGAGTAATCGTAACGCCCGGCGACGGCGCAGAGAAACCGTCGATTGTTATATTGCCGTTCCTGATAACGATAGAGCTGTTGAGGGTGATGGTTCCGCCGTTGACGAATTTGACAACTCGCGCGCCGCTGGCGGTGAGGGCCTTTCGCAGACCGCAAGGGTCTGCGTATGTACCTGCATGGGCATCGACAGAGGTGTCGCCCAACGAGCAATCGACCCAATAGACCGTTCCGCCCATACCACCGGTCGAGCCAGAGCCGTATCCCTCGTAATGGCTGGGGGATTCGGTATCTTCACTGTCGGTGTAGCCGTCGCCGTCGTCGTCGATGCCGTTGCCGTCGATCTCTGACTGGGCGTAGTTCAAGGCGGCCTCGGCCGGCTCTGCCATCAGGCCGAAAAACACCAGCGACAGGACCAACAACAAGCTAATCATTTTGGGGGAAGACAACCTCAATAGCATGAAACGGTTCCTTTCAAGCTGCACATGAAAGTGCGCGTACACGTCATGATTATTAATAACGCCAATCGCTAACGAATAACTTTTTCACTCTACCAGCTCTCCAGCTCTAACGCCGCCGAAAAGCTTGTGCTGTTATTGCGGCACAAAGACGAATGACAAAAGATTCTACGGCGTTATCAACCCCAATGCAGTCGAAGAGTTCGTACCGTTGTTGCGGCAGATGACGGAGTCTGTCGGGCCGACCTTGCGGTCGCGGTTGAAATCATACGGATTCGTGACGTCAGCGGGGTTAACCGCAAGCGTGGCCGGGTTGTTGCGAACGCCAACTTCATCGGTCGGTGTAACCATGGCACTTGCTCCGGAGTTGCCCGTCTCGCCAATGGCGTTGCCGATGTAGAAAATGTCATCCGATGGAATACCCAGGCTCGTCTTGGCCGTGACCTCCAGCCATTTATTTGCGATAGCGATATCGGCCCAGATAATCGTTACACGATCCGAACCATCCAAGCCTGCACCGGGCCGGCGGGTAATTGATGTCGGAGTCGGTGCGGCCGACCAGCCACCCGGACTGCTGTCATTACCAACCCTGAACTGGAAGTCAGATGCATTCGGCGTAAACATCAAGCCTTCGATATCAATCATTACGCCGTTAATGCCTTTGGAGTAGTTGGTGTAGTTGGCGAAGGTCGCTGTCCCGCCGGCCGATAGCGGCTGCTTGTCGGTTGCGATTGCTGAATCATCTGCTGCGTTGGCGGCTGTGTTGTTGCCATCAAATGCGGAGTTGTTGTAGAAAACTTCCGTGTTGACGACGCGAATTGGCGGGGTAATCGCAGCCAGCACGCGATCGAGTACTTCCTGATCTCGGCCCAGCCTGTACTTGTAGGCCCCTGCCTGGTCGGCGGTTTTGTAGATATCCGTGGCCGGGGTGGTGGTAACCTGCGCCCAGGCAGGTACTGGTCTCGCCTGAGAAACTGTCGAGTAATGATCCTTGTTCTGGCTGGGCAGCACATTGCCAGAGACCCACAACTCACCCATATTCGAGCCTGTGTAGACCGATCCCTGCGGCAAGACCGAAGTTGGTCCGTTTTCGTCGGAATCCCAACCGGCGCCAGAGCCGTAGACCAACGCCCAATCGTATCTGTCTCTGACGGGCACCCAGTAATTGTTGATGAAGTTACCGTAAATAGATTCCTCGCCCTGATCGACCTCGTTCTTGATACGAACGCCATAACCCCATCGCCAATAGGAGTAGCCATAGACGACATTATTGACATAGTCGAAATCACGAATCCACCCGCGAAGCTGCGGGTTTCGCTCGCCGTTTTCCGCCCAGACATTGTGGTGGAAACTAATATCGTCGCGGAGCAGGTCATAAGGTTCGCCGTAATAATCGCCGTAGTAAAATGAGACCAGCGTCGCAAGTACGCAGCCGTAATAGAAATTATTCGAGAACGTTACGTCTTCAATATTGCCCCAGAAGGTGGTCTTATCCTGTAAGTCAAACACTGTCAGGTGATCGAAAATCACATCGGTTATTTTACTGCCGACCCTTTCTCCATCCACAGTCTTATAGTTATCCGCATCTGCCGTCAGAAGCGCCCAACCGACTTTATGGCTGGGATACTCATCGTACAGGCCGTCAAACCTCATATGGTTGAAGATGAAATTTGACTCGTAAGTTCCCTTGGGTGGATTAATGACGATTCCGCCGTGGGCAGGATCTTCAGGAGTGCCGTCACCCTGTCTGTGGGTAATCGTTACGCCGGGAGACGGTGCACTGAAACCATCGATGGTTATATTGCCGTATTTTACGTTGATCGAACTGTCGAGCGTAATTGTCCCGCCGTTTACGAACTTGACTACTCGCGCGCCGGATGCCTCAAGGGCCTTCCGCAAACCGCAGGGGTCTGCGTATGTTCCTGCATGGGCATCGAGGGCCGTCGCAAGGTCGCCCAGAGTGCAATCGACCCAGTAAACCGTACCGCCCATCCCGCCGGTAGATTCAGTGCCGTAACCTTCGTAATGGCTGGGGCACTCGGTATCTTCGCTGTCGGTGTAGCCGTCGCCGTCGTTATCGATGCCGTCGCCGTCAATCTCCGACTGGGCGTAGTTCAAGGCGGCTGAGACATCCCCCGCCCCCGCACCAAAGAACAAAATGGAAAGAATCAAAAATAAACCAAGTGCTTTCCGAGTGGATGAACTAAATAGCATGAGGCCTTTTCCTTTCAAGCTGCGAACACATAGCGCATGGGGCAAGACGGGGCTACAGAGATATTAATCGACCTATCACAGGGTCTACGCAAGAGACATCTCCATTTTTTATCCAGGCCGGCCGACAGTTTTCCCTCACTTAGGCTGACCCGGAAATATACCTGAATTCTACCCGAAAAGCCCCTTTTTGACAATGAACTAAGTGGTTAATCACCGGTAGGTTTTATCTGTATTTTAACAGAACAAGCATTTCTTTTTTCCTACTCTAGAGTTATCATTTATTCTTGGGTTTATTGGCTGGGACCTGGAGGGTATAATGGTTCCTGAAGGTGGATTCTCCTATTGTCGCATTTGGCAAAGTCCGATGATAATTGAGGATGCTTGGCCGCGGTTTCACGATAGATCCTCGGGGACGAAAAAGCATATCGACAGCTATTGCAAAAGAAGGTACCTGTCTGTTTTCTAGAGCCGAAGTATTTTATTTC
>SDBS01008232.1_pt1 | contig 10087 bp, 12 predicted proteins | sample 2277091 | NCBI WGS metagenome assembly SDBS01 (sample SAMN10404972, study PRJNA504765) | marine sediment metagenome | isolation source: marine sediment core GS10_PC15, 163 cmbsf | place: Arctic Ocean: Southern Knipovich Ridge | collected 2010 | reverse complement strand
GCTTCAAACTGTTCGGCAATTCCTCTGGCTCGGGTAGCCCTTCGAGCTGTAGCAAACCGTCCGGTAAGCGAAAAATCAAACGGGTCTGCTCCTAAGAGCGGTCTTACTCGCTGCCTTAGTTGCAATTCAAATGGGATTTGTTCATCCCTAAACCCAAAGTCAATACCGACTTCAGGAAAGTCAAACGCCTCCCGATCTTGACCCGGAAATCTCGATCCCCTCCTAAATAGAATATCCTGAATTGCTCTCTGTTGAAGTTGCTGACGCTCGAAATCTGCCAAAGCTGTCGCTCTTCTTTGAGCACCTGAAATAGTTGGAGCGGCACGTCCGCCTGCACCTCCACCGCCACCGCCACCACCGGGAGGGGGAGCATCAGCCGGAATAGTACCAGCAGCTTGTGCAGCGAGAAAATCATTCAATGCATCAACGTCTCTAAATCCGGAGACATCAATCGCGCCTGGCGATACTGATGGAAATCCTATACCTGTTAAAATACCTGCTCCGATTTCCAATTCCTGTTCGGGCGTCAAATCCAAATCAGTTCGCCTGACAGAGATGCGTCCCGTTGCCAATCCTGCTTCTATTTCAGCTTGACGGGCACCTCTTGTAAGTCCAAAAGCAGCGGCACCCACACCGAAAACCAATCCCGCCCCTAATGCAGTCGCTAATCCGGCAGCAGTGGCAAGTGATATTATTAATGTATTCACAGCCGTAATCATCGCGCCTATGAATATCAGTCCGGGGCCTGCTACAACAGCGATTCCAGCAATCGTTAAAGCTGTTCGCTGTCCTTCCTCATCAAGTTCACCGAACGCAGTTGCTAATTCTGCTAATTTATCAGTTAATGGTATGGCTACGTCAGTCAGTAATTTATTGAGGACTGGCACCAGATTAACGCCGATCTCTTCAGCGGCTTCTTTTGTACGTGCCTGTAATTGTCGCAATTGGCTGGCTGCATCTTCCGATGTACGGGCCACATCACCGAGAGCAGTGCTTGCTTGTGCAGTAATGGCATTAAATGTTGCTTGAACCTTTTCAGCCGCCGTTAAATCACGTATCGTGTCTGTAATTCCATCATTAAAGGCTTGCTGCTTGATTATATTTTCTTTTAAGATGACCCCAAGGCGTTTCAACGGTTCAAATTCCCCTGTAATAGCGGCTGATAACTTTAAAAATGCATCTTCTGGATTGAGGTTAAAAAACGAGCCTAAATCAGCAGCCAATTCAGTGAATCCCTTAGCAAGTTCAAACGATTCTTGCCGTGATAATTTCATAGCATTCAGGATATTAAAAAAGGTTGCTGCCTGTTCCTGTGAAGCAAGCTGTGTTTGGTTGATTGCAGCAGTCGTAGTATTTGACCATGCTTGAATTTCGTCAGTCATTTCACCGAATGTGGTAGCGATCAGGTTACGTGTCTCAATCGCATTCACACCAATACTTATGACTGCTCCGCCAGCAGCTATCAGGGGCACCGTCAGCCCAAGCGTAAGAGCCCGGCCTGCATTCGTAAAACCAGTGGATATTCTTTGTGCTGAAACTGTACCGGATGTTTCAAGCCTTTTGAAAGCGGCATCGGCTTGTTTATCGCCTGACACCACGATGGGTATATTAAGACTATTTCCGACTCCGGGTATTCCCATTATTGCTGCTTCGCTTCTTGCTCGTTAATTTCGATTCTGGCGCATATGCCGATCCCTGTTTCTAACCATTGCGGCCAGTCAACTATCGGGATAGGCAAATGCTGGTTCCTGTAATGATTGAAGAACTTCTTGATATATGATTCCTGTAGCCAGCTGGCTTCATGATACGGGCACATCTTGACGGGAACGTACCTGTCTGTGTCATCCAAAAGTGGGATCGTGTGACCAGAGCACCCGCCGCATGGATTAAGGTCGCCACCGCAGCATACACAGGTTCGCTCTTTATCGATAACTTTCTTTGGATTCCCGTCAGCATCAGTGACATCCTTGTAATTGATTTCGCACCGGATTATTTTTCCGATGCGGTAGTAAAACCCAACCTGTCCTGTTCCTTTTGTGGAAGGGTCGATATCTCAGTGATCTTGTAAATCAGAGCCAGCATTAAATGGGTAGGGAACTTATCGATCTGATCCCTGATGATGCGCTTACGCTGTTTACCTTCAATGTTCACTGTCTCATATTTTGGTTCCACTTCACGATCCTTTTCATCCTTCATGCCTTCCCAGCCGACAATGCAAAATCTGACTGCTTCGGTATTGATCTTGCCGTGATTGACGGCACCTGAGCGCATAGAGCCTAAGCCCTCGCAGTAATCACGAACTGTCGTTAATAACTGCGTGAGTTTGAACGTGATCCCCATGCACTCGAAATCAACTTCAGCAATGCGGGAAGGAAATACAAATATCAGTTTTTCAGGCTCATCGGCCTCTCCATTGGGTTTATGCATATTCTGGATTTCTTCCTGACTTACTTCATTCGGGTCTTTTGCTGTTTCTTCTGCCATCAGTTCTCTCCTGTAATTGAATTGTTTTATTTTCTCATTGCTCGTCTACGTCCCGCAGCGGCAAGAGCCTGGAATTTGCCTTTCCCCAGTTTCTTACGCTCAATCGATGCCGCGAGCCCTTCAGGGTTTTTCACACCTTTGCCCCTGAGCTTTTGAACCAATCCCTTGAATCTCAGTTTTTTCTTTCGAGCCATTACTTTTTACCCCGCTTCCTCTTTTTCGGCTTGTGTGTATGTTTACTCATTTGATTATCTCCGGTTCCCAAAGGGAGTAGGGACTGCCGCCCCTACTCCTACAGGAGGGAACGTTAAGAACCTTTCATTGAAGCGTTGAACAGCGTACCGTTTGGGTCTTGATCGTAAGTGAGCGTGTAGACCAGTTTTCCGTTTCGATCTGTCGGAGGCGGGAAGTTATTCAGCACACCTGATGCCGACCAGGTAGTTTGATGTTTAGTGCCCCCCCCATTCTCGGTTATCCATGTCCAAAGGTGGACTTCATTTTCAACGTATGCGCGTTCAAAGTTCCATCTCTCAAGCGGTGGTATCTCAATTACAACTGTAAATCGCGGTGCGCGTCCAGTGAGTATCGGAGCTGAAAAGCCATGTGCGCCGTTGATATCAGCCCGGTCATCAATGATGTTTCCGACTGCATAAACAATGGATGGGACAACCTCACTTGATACTGTCAGTGAGCGCGTCCTGATAATATTGTAAGCCACGGTATCGTAATCGTCTGTGGATGTGGTGGTAGTTACCTGTATTTCTGAGTCAACCGATGTGATTAGTTGGAAATCAGTGCCACCGTGAATCTGTACGGTATCGCCTATCAACACGCCGTTTGTGATAAAGGACTGCGTTGAATCGATTAAGATTGTATTAGATGCGCCACCTGTGGATGTGCCAGACACAACCCTTGCTGATGGAACAATTGTATATGCTTCAGGTGAATCATAAGAGCCTGCATTTGAAAGTGTTGTCGATGTTATCTGTATCTCGGAATCTACCGTCACGACCGTTGCGGTTTCGCCACCAACATCAAGTGTGATTTGATCTCCTACCTGAATAAGTGATGTTTGGAAGGTTGCGGCCGAATCGATAAGAACAGTTGCTGACGGCCCTCCTGTGACGGTTCCGGTATCATCTGCATTTCCGCGTATCACATTAGCTGTCAGCCCACCTGACTGAACTGGTCGGGGGTTCTCTTCAGATGAGAATGCAGGAGGAGTTTGTGTTATGGCACCCTTTTTATTCGCATCAGCCTGTCCTCTGAAACCCCAGTTGACAGTGGGTATCTGGCCTGCCGTAAAATTGAAAGTGGGATCAAGTACAGTGTTTTGCGCCTGCCTGAAATCTCCATCCTGATAGAAATCAAGATTTCTTGGGAACAAATCGCCTGATGGTGTCCCAGTGCTAAGGTGTAAATCACCAAGCGTCCATTTGAAGGATACCCCTTGAACCACCTCAACAAATCCTGAAGCTCTCAAGAGCGAGCCATTTGAAGGTGGTACGGCATCTGTTGCATGTCCACGCCACTCTGTTGTGAATACATCCTGGAGGAAAAGCCCTCCCGCTCTGGTGGTGTCATTTTGAAATGCCCCGATAAAGCTCGTATCAGGTAAATTTACGCTCTTCTCGGGAGCCATTCCGACATCCTGTACTCTGTATGTTGCGACTGCTACTGGAACTGCTTCCGTTCCCGCAATCCAAGCCATACTCATTTTTCTTGTTAGTAAAGTCATTATTTACCTCATATTGTGAACCTTATCTGGGTTCGGAATGTAATTAGAACTTCATATTCACTGTTTGAAGAGTCATGATTTATAGACATATTCATGCTGCCTGGTTGAATGTTGAAAAGGTCTGTCGCCGAATACACCACCGATGTTGTATCAAGAAGTGCGCTTACAATCTCCGGCCCCGCAGTTCTCACAGCCTCGATTGATTTCGCCGTGACGACTATGCTTGTCGCAGCTACAATGTCATAGGTGCTGTCGATTTCGATATCAAATACAAAATCATCCATGTGGATAATCGCATATGGGAAAGTGGAATCTTTGTCTTTGAATCCATCGTGGGCAACCACAACTGAAGTAGTTTCAACCACCGTAATCAGGTTCGTTATGACATCGCCTATTGTGCTCATGGTTCTACGGTTAATCCTGATTGTTTTTTCCAGCGCACCTGAATCTTGCCGAATTTCCTAACATAGTTCTTAACGCCAGCCCTTACGTAAAACTGCCCCTTGCGTGCTTTCTGTTTAACCTGATTAACGAACACTCCCGGTCTGAACATTAATACCTTGGCAGTCTTAGGAGTGATGGTAACAGCTCTTCGCCCTTTATCTACAGCACGGGCATACGCATCAGCCTTCTTGCCTGTTAAATTAATAGTGATCGTTTTACCTCTGGGAGATAATCGGAATACCCCCGGTTTAGCAAGATCACGCTTGAGCTGTCCTGCCCGGCCTGGATTTCGATAGGTGTACACCTTACCCGATGAGCTTGTAACTGTTCGTGGTCTTGGTGCGCCCTTCGGGGCCGCCGCAACAACCTCGCGTTGCATTCTATTGATTTTTAATCTCGCTACTGCCCCTAATGGTGTCAATTGAAAGCCTGCCTTTTTTAATTTTCTAATAGTTGCTGCTGAAAACGCTTGTCCCTGTTGCTGTGGAGCGGCCGCCCTTGGTACTGGTTGCCCGAAAAAACTAGATGCTGCCGTGACTGGATTACTCGAACTGGTAAATTGCCTGAGCAGATTCGTCACTTGCTCCGTTGCTATTTGAATAAGCGGGTCTTCCACTGCCATGGTCGATCACCTCCACATCAAGAGCCGTCTCTGATAGTGATTCCACAATACAACCCTGCTCACCGAGCCACTTAATCAGAGCGTTGAACAGTTTGATGCATGGCTTCCAGTTCTTGCTGTCGCCTACAGCGTCCTGTGCCTGTGAGCCGTCGAAATAACCGATTCCAGCCATATCCACACCCACGAGGATGATTCGCTTCGCACCGAGCCTGTGAGCCGCCTGTACGGCCTGTCCTGCTATGGACGTTGCGCCCCTCGCAAACTCAGCTATTTCATTACTGTTGCTGTTACACAGCATCGAGCCGTAGTTGAACGTGTAGGCTTGTTTACTGTAGACCGTGGATAATCCCGTGCCAAAACAGGCGATGTCTGCGTGTTTCTCGTAAGCAGGTGCGAAATAGTCCGTCTTCCTCACGTTCAAATCAGCGCACATCCACAGATCAGGGCTTATATCAGCCTCGATTGCACCGTTAACAGCGATGGTGAAGCAGTCAGAGGGCACTCTAGAGTGGAAATCGGCACCATTTGGCCCTGAAGCGACGATGTAACACGTTTCTGTCATCTTCTCCCGGATATTGCTTTCAAAGATATCAATCATACTGCTACGAAACCTCTCCATGTTTGGGCTATTCGACTAAGGCGCTCTTCATCCTGTGGGCTGAATCCAGCCGATCCGAGGTTAACGCTTTCTTTTTGTGCTTTATGAGTCATGAGCGTTTGAATCACATCGACAATCAATTCCGGGAAATTAACTGTCGTTCCAGTGATATCAATGGTGCTCCGCGTATCGAGTTTGGCACCTGACGTAATCTCTTCAATCGTGCCTTCAGGCCGGAGATTGTATGTCGCATCATCAATTCCTGTGAATGTAGCCCCGAATAACCAGAGTTGTGTTCCTCTCCATGTGTAAACCCTCGGGAGAGACGTGCTCCCTGGCGCTCTCACTTGCACAACATAGATATTCGAATCACCCACGATATGCTTGTAGATGCGTTCGTTGTACTGGTCATCGGTAAGCCACTGATCGGAAGTATCCGTATCATTCAGTTCCAGCTTCAACCTGGTAAGCAATGAGGTTCTATTGATAATTGCCGCTGCCATGATTCTCCTGTAATAAACGCCTGGGAGCGCCTCGAAATAGCGCACTCCCAAAGCGTGTAATTTCCAAATAAATACTGCTTATGCAGTCGGATTGAGAACTTGACCGAAATGGAACTTGGTTGTCTCAGACGGGCCGACAACCGCATGTGCAAATGGAACGTTGATAGTCCATCTGACCTGTGAATCACCAGCATCAAACGCGCCACCATTCGACAGGAACGGCGCTTTGAATGCAAGCAACAGGGAATCTTTCTGGAATACCCATGCAGCAGCATTCTCCGTTAAGCCGAATCCTGTAGTGTCATCAGGCAGGATAAAGATCGGGATATTCTTGAATCTGTTAATCCCGTCATCGCCCATTGTGATGAACTGAATACCAGTCTGCTTGACAGTCGTGAGATTACCGTGTCCAGTAGCTGTCATAACGATATGATAATCACCTGGAGGCGTGTACTGCATGAACTTCGACTGGAACTGAGATACAGTCAGTTGCATTGCAGACAATGCAAGCTTGCTCTCGGCGACGGTACCGTCACTAAAGAAGTCGATCTGGCCAGTGGGTAGTGTGTTCTCTGTGATCGGAACGGCTACCTTGGCAACCACATCAGCCGCAAGTGCCTCCTGAACGGCCAGAAGACATGAATCGGAGCCTTCCTCGATAAGTTCCCGCAATCCACCTGGCTGTGTGATCTGGGCTTTCGCTTCATGGTAAGAAAATATTGCTGTACTCTGTGTTGAGGTCAGCGTACCTGAAACAGCAGTCATCGTTAAACCCTGTGGATTGAGTGTGCCAGCGGAAGGTGTAGACGCTGTCATCTTAATGAAAGATATCTTGACTTCGCCTTCCTGTGCATTTGGGTCTTTGAGGCGGCCGTTTGTTTTTACCTGTGACAGCCAACCTCGGTTTGTCGTAACCTTACCACGAAATATCGCGGCAAGAGCCTCTTGAAAGACAAGGGCCATAATTACACCTCTGAAATATTTTAAGATTTTATCTCAGAGTAAGCCTGTATCTCTGGTAAGGCTCTCAGCTTGACCCAGCTGGCGGGTTGTGTCTCGGGGTAGCCTGTATCCCCGGTGAGGCTCTCAGCCCGTAGGCTGGCAATGAAATTCAGAAGAGATTTTCGTTAGGAATGTCGAGAACCTGTTGAACTCCATCCGGTAATCCTTGTGAGGTTCGAACCATTTCATCAAGTGCTGCACTCGCTTCGTCTGGTGATGCGTGTGTGCCACCACCTTGCGTATAATTTGGAGGCGGTGCGTCTTTTACTTTCGGAACTACTGGTGGTTTCGGCGTTGCCGGAGGCGTTGGGTTATTAGGATCATCCGAGGGAGCCGGTACAACACTTTCAACCCCTGCTTTTGTGGCATCACCAAGCATGGTAGCCAGTGAACTTGCCGCATCTCGTATTTCAGCCTGAGTTGTTCCTTTCAGGAATTCTAAATGTTCGTTTCCGAGACTGAATTCACTTGCCGCCCTCATCTGCCAGTTTTCAATCTCCAATGCTGCAACTCTATCAAGCGCAATCTGTGCGTTCGGGTCACTTAATGGTGCTGGCGCAGCCGGGTCAGCGGGGGGTGTAGGCTCTGGCTTTGCAGGTTCAGCATCGCCCATAAGCAGTTTTGCGAGTTCAGGGTTTCTGTTCGTCGCAATTAGAAGCGCGTCTTCAACATCACTAGGCTTTTGTCGCGCCAATATGTTCCCCGTCTTTACCGAATCAAATGGAGTTGGCTTAGATGTTGGTGGATCAGCCGGAGGCGCCGGATCAACAGGCGGCGTTACCGGAGGGTCTACTACCGGAGCTGGCGGATCGCCAGCGGTCGGTTCTGGAAATGGAAGTGCTTTCGGTTTCATAACTGTTTATCTCTCCTGTATTTACTTTATACCACACGCTTCTTGCCCTTGGCAATGAATTCATCCTGGTCAAGGATTCCTGCATCACGCTCTGCAATCAACAAATTAAGTTCGGCTTGACGTTCTTCTGGTGAGCTCGTGAGCATTGAATCAAATTCGATCTCGATCCCGCCTTCTCCTGTGAAGGGCTGCATCTTATAGATGGCCTTCAAGTTTTGCCGTTGTCGCCTGACATAGAACAACATCGGTTGTATCCGCATCCTACGCGCGATACCGCTCTCCTGTGCTGATAACTCGAAATCCGTCATGTTCATCTCAAGCATATATTGTTTGAGCAGAGATACCCAGTCAAGCATGAGTTGCTCCACTACGTTATTTGTAGCAACAGTCTGCGCGGTCACACCGGAAGGCATGAATAATTTATCGCTTCCTTCATCGTTGACAGCATTCTTAGCCTGTTGCAGGTTGCCGCCAAAGCCTGAGAATATCAGCGTGACAGTATTGTTTGTTACCTTCCTGATGCGCTGCTTGATTTCTTCAAGCCTGTTAAGTGTATATTGAGCATCGTACAGGAGACCGTTACTGTTCGGGAACACAAAGAATGAATCAGGGTTTTTCTCGCCGTGTGATCCTGGAATAACAGCCTGGGTTTCGGCTCCAAGATTAACTACATGTACCACCTCCCAGAATCCATTGGGTAACAGAGTATAAATAACGAAAACTGTCTGACCTTCAAAATTCTGATCGGGAATCTTACGAATAACCTTTCGGTCAGTTGCAAATACTATGTTCGTCAAGAACACTGTCGGTGATGTTTCGTTTCCGTCCTCATCCTGAAACCGTTCAATGACAACTGTTCCATCGACTATAAGCACCTCAGTGGTCTTGTCAATGGAGAAGGGCAGTTCTTCATTCTCCTCAACCGTCCTACCACCGAGAATATAGCTCATGTGGTGCGTTACGGGTGTTCGGTTCAGCCCTGATATCATAAAGTGATTGAATAGTTCGCGACCTGTGAGAATTGGCCATACAGGCTTAAAGTCATTCCCGAAATTCACAAGAGTGACTGACGAATCAAACTCGAAACCGCCAGCGCCGAAACCGGGGCCAGCGACTACTTGCGTAGGGCCACCCAGTCCAGTAGATTGTGCTCCTAAGTGTGCCATTACATATCTTTCACGAACTTATGTTCCGGGCATCGCTGCGTCCCATGCTCAAACATTGATGCTGTTCCTTCGCAACCTTTGAAATCACACAGATAACTAACGACATCCGGCTCGATGGGAACGGTTGTCGATGCACCAGCTTTGTCGCCTTCCGGTACGGGTATTTCCAGGCCATCGACAAGAGCCCACATTTCCATGAACGATAGCTCTCTTATAGTGTTTGTATTCGGATCAATCAAAGCAATGCCGTACATCCCCGGTGCGACTTCGATACGCCGTTCATCTGATGGATCGTGCTCGTTCCTGTAGGCCCAGCTATCGGCTACCTGTTGATTGTAAGTCATTATTCTCTCCTGTAATGTTTCCACGTGAAACATCTTCCGTTACATTTGGCACGTTTTCGTTTGCGAGTTCTGATGTTACCTCGATTAATTCCTTTGCGATATCTGTGATGTCTATGACATTCAAATCGCGGGTTTCGCCATCTTCAACCAAAGCGCCCTTTACTACGCCGGGACTTTCGCTAAGATCATGCATGTCAGTTGCAAAGGCGTTGTCGAGCGGCGATGGCTCCTGTCGCTCGATGGTGTTCCGGTAAAGTAGATATATATTGCCGTTGGTGGTCGTGTAAGTGCCTCGCGCGTGGACTATCTGACCCTCTTCGTCCTTGCGTGTCG
>SDBS01008231.1_pt1 | contig 10087 bp, 5 predicted proteins | sample 2277091 | NCBI WGS metagenome assembly SDBS01 (sample SAMN10404972, study PRJNA504765) | marine sediment metagenome | isolation source: marine sediment core GS10_PC15, 163 cmbsf | place: Arctic Ocean: Southern Knipovich Ridge | collected 2010 | reverse complement strand
GATAATTCTTTTTCAAGGTTCAAACGGGCATTTTCAGTGCTGGTATAGGACAGGCCGGCCAAGATCTCAATTTGCTCCCCTTCACTGGTTGAAAATGATAGGTACATGCCGTTGCCTGTACCCCTTGATTCGGACTCCCCTTCACTTACAGATGCATCAATGAAAGATCCCCAGGTATCCGGAGATTTGCTCAACTGCAATACGAAATACATCTTTACCCTGTTTCCAGGATCACAAAACTTGATGTATTCCGGATTGGTGACGATATAGCCTTCCAGCTCCCTTTCACCTTTCTTTTTAATGAAGGCCTCGGTGACATCGCTGCTTTCTCCCTGCTTGTGTCCGATGTCAATAATCAGGTGTGAGCTCTCCGATTCCGGGAAGGTATACCTGTGAATACCGACCCGGTCTGAAGCGGTTAATTCAGCCCTGATACCATAGTCTGAAAGCACCACAGAATAGTAACCGGGTTCAGCATGTTCATCCGCCTTGGAAAACCTTGACCGGTATCCGGAATCAGGGTCCTCGAGCGATCCCGGAACCGTTTTCAGCTGTCCCGTAGCCGGCATAATGACCAGTCCGCCTACCTGAAACTCATGAAAATGGCCAAATCCTTCAATGGAACCATGCCTGTCATCATATCCGCATGGAAGCCAGCTACCCATGCTGCCATAGGCATTTGTATGAGGAGCAAGTTTAGCCATCCCGAAAGGCCTTGAGGCAGGTGTATAAAAAAACCATCTACCATGAACGGAACCGATCTGGGGATCGACATATGGGACAGGATCAAAATCGTCTGTCGAATTACATGAGCATATTAAAGCTGCTATTAATAATAAGCCGGAAAGTTGTTTCATTTATATGGGTATTTATTTGTCCGCATTCAATTGATGGTATAATTCATCCAGTAATTGCTGTTTATGGTCATTGCTGTACTCCCAGAACATCGCACCGGACAAACTATGCTCCTTGATATAATCTACTTTCAGTCCGATTGATTTCGGGTTCTCATAGGAGATAAATACTTGCGAATCCGGGTTCCATAAATATGGAGCGGAAGCTGACTGGTCCCAATGGCTTTCCCAGCTGTTAGCATACAATCCGACAATCTTATCATAAGAGATGATCATTCCACCTGTCGCGGCGGACTGATACAGACCAGTGGCAGATGTATGCACACCTTCCCACATACGCCCGTAGAAGGGAAAACCGAGGACTAATTTTTCAACCGGCACGCCGGCTGCTAGATGCCGCTCAATGGTCTCAACTGCACTGTTCCCTCTGAATTTTTCTTTTTTGGAAGGATAAAGGTTGGCATGATGCCCGGTCTGGAACATCCAACCATTATAAAAATCATAGGTCATCACATTGATAAAATCAAGATAGCGCTGCGCTTCGCCCAGATTGGTATGATCAAAATAAGCCTGGTCACTGCCGGAAGCAATGGTCAGCAGATAGTGCCTGTCCCCTGTTTCTATACCCAGTTTATCCAGTTTCTCCCTGATTTCCTTCAGCATTAGGGTGAAATTATCTTTGTCAATGGGCCTGAAAGCATTGTCTTCTGCCCTTTGTCCCGGATACTCCCAATCAAGATCCACTCCATCCAGGTCATGCCGTTTGATCAATTCAACAATGCTTTGGGCAAAGATCTCCCTCGAACTTGCTGTAAGGGCAGCATCTGAAAACCAATTCGACCAGACCCATCCGCCCACGGATAGCAATATTTTCAGGTCATGACTTGTTTCCTTGAAGGATACCAGTGTTGCCATGTTTGCCGAATCCTCAGCAAGCTCCATTACCGCCCTTCCTTCAACTATATTGGCAAAAGCATAATTGATATGCGTCAGTTTTGAGTGATCAATGCTGGCCAGGTCAAAATTCCCCCAGCCGGCCACATAGGCTATGAGCTTATAATCTTCTCCACCACTGGTCTTCTTTTCTCCAGGGCCAGTACACCCAATCAGTAAGAGCATGAAAAACAGAAAGATTGAGAACCGGGACAGACAGCGCATTAACCTCATAATGAATTGATTCTCATAAATTCGATGATCTCGGAAATATAACCGAAGGCAATGGCCACAACGGTATCCGCAGCTCCGTAATAGATCACGATCTTATCATCCTCATCCAGGGCAGCGCATGGGAAAATTACATTGGGAACATCCCCTACCCTCTCATAAAGCTCATCGGGTGCCAGCAAATAAGGTTGGGAGCGTACTATGACCTTTTCGGGTTCATCAGGATCCAGCAATGCTGCCCCCATGGCATACCTGAAACCATTGCATGTGTTTATCACACCATGGTACAAAAGCAGCCAGCCTTCAGGGGTCAAAACAGGTATCGGTCCCGCTCCGATCTTTGTACTCTGCCAGCCACTTATCTCGAAAGGTGTAACTTTCATAACAAGCCGGTGTTCGCCCCAGTATTTCATATCGGGACTATAACTGAGGAAGATATCACCGAAGGGAGTGTGCCCGTTATCACTCGGCCTGCTCAGCATGGCATACCTGCCTCCTATCTTTTGAGGGAAAAGGACACCGTTCCTGTTAAAGGGGAGAAATGCATTCTCGCATTGATAGTATTTTTTGAAGTCATAGGTATAGGCTATCCCTATGGTCGGGCCATGGTACCCGTTGCACCAGGTGATCCAGTACCTGTCTTCAATAAACACAAGCCTTGGATCATATTTATAATCCGAGTGGAGGATATTTGTATTTCCTGCCTCAAATTCAATGGATTCATCATCTATATCCCAGTTGATGCCGTCCTTGCTGAAACCGGCATAAATATTCATCTGCACGGCCCTGTTATCACATCGAAAAATACCCGCGAATCCTCCGTTATAAGGGGCGGTGGCACTGTTAAAAACGCTGTTCCGACCGGGATGGCCGCCGGGTTCAATGATGGGGTTTTTTGAATATCTCCAAACCGGTGAAGAAATTCCGGGAGGTCTGTCCTCCCATGGAATGGGTGCTGGTTTCATAGTTGCTGTATTTATTTAACATAATATACGGACAGGTTTTTTATCTGCGGCGCTGCTATTGATCCTTGTACGGTCAGCCTTATGCTGGTACATTCCACATCATCGAAATACTGTATCCTTTTATGCCCGATTGATTCTCCTTCACAAAGCTTCACCCAGTTCCCCCCTACCCTGGCTTCCACCATGTACTTTCTTACAGATTCACCAAATTTGATCTCCTCCTGTATGATCACGTGGTTGATTTTTTGCTTCTCAGGCAATTTAAACCTTATACTTTTCCCTGTACCCGAGGTGGAAGCAATGGGTGTAGCAAAACGGCGACTGATCTCATCACCCCATTCTTTCAATCTCTTTACATCGGGTTCCGGCATCAGTCCATCGGGATCAGGAGTAAGTCCCAAGATAAGTGTTGAATTACGCCCAACCGATTTTAAATACATTTCCATCAGGTCTTCGAGGGGTTCCAGGTTCTCCTCATCTCCAGGTTCCCAGAACCATTCATGCCTGCCATTTGCTCCGCGTAAAGGGGCATCTGACATGGCAGGCATCCAGAATTTTCCGTCCGGATCGCCATGGCTCAGGAATTCCAACCTGTCCCCGGGCAACTCACCAAAGTGTGAGCGGGGAGTGGGCATGGTTGCCCAGCAAGGGTACCCTACCGCTCCTGATTCCGAGCCACCCCACCTGGCTTCGGCCAGTTGTTCGTTATGATAGAACAGGCAGTTGGGCTGATATCTCTGAACAATAGGCAGGACATCCGGGGCTCCTTTGTCGGGATGGCTTGCACCTCCGTCGAACCAGATCTCAAATAATTCCCCGTACCGGGTACATATCTCTTCCAGCATCCCTTCAACCATACGGTTATAGTATTTTTGCCGGTTGTCGCGGAATTCACCTTCACCATTTACCTGGAAATTATGAACCCCGAAAAAGGAATTCCACCGGATACCCAGGTAGATACCGGGTTTGATATCGTATTTGCGGCATGAATTCACAAAATCACGGACAATATCTCCCTTTCCGTCCTGCCAATTAACGGCTTTGAGACAGTATGGATTTACATCTGATTGATAGAGAGCAAATCCGGTCTCGTGAGTAGCCGTAAGGATGGCAAACTTGGCCCCTGCATCTTTGGCGGCCTTTATCCACTGGTCGGTGTCTAATTTATCCGGATGGAATATTTGATAATCTGAAACAGGTGTGATCCGGTTGTTTCCCTGGCCATATTTAATACCATCGAATACATGCAGGTCATAGTGAAAGACAACACCCAGTTCAGCTTCCTGCCAGGCCAGCTGTTTTGCATTAGGCCTGGGTGTGGGATGCTCCACGATGGGAATGAAAATACAATAGGATTCATCCCCTTTTTTTACGGCCAGGCTGAGCACCTTTGGCTCCCCTTCCTCAAGGTAGATAAACGGACGTTCGAGCCGGTCTGGCGACAATACACTGCCATCATGCAACTGGATCTTTTTCGGGATCAATACATATTCGCTTGCCTTTTTCCATTCCAAACCATCATCGGAGCTGACCATCCCGATGAATGAATGAGCATGAAACACACCGTAGAAGTGTTCTCTGGCAGCATCATACCAGAGGGACATATCTTCTGTGTCAAGATAATCGATCACCGGGTTAGATTGCATCTCAAAAGGGCCTGCCGGGGAATCAGAAACGGCTATGGCCTGGTTCCGGATAAACCGGGTTTCGTTGGGCTTGTCACCCTTGACGATCAGGTAATACTTTCCATCCCTGCCCCGGTCAATGGCCGGATTGACTGTCAGCGTTGTGATGGGTCCTGAGGGTTCTATCAGGGGATGATCCATACGCTCCCAGGGACCGGAAAGCGAATTGGACACCGCCACTCCGGTGCGCTGGTTGGGACGCAGGATTTTCCAGTTGGGATGATCATATCCGGTATGCGCCGTTTCGATCAACTCCTCTTCTGTATACGACTTATCTCCAAGGTTAGTAGAACAATAGTACAGATAATACTTTCCTTCAAAACTTTTGATCTTTGGATTATGCACAGTTATGGCATCCCAATGGCCTTTTCCCCTGCCTTTCAATACAGTTTCCTTGTATTTCCAGGGACCTGCAGGAGAATCCGAAACAGCATGCGCTATTTCCGAATGGGTCAGCCATCCGTAGAAACTGTAATCCTTTTTCCAGCGGGAATAGAAGAGGTGGTATTTCCCATCATCTCCCTTGACCATGGATGTACACCAGTTAAAGTATCCTTCAGTCCTGAAGATATTGTCATCCGACAAAGCCCGCAGCCGGTCCCGGATAAACAGATCATCCGGCTTCTGAGCATTGGCGAACACGCAAAACCATAACAATAATAATGTCGAAAGATTTCTATGCATCACAAATAATTTTCTTCTATGAAAAAGCATTTCTTAATAATTCAAGGCTTTTGGGAATTGCCGTAAAGGGATCTTCATTCCCTTCAAATTCCAGGGAAATATAACCCCGGTAATTCACATTCCGGAATATTTCTGCAACCTTCTCATAATCAATATCCAGTGTATACCACTTTCCTCCACCAAAATAAGTCTTGGCCTGTACAAGGAAAGTCCTGGGTGCCAGCATTTCCAGTTGCCGGTACTGATCTTCCAGGAAATTACCGGTATCTGCGGTAACCTGCAGCCAGGGTGAATTTATCTCATCCACAATGTGCAGGACCCCTTCCGCCGTACGCCCTAGTCCCCAGTGATTTTCCAATCCCAATACAACCCCGCATGCTTCAGCCTTTGGCAGGCATTTCTCTATGGAATCAATCACCCATTTGTACCCATCATCTTCGGTATAGCCTTCCAGTACAGGTTCGATTCCCTTCTTTGCCATCAATTCATCAAAAGATTCAATGGTACGCCATCGGCCGGTATTCAGCCTCATGGTCGGAATTCCCAGTTTATACGCCAGTTCTATCTGGTGAATGGTCTTTTCTACATTTTCTTTCCGGTATTCCTTCTCGGGAGAAATGAATCCCTGGTGTGTTGAGAACCCCATGAGGTCTAGTCCCGCATGAAAAGCCCTCCGCTTCAGGTGCTGTAGATCTGCATTTTCTTCTGAAGCCATCTGGACCAGCAGGAGCTCAATGCCATCGAAGCCCATCCTGGCAGCATCATCGATACATTGTTCGATGGGTACACTTTCTTTGGGACCGTTGAACTGCCAGAATGAATAGGTGGATACGCCAATCGGGTTTTTTTGTTGAACTCCAGGGGAGCTTGCCGGAATGCTGTCAGCTTTTCCTGTACAGGACTGGCCCAGTGATAATCCAGCGACACCAACTGAAGCCAGTGCCGATTTTTTTAGGAATGCTCTTCTGTTATTATTCATGATGCCGCAATATTAATGATTACCAAAATTAATCCGTTTCAATTTTAAAGGCCCAGGCCTCTTTGCAGGGAGGATCAGCTATCGCTTTTCCAGGCACGTGGATCAGCATTCCATTACCCGATTTTTCCCATTTTACCCTGCCATATCCGACTAACTCAACCACGGAGCCCTTATTAGCCTGAATGCTGTTAAGCCAAACTTTTGATGGCAGGGTCGTTTCATTTTCATCGGGCAGGTAAATGGCATAAACTGAACCGTCTTGTTTCCTTGTCAGGCAGACTTTCCCGTCTTTATAGGGCGCCAGTGCACGGGTACCGTATATTGCCTCGCCATTAACATCCATCCAGTCACCGATTTCCTTTAATAATTCGTAGGCTTCATCATGCCATTGTCCATCAGGCCCGGGGCTATGTTCAAGAGAAGGTTCCCTCCCTTGGCGACGATATCAACCAGCATATGGATGGCTTCCCGCCCACTCTTGTACTTCGCATCCGGCACCCATGACCATCCACCCCCGGCAATGATACATGACTCCCAGGGGAAAGGAAGGGCCGCCTCGGGGACACGGTTCTCCGGTGTCAGGTAATTCTGGTTTTTACCCTCCACAGCCCTGTCCACAACTATTAATCCGGGTTGTTTCTCACGCGCTTTTCGTGCCAGTTCATCCATCCGAATGTCCTGGTTCACTATTGTGTTTTTCAGGAAACCACTGGATAGATTCTTCTGGGAATTCTGGTAAAAGTCCCTTATCTCTTCCGGATCCTGTTTGGCAACCCAGCCACCATCCAGCCATAGAATATCAATCTTCCCATAATCGCTCATCAGCTCCATGATCTGGCTATGTGTGAATTGCACAAATTTTTCCCAACGCTCAGGATATGCTTCAGGATCATAATTTACATTGCGATCCAAAGGTGGCCAATAGGGATCCCAGTAATACTCACTATGCCAGTCAGGCTTTGAGAAATATGCCCCGGTCCACATACCCTCGGCCCTGAATGCATCAAATATTTCCCTGGTAATATTCGCTCTCGGGTTTGATCGGAAGGGAGAGTCCTGGCCCGTAACCTTATAATCGGTTTGTTTCGTATCAAACATGCAGAAACCATCATGGTGCTTGGTGGTGAAAACCACATATTTCATTCCTGCACCATTGGCCGCAGCTGCCCATTTCCCTGGATCAAATTCCACCGGGTTAAAAGTTGTGATAAGATTTTCATATTCCTTTTTATAGGAATAGTAGTCCCCTGGATCCGAACCAGCTTTCCGGGCACACCAGCCATAATCTTCGGGACAGAGAGACCAGGATTCAACGATGCCCCACTGGCTGTAGGCACCCCAATGCATCAGCAGGCCAAATTTCAAGTCCTGCCAGTTCTCAATTTTTTCCCGTACCTGGCTATCCTCAGGGGGAAAATATGTTTGGTTATGCTCGTGAACAGCCTGTGCCCATAAATTCCCTGCCAGGAATAACAGGCCACAAAAAAATAAGATCCCTGATCTGAATTGATGATTTTTCATATTGAACCTCCAAAATGCTTATTTAAGTTTAACTGTTTCAATCGCATGATGTCCCATCTTTATGTTCGTTTGATTTTTCCTAAGCTGAATCTCATCGAGTTCCTGCTCGATCAAATTTGTACTGGCTGCCTTTTTGAAAGTAAAATCATGGTTAAGGTTAATGGTCCTGCTTTCACCTTTCATATCAAACATCCTTACAATGACAGACTGGTCATCTTCAGCCTTTTTAATGGTGGAGATAATAATATCTTCATCATCCAGTGAGAAAAAGCTTTTCTCTTCAGGTAAGCCAGCAGTCGCATAGGGCTTTGGATCAACCACCATATATAATGCTTCATTGGCCTGTCTGCCGGTCTTATAACCATTGATCCATCCTGAGGGATGGGAGTTAAGTGAGAAAGAGAAATGATGATCGCCTGTCTGGAGATACTGGTTCCCCAGTGGATGGCAGCTTGTACGTGAGGCCAGTAATACAGGCTGCAGCAGTACATCCGAAGTCCGGTCATCGGTTGGATCCAGATAATCAGCCACAGCCACTGAAGAACTCAAGGTCACCCCGAAGGAATCATCATATGCTCCAATCCAGTTTTCAATCCCCCGCGGGTGGAGATCCTTTGCCGGTACATGGTATCTTTCCCCGGCTGCCCCTTCCATCTCATCTTTCCCCACTTCAACCACGCCGAAGGGCACCTCGTAAGCCACCTGTCCCCCTTCCATTTTCAAAGGCAGGGCCATGCGAAATTCACGGTATAATTCTCCCTCCCAGTTCAATAATGAAATTTCAAAGTCAATTCTCTTTTGTAAGTGGTGAAGGATTATCTTTTGTTCCACAACGGCATGGGGTAATTTACTGCGCCTGGTCCACGAACTGAAAACATCTCCGGATTCTCCGGGCTCCCATTTGGCGGGATGATCTCCGGACTGTGCAAACCCTTCCATGGAGGGCTGCTGGATCTTATCAAATTCACCGGCTCCGTTCCCAATCGATTCCATGGTAAATACTTCCCCGGCTTCAAATTTCGTGGCATCTATTAATTCCTTCTTCAATTCCTTATCATAAATGCTCATTAATCCGCCCTTACCCAGCTCAATTTTATAGAAACTGTTCTCCGGGATGGGAACCGATCCGGAACTGGGTTGCTTATCTGAGCCTGTAACATAAAAGGTTTTATAGCCGATGGATGGGACATTTCCAGCTACAAAAGATACATTTGCCAACTGAATGCTTCCTTCCCCGAATTCCCTTTCAACCCGGTATTGAAGAGGTATAACATTTCCCAGGGCGTCAGCTATTGATATTGACCTGGCATCCCCTTCATTGAATCCAATCTGAAATTTCACAATATCAGACCTTTCCCAGTTCAGGCTGTTAAATACGACCACCGGAATGCCCTTTTTAGCGTTTGTTTTGATTTTGGATGCCAGGGAACGGGTAGAATTTTCAAGTATTTGGGATGCCTCACTTCGTGCGAACTCATATTTTCTCCTGAACAGGTCATCGGTGATCTCGCCCATATTTCCACCCCAGCCATGGTCGGGAAAGATTTTGGCTTCCCATGCTTGGTACAACCTTTCAGCAGGGTAAGCTGCAAAAGAATTTTCATTCAGGGCATCTATGGTGGCGAATTTTTCAGCCATGGTCAGCAGGATATCCCCTTCCCTGCTGGCCTTGATTGCCTTTTGGTGGGAAGGTCCGTGGATATAAAGCCAGAGGGCCGGACGCTCTCCGCTGATGGAGGGCAACGGCTTTGCCGCTTTCACGAAAGATGTAAACAGTTCGGGTGTGGTAACAATTTTGAATCCGGGCAGCCTGATCTTTGTTTTTATACCATTATCATCTGTCAACTCAGAAATACTTTCCCATTGCTGAATGATGTGAGAATAATCATTCGCGGGACTCATATCCCAGTCCGAAAGTAGCGGGATAACCGTTCCCATCGACGCCTCTGAATAATACTTCTCCCACATCATTGAACTCTCGGCAATGTATTCAGCTGCGTCGTAAAAATTCTTATGTAGAGAAGTGTATGCTTCTCCGTAGTGCCCGGGAGAATAAGCCGTTACAAAGGATCCGTCCGGACCGAACCAGTTAAAAAATCCCTTTTCGTGCCGACTGATCACCATATTCGGAACGCCTGATTTTTTCAGGATTTGTGGCATCTGCAATGTCCTGCCAGGTACATCGACATTCCAGTATGTATTTGCATCATAGCCAAATTCATCCTGCAACCATTT
>SDBS01008230.1_pt1 | contig 10088 bp, 8 predicted proteins | sample 2277091 | NCBI WGS metagenome assembly SDBS01 (sample SAMN10404972, study PRJNA504765) | marine sediment metagenome | isolation source: marine sediment core GS10_PC15, 163 cmbsf | place: Arctic Ocean: Southern Knipovich Ridge | collected 2010 | reverse complement strand
ATGGCGCAAGGAATATAACCAGGTAAGACCCCACAGTGCTCTTGACTACAGATCACCTGCTCCCGAGGTCATCGTTCCATTGACTCTAACTTAACAAGTGGTACTATTGATGGGGGCAGGTCACTATCGCTTCCAGCCGATCAGTCCCCCAGGTCGTCTTACTGGCCCTATCTTTCTCCTTTATTTTGTCTCCCTCTGGAATACTTACTAAATCTTACTTACAGGAACTTTTGATTTCTCTGCAAGGGTGGGGGGGGGTTGACATTTTTTTCATTTGTGATATGTTATATAAAATATCACAAAAGTATCGCATACTGCTTTTCACTTATCCATCTTGAAAAATCATTCATCAACTATGGACGATGTATAGATGAAAAAAGAGAACCTAACGGATAAGGCATACCAGAAGATAAAAGCAGAAATTCTTAATGGGAATTTCCATCTAGGAACTCATCTTTCTGAATCCAAACTCACATCTATGCTAAAAATGGGCCGAAGTCCAATCAGAGAAGCTGTTCAACGACTCAGACATGAGGGATTTGTGAAAGTGATCCCCCGGAAGGGAATCTTCATAAAGCCGTTCTCGACCTCGGAAATCGAACAGATTTATGAGATGGCAGAGGCACTGGAAGGGCTTGCTGTTAAGCTTGTAACTGAACGTGCCTCTCAGGACGAGATACAGAAACTGAAGACCACGGTCGATAAAATGAAAAGGGCTCTTGGCGAGGACAATAAAGAAGCCTGGATGGAGGCAGACTCAGAATTTCATAGGCTTGTGCTCAAGTTTGCAGGAAATAAGTACATCACAAAAGCCATGACAATAATAAACGATCGCATTAACAGGATAAGACATATTTATCTACAAGTTATTCACGAGCCTATTGAATCTACCAGAGAGCATGAAATGATAGCCCAAGTGATTGCCGATCGGAAACCAGAACTTGCAAGAAAAGTCATGCAACAGCATTTACAGAATGTACGAGCACATCATACTAGGATATTCAAGGGAATAAAGGCGATATAAAGGAGAGAAATCGTAATATTGCCTTTGTCAAAAAAAGCTTTAAGATGAGGAAATTAGTAGCCCCAAGTGCAATCGCGGATGTGAGATAGCAATTACAACTATAAGGACTGTTAGTCACCCATCTATAGTGGGCTGTATCACTGAAAATTTACCTATTCAGAATTCTCTAGAATATGTTAAGGGTGTCTACGGTACTTAACTCAATAAAGGGGGATTGCTCGCGATCATTGCCCTAAGGGTGCGAGCTCCTGAGGAGGAAATGGAACATGTATGAGAAATATGTGGTCAAGAGCTGGGAAGAGCAAGGATATACAGTTCCGGCACCTTATAAAAGAGAAGTACAACATATCTTTGCTCCCGATAAGAGAGAAGTGAAGGAACTTATTTTCAGTCGGGTGGTAATTCCCCCAGGAAGTCAAACGGATAATCACAGTCATGACAGAGGCGAACTGATATACGTGGTTACAGGCCGAGGACAGTTTTCAATTGGCGAAGAGACATATGATATTGTGGCAGATATGGCGTTGTGGGTACCCAAAGGAGCGGTGCATCAAATCAAGAATATCGCTAACAAGCCGATAACAATAGTGACAGTATTTGTGCCTCCTTATAAATCTAGGGAAACAAAAGATAGTATTTTGAGGCGAGCAGAAGGTGGAAGGATCTGAACACAGGTTTGTTTCTAAAGCTCGACACAAAGTTGAGTACAAAACAGGATAATAGATAGGCTACATGCAGAGTTAGTTGATACTCTTCGGGTCAGAATCATCAAAAAGAACAGAGTTTTCTGAAGCTGTCTCCCCCTAATTTAGAGTTGACAAATGTTGTTTGTGATGAAGAGCGGAAGTTGAAAGTTAGGTTTTATGAAACACAGGGAAAGAAGACAAAAGCAAGATTAAGAATAGGGGAAGAAGTATTTGAAAAAGAAATTTCTCCTAATGGAATATCGAATATTACTATCTGAAAACAAGGCTGATTTAAGAAGCCTAAGGTATTTTAGAAAATGTGGATTTTGTTTGTTTGAGAAATAGAAAGAGACTTTCCCAAAAGGAGAATGGACATGAACCAAGTAGGGCGGTCAGATGTATAGTTTTGATGCAGAAAAATGGACAAAATCCTTATTTGAAACTGTTCCGCGCAGATTTGCTTTCCAATGCGAGAGTGAGAAAGAATTCAGTAAGTGGCAAGAAGAATTCCGTAAGAAGTTCCGCGAGATCCTAGGTTTTCCTGTGATTAAGCAGCGAGGCTCTTGCGATTTGAATCCCGAACTGGAAGAGAAGGTGGACCTGGGAGACTACACCCGCGAGAAGTGGTGGGTAACTGTCGAGCCTGACTTTCGTGTACCATTCTATTTGCTCTGTCCAAAAGAAATCACGGGTCCCAAGCCCCTGGTTCTCGCCGTTCATGGTCATAATAAGACCGGCAAGGAACTCTATGCAGGAATCTACCATAATGAAGAAGAGAAGAGACAAATCATCGAGGCAGAACGAGATATCGCGGTTCAGGCAGTAAAAGAAGGTTATGTCTGCATAGCTCCTGATATGAGAGGCTTTGGGGAATTAAGAAGAAGCGAGGATCAGAAGAAGGGACGAGGTTTTTGCCATACTCTGCAAATGCACGATCAACTATTTGGGCGAACCTTAATGGGAGATAGAATCTGGGATTTAGGCAGATTAATTGATTATGCAAGATCGCGTCCGGAGATAGACGAGAACAGGGTTGCCATTACTGGACTCTCCGGTGGCGGAACTGTATCGTTGTTTGCAGCCGCTCTTGATGAGCGGATAAAGGTAACCGTACCCTGCTGTTGTTTCGGCACTATGCAGTGCGCTATCGGCCCTACAGATCATTGTGTATGCAATTTCGTTCCCGGAATGCTTCAATTGGGTGAAAAGTATGATATCGCCGGTCTCATTGCTCCCCGACCCTTGCTGATTATCGCCGGAAAAAAGGACCGTAATTGGCCTTATGAGGGGGTGCAGTTTGGCTTTAAGGAGTTAGGTAGAATCTACCGCTTGCTTAACGCCGAGGAGAGGTGCGAGCTGTATACCGGCGAAGGTGGACATCGCTACTACAAAAAGGGAGCATGGTCCTTTATTCGTAAGTGGCTATGATGAGGACAGAATCAGATTGTTCACAAAAAGGAGCCAAGATTAAGAGAAGAAGGAGGTGAGATAGTCAGAAGAGCCTCATTGGCGAAAGATTAGGAAGAGTTACTAAGCGAAAAATATCACGGAGGGAAAAATGTTTCGAAAATTAGTAGTTATTTGGCTGGTCGGTGTAATATGTCTACTTGGCGTGGTCCAAGTGTTAGCTGGAATGCCGTCACCACCACAATACAATACCCCGCAGGAGTACGAGGAGGCTACAGGAAAGATAATGGGGATGTTTGGTGAAGCCCCCATGCTCAAGGCAAGGGTCGCTACGGGGGAGGTCCCGTCTGTAGGCGAGAGACTTCCAAAGCAGCCTTTAGTGGTTGTGCCAGTAGAGCGAGTAGGAGACTATGGAGGAACGTGGAACAAAGCCGCTGAAAAAGCAGGCACCTCGGCGACAGACAAATTCATCTTTGAGAGGCTAATCAAATTCAACGAGATGGGTACCGAGCTCCTGCCGAATGTTGCCAGAAGCTGGGAGATTACAGAAGACGGAAAAGTGTTCACTTTTCATCTGAGAGAAGGAATGAAATGGTCAGACGGAGCTCCCTTTACTGCCGATGATATTGTCTTCAACTATGAGGACATACTCCTAAATAAAGAGATTACTCCTAGTTTCCCGGACTGGCTTACTGTCGGCGGGAAACCGGTGAAAATTGAGAAAATAGATGAGTACACAGTGGAATTTAGGTTTAGTGGGCCCTATGGGGTTTTTCTATCCCAAGTTGCTTCACCCTATCAAATGCTGCTTTACGCTCCCAAGCATTATCTCAAACAATTTCATCCTGGTTATGCTTCTGCGGATGAATTGGAGAAGATGGTGGAAGATGCAGGAGTTACACACTGGTACGTACTCTTCGGAGCCAAAACCTATAACAACTGGGGCTTCAATTCCGACTACCCTACACTCCAGGCTTGGCAGCTCGTTGTATCTGCTCCCGCTCAGTATTTGGTCTACGAGAGAAATGCCTATTACTGGAAAGTTGATCCGGAAGGCAATCAGCTTCCTTACCTTGATCGACTTATGATCGAGGCAGTACAGGACGGTGAGATGATAAACTTAAGGGCCATACAGGGACAGATAGACTTTCAAACGGATAGTCTTCTTATAAACAACTACACTCTCTTTGAGGAGAGCTCACGGAAGGGAGACTACCGCATGCTAAAATGGGATCCCACCAGAGTTGCATGGCCGGTGATCAACCTCAATCAGACTTGCCAGGATCCAATTCTGCGTGAATTGTTCGAGGACGTTCGCTTTAGAGTGGCCTTGTCTTTAGGTATCGACCGAGAGGAGCTTAATGAGATCTTCATGATGGGATTGGGTTACGGACGGCAAGCTTCCTTTGTCAAGGGCACTCGCTTCTATTCTGAGGAATGGGAAAACGCTTACATTGAACATGATCCAGAGAAAGCCAATGTGCTTTTGGATGAGATCGGTCTAAAGTGGGATGAAGATCATGAATATCGCTTGCGAGGAGACGGTAAACAACTGTCTTTTACGGTAGAGACGGTACATGATTCATATGTCGATATTATGACCTTGATAGCGAGTCACTGGAAAAAGCTGGGAATAAAGATAGATATCAAGTACGAAACGTACAAACTCTTTGTAGCCAGACAATTCGCAAACGAAAACCAAGGATCTGCCTGGGGAACCGGCATGATGCCTACCCCCTTGGCTAGGCCCTACGAATATTTCCCTATCGAACAGGGTGGTTGGCAGTATGGTGCCTGGGGTCTATATGGACTGTGGTACCAAACCGGCGGAAAATCTGGGGAAGAACCGAAAGGGGATCTGAGAAGGATGCAAATCCTGTGGGATGAAATCAAGTTCACCATTGACGAAAAAGAAACCGATCGACTTATGGCCGAAGCAGTTGCCCTCCACGCCAAAAACATCTGGTTGATTGGCACTGCGGCGCCAAAAATAAGACTGGTAGTTGTAAAGAACAATTTCCGAAACGTGCCCGAGACGTTTAAGGTCCTCAGCGTGATAAGACAGGTTAATCCTGAACAATTCTTCATCGAACAGTAATTGGGATTTTGAGTTTTGAAAGGGGCCCTATTGACAGACGGGCCCCTTTCAAACAAACGAAGGAAAAGAAAGGAAATATGAAAATAGAAGAAGGTTTTTTATGGCAAGCGGCATCACCAGAAAGTGAGGGGATGTCTAGTTCTTGTCTTGATGTATTGCGAGACATATTAGCTGCTAGAGGCAGCAAGACCTTTTTGGTTATTCGGCACGATCGAATTGTGTATGAGTGGTACGGTTCTGGTTTTGGTCCAAGAACTCGTCATTTCACAGCTTCGCTGGATAAGGCGCTGTTGGGTGGCATCTCTCTCTTACTAGCCCTGGGCGACGGACGGCTTGCTCTAGATGATCCAGCCTGTAAGTATATCCCCGCCTGGAGGAAGGATCCGAAGAAATCCAGGATCACCATACGCCATCTGGCGACACACTCCTCTGGGATCGAAGATGCCAAGACGGACGGATTGTCATATTCACAGTTGTCGGGCTGGATAGGTGCTTTCTGGAGGGGGATTCCGGATCCTTTCACTGTTGCCAGAGATGAAGCTCCAGTAGTTTTTTCTCCCGGATCTAAGTTTGCTTACAGCAATCCGGGAATGGCCATGCTTGCTTACGCCGTTACTGCCAGTCTTAGGGATGCACCACAGTCAGACATTAAGACACTATTACACCAGCGGATTATGAGGCCCATTGGGATAGAAGATGAGGAGTGGAAGATTGCCAAGCCCTCCAGACTAGATGGTCTGACCCTTTATCCCATCTGGGGAGGTGCTGAGTTTACGGCAAGGGCTACAGCACGACTCGGTCGGCTCATGCTCCGTAAAAGCAATTGGGAGGGACCACACCTTATTCCCAAAATCTGGGTAGAAAGAGCTGTAATCTACAGTGGAACTCCCTTACCCGTTCGCTCTCTCCATAACCCACTACCAGGATCAGGGTTGTGTTGGTGGACCAACTTTGACCGAGTTTGGGCCTCAGTGCCCCGAGACGCTTTCGCAGGATACGGTGCGCAGGACCAGGTCCTTCTGGTAGTTCCCAACCTCGATTTGATTGTTGTCCGGAATGGAGAATCGTTCAGCGGCAAAAAAGTAGGGTTATTCTGGGGCGGGGTGGAGAAGTATCTCTTTAATCCCTTAATGGAGGCGATCAATGAATACTAACACAGACATTATTCGATCTCCCTATCCTCCAAGTGAGGCAATACAGTCAGTCACCTTCGCTTCTGCCTCTTCAATGGTTAGGAAAGCGCAGGCTGATAACTGGCCAATCACCTGGGCAGACGATGATAATCAGTATGTCGCTCATGGAGACGGCCCCGGATTTGGACCTCCGACCAACGACTGGAGGAAAGACTTGAGTCTCGGTTTTGCAAAGATAAGCGGACCCCCTGATACTTTCAAAGGGATAGCTGTACGTTCAGACGGCGAACGTTACGGTCCCGGGCCAAGTGGTCCCAAGCCTAGCGGAATGTTAATGATAGATGGTGTTCTTTATATGTGGGTTAGAAACATGGGCACTTCGAGGATTACCTGCTCAAAGGACTATGCCAGAAGCTGGGAGTGGGGTTTTACCTGGAGTAGAAGCTTTGGCTGTCCTACTTTTCTCAACTTTGGCAGGAACTATGCCGGAGCCCGAGATGAGTACGTCTACGTTTACTCTCACGACTCCGACAGTGCTTATTGGCCTGCGGATCGGATGGTTATGGCCCGAACGCCGAAAAGTGAGGTCATGAATCGAGATGCTTATCAGTTCTTTAAGGGCGTTGACTCGGACGGTAATCCGGCGTGGACCAAAGACATTGGGGAGCGAGGAGCTGTCTTTACGCATCTCGGTAAATGCTATCGCTCGGGCATCAGTTATAACCAGGGCCTTCGAAGATACCTCTGGTGTCAGACTCTTCCTGGAGGCGATCCACGTTTCGAAGGAGGATTCGGAATCTACGAGGCCCCCGAGCCCTGGGGACCATGGAAGACTGTACACTTCACTAAAGAGTGGGATGTGGGACCTGGAGAAACGAGCAGCTTTCCCACAAAATGGATGAGTGCAGACGGGAAGGTCTGCTATTTGGTGTTCTCGGGAGATAATCATTTCTCTGTTCGAAGGGCGACCTTCCACATTCAAGATCGGCCTTGAGCGGAATGGTCAATGGTTGCTACTGTGAACATTGTCAAATAGGCGGGAATTTTTCTATGAGAGAGTTGTTCATATATACATGGTCGAGCCAGAATGAGGGACAGCGAGGAAAAACTTGTCAAGTTGAGGAGATCAAGAGATGCTTGCATATATCGTAAGAAGACTTCTCTATATGGTTCCTATCCTTGTGATTATCTCGGTGATCTCCTTCGTGCTGATTCAACTGCCACCGGGTGATTACCTGAGTTCTTACATAGGTAGACTGAGCGAGCAAGGACACGTGGTGGACAAAGCCGTGATTGCCTCCCTGAAAAAACGGTTCGGATTGGATCAGCCTATCTATGTGCAATATCTCATATGGGCGAAAGGGCTTCTTCGTGGAAATTTTGGTCAATCATTTGAATGGAACAGACCGGTAGGCGAGCTGATTTGGCAGCGATTGGGTCTTACCATGATCGTTTCTATCTTTAGTCTTGTCTTTGCCTACGGTATAGCCATCCCCATAGGGATATATTCTGCTACTCACCAGTATTCGTTGCTTGATTACGTCTTCACCTTGATTGGATTCCTTGGCTTAGCCACTCCTAACTTTCTTTTGGCACTGGTATTAATGGTAACCTTTTATAAATATTTTGGCGTGGTTCTAGGGGGCCTTTTCTCGCCGGAATTTGCCCAAGCATCGTGGAGTCTGGCTAAATTTGTGGACATGATGAGTCATATGTGGGTTATTGTAGTCGTTATCGGCACAGCTGGAACTTGTGGACTCATTCGGGTAATGCGAGCCTGTCTTTTGGATGAGCTGCGTAAGCAATACGTTATTGTCGCCAGGGCTAAAGGACTCAGCGACAGAGTCCTTGTCTTCAAATACCCAGTAAGGGTAGCTCTCAATCCAATAATCAGCACCCTGGGCTGGACGCTTCCGAATATTATCTCGGGGGCAACTATCACGGCTATAGTGCTTAGTCTTCCTACCACAGGACCTTTGCTCTTACAAGCGTTGATCAGCGAGGATATGTACCTAGCCGGAAGTTTTGTCCTTATACTGGCTACGCTGACCGTGATAGGAACGCTCATCTCGGATATTCTGTTGGTCTGGTTAGACCCACGCATACGCTATGAAAAGTAGAAATGGAAGTGAGGTTCAAAAAAAAGAAACCTTTATGAATGTGAAAGAAATAGAAAAAAAGGCTGCCGGTTATGAGGAAAGCTATTACTTGGCGTCACAATGGCAGCTTATGTGGAGGAAATTGAGAAAACACAAGTTAGCTTTGGGCAGCATCGCAGCGCTGGTTCTCTTTTACCTGATTGCCATTTTTTGTGAAGTCATTGCCCCTTATCATCTTGAAACTCGCAATATCAAGTATATTCTTTGTCCACCCCAATCCCTTCACTTTTTTGACAAGGAAGGGTTCCATTTTCGTCCTTTTGTTTATGGTTTCAAAAGAGAGATTGACCCGGTATCGTTGCGGAAAATCTATAATGCTGACAAAACAAAAAAATACCCTCTTTACTTTTTTGTCCGTGGCGATAAATATAAGTTCTGGAACATATTTAAGACAGATCTTCATCTGTTGGGGGTGAAGGATGACGGAGTACTCTTTCTTTTGGGAACAGACCGCATGGGCAGAGACATGTTTTCACGCATCGTCTACGGAGCACGTATTTCATTGTCAATAGGTCTAGTTGGTGTTTTGTTGAGCCTTATCATAGGGCTTGTGTTGGGAGGAATATCTGGATATGTTGGGGGAATGATCGATAACCTCATTCAGAGAATGGTGGAGATTGTCAGGTCGTTTCCCACTATCCCTTTGTGGATGATTCTGGTTGCCGCTTTGCCGCCTGGATGGTCACCGGTAAAAGTCTACTTTGGAATCACGCTGATCCTTTCTCTTCTCGGTTGGACAAGCCTTGCTCGCGTAGTTAGAGGGAAGATTCTCACTTTACGAGAAGAGGACTATATCATGGCTGCTAGAGTGGTTGGAGCCAAGAATACGTGGATTATTGGCCGACATCTTATTCCTGGCTTTTTGAGCTATGTTATTGTCTCGATGACTCTGGCTGTACCCGGTATGATCTTGGCTGAGACGGCTTTAAGCTTTCTGGGCCTGGGTCTGCGTCCTCCAATAACCAGCTGGGGAGTTCTCTTGAAAGAAGTTCAGAATGTTCGTTCCGTGGCTCTCCACATTTGGCTACTGCTTCCGGTCTTTTTTGTGATTTTAACTGTTTTGGCTTTCAACTTTCTGGGTGATGGCCTACGTGATGCGGCAGATCCATATACCTGACTGTGAGAAAGTATATTTTTTCAGGAAAACGGCGCAGCAAGACACCCGGAAGAATCAATTCAGGAAAGGGTAGATGCCGATCTGCACACAATGAATCCCTCTCCGCGATACAGAGTCCAGACGTAAAAGACGCTAAAGTAGGCTCTGGCCCACATAATGAATGGAAGTGGCGGACATGGTAAGAGAACAGTTTATAGAACGACAACTGCCTCAGTCATCGCCATAATTCGACCTTTAGCGGAACACAAGCGTGGAACTATCCATTTTTGGCCCCACTGGGATCCCGACTATTCCATTCCCGAAAAAGTCATACTCTATGCAAGACCCTGGACATATGAGAAAAGGAGGATATCTGATGAAAGAAGCCTTTTCTTGGAAGAGGGGAGCCCCAGAAAGGGAGGGTATGCGCGAATCTTCTCTGAGGAAGTTGCAGGAAAGCCTAACTAAGAGGGGAACCAGAGCCC
>SDBS01008229.1_pt1 | contig 10089 bp, 7 predicted proteins | sample 2277091 | NCBI WGS metagenome assembly SDBS01 (sample SAMN10404972, study PRJNA504765) | marine sediment metagenome | isolation source: marine sediment core GS10_PC15, 163 cmbsf | place: Arctic Ocean: Southern Knipovich Ridge | collected 2010 | reverse complement strand
AAAAATGAAAATACTGACGGCAATAATAACGATTACCGTAAAAAAATTATTCATCTGGCGGGTTATTTTTTATCGTCAACAAATTGAAATGTATGGGCCAGTACTTCCAGCTGATCTAAATACGGTTTCTTTCTCTGACCCGGTGCGGTAGTACTTATATCAATAAGATAGATATATTGTTCATTTTCATCCGTAAAAGCATAAGTTCGGAAAGGCCCGCCAATATAATGCTGATGATTCTGCCAGATTCCGGTAAGTTTTTTCGCCTCTCTTCCGAGAAATTCAACAAATTGTATATAAGTATCTTCTTTATCGATACTATCTGCCTCAAAATAAACCGTGGCCAGACTATCCCGAACATCGTACAACCAATTTCCATCCTCATCCAGGTTTTTGAATGGAAAACGATATATAAACAGGCAGCGGTCAGGATACAGCCGGCGAAACCATACAAAACTTCTATCCTCAACTTCCTTTACGATTAAATAATCATGTTGAACTCTGATCTTCCAACCATACTCCTTAACCAGGTAATCCTCATAAACAAACTGTTCGCCCTTCAAAAACATCGCATTTTTTAGACGGCGAAAGTATGATGTGTTCAATCGATTAAAAATAATATCCTTTCTGTCTGACAGGTTTTTTTTAAGCATCTCAGTATCGACAGCCGGGAAAAACATTACTTCTTGTTCTGAGGCGAATAAATTCTCTTTAAAAATTTCAAAAACGCCGCCATTTGCTACATTTTTCTTAACCTGGGCAGAAAGTGCACTATTGATAAATTCTGAAACCTGATCCCGACCATTTAACAAACCCATAAACAGCAAATTTCGTCTCGATTTATAAGTATCAAGCATATGCAATGGTTGAAGATCCAGATAAAAACTCCTCTCTGAGTGTGGCGTATAGATGAATTGGTCAAACGTTTGTTCCAGTTCGGTTCGAACCTGGTCATAAATAGTTGAATCCGCAAAAACAACAATTTTTTCAAAATCACCAAAACTCGCCGGTCTATAATCACAGCCGGAAACAAAAAATAATGCCAGCGAAATCGGTATCAGACTACATAATACTCTTCTCAACAATTTTGACTTCCTCCTCCCGTACAACTTTTCTCTGGAGCATGAACAAAATTCCACCTGATATAGATATCAATATGGGAATGAACAGGGTTAGAAAAGATAAGGAAAGCGCAGCAGCTTTACTCACACCTACTTTAGCCAATAATATGACATATCCACCATCCCGGAAACCAATCCCATTAATCGAAGGCATCATGGAAAGAATAATCGTTAATGGTACTACAAGAAACATGTAGATAAGATTCACTTCAATTCCTAATGCAAGTCCAAGACAATATACCTTAATTATAATGAGAACCTGACCCAATAGTGAAACAGCTAAAATTTTCACATATATTATTTTTCGATCAGAATAAAAACGGATAGCATCCAAAAATTTTTGAATTCGCTCGCCAAGACGAAAAAGTGTTAATTTGATCGTTAATTTATCAATCGGCGCAGCCAGTTTTTTGCTAAATGCCACGGCAAAAAATAGTACGACCAGAGCTATCATTCCTAAAACAATATACAAAAGGAGATTATTACTGAACTGTTCAGGCAATAATATTATGGAAATTAATGCAAGGATGAGAGTGCTGGAAATACCAAGGAGACGCTCGGTTATGACCGAGGCAAAACTAACAGTGCGGTCTCCACTTGATTGGATCAGATTATGAATGCGTAAAACATCTCCGCCAATACTGGTGGGTAAAAAATTATTAAAAAACAGACCAATCAGGTAATATTTAAATAGCAAACGGGTTGGTATTTTTATACCATAACCACTAACCAATATTTGCCATCTGAATGACAACAATAGCAGAGAGAGTATAAACAGACCGGTTGCTATCGATAAATAGATTATTCCGTTTTCATACCATACCTGATCAAGAACTTCCAGGATTTTTATGGGATCTGCCAGATAAATGAGGTACCCAAGAAGTCCAAGAGAAACAACAGCCTTAAGAATTGTCTTCAGATGCGACATCATTCCAGATTCAAAGATTTGCTTTGAAAGAATGAAAGTTTTTGTTTCGCCTGTGGATCATTGGGATTGCGTTGCAACCAATTTTCAAGATGTTCTATACCCTTTTCATATTTTCCCGACCGTTCATAGATATCAATTAAGATACTAAGTGCCTTAACATTATTCGGATTTGACGCATAAATACTCTCAAAAATACTTTCTGATTTATCACCCAGACCAAGCCGGTATAAATTTTCCCCGATTATCTGCATATCTTGCTCGGAATAATTGGAATTAAACAGACTATCAAGATCTATCTGTTCCGAGGCTAAGGAATAGGAATCCCGGATAAATTTTAAATATCTATTTGTCCATGGTATCACTGAAGAAGGAATATTATTTTCCATATCTGTCATTAAACTTTTTACCCTTTCCATATCCTTAGTACGTGCATAATATTCCGATACCTGTAGATAAGCTGTTCGATAATTCTGTAATAATCCCAGGATATTTCTGTCATAATAGACGCTTGGATCCTGCAAACCACGATATTGATAAACTTCTGTTAGATTTCGTTCAATGTTCTCAGGCGATATTTTCCAGTTTTTATACGGTACCAGTTTTAAGGCCAGACCATCCATACGGAGATATTCCTGGAGTTCACCCAACATATTTTTCTTCGCTACAGTAACGGCAAAATATATCGGCTTCCGCCATTTATTATTATTGATTATTCGTAAAATCATGTAATCCTGAACACGAAGGACGGATCCGTATGGTGTATTCAAGGTTGGACTAACTTCAAAAGTGATTTTTTCAGGAACGGTAATAGAAATATCCTGATATTTATTTTGAAATTCTCGTGCAAAATTTTCACCCGCAGATTGGGGAATTTTAAGCGTAACCTGTCTTTTTTTCCAGGGGACGAGACCTAATTTACCGAGCTCTGCATCACTAACCCCGATCGGAACTTTCGGATTAAGGTCCCTCAATTGCTGAATATACCAATCGGTATTTAACAGACTCAGGTTGACGATACGGATGTCCCGTCGAATACTATCCACCTCCTGCAGATACCAGAGAGGGAATGTATCATTATCACCATTGGTAATCAGAATCGCATTGGGCTCACATGTCTGAAGCATATTATATGAATAGTCCCAGGCAATATATCTTCCTTTACGACTATGGGTTTCAAAATTTTTAGCCAATAAAAGGATTGGAGAAATAATAAAGAGAATAACAAAAATTACCACCGGTAAGGTATTAGATTGGACAGTTACATCATCCTTCTTCTTCTTCTTATTTCCGCGAATTAATTCCATCAATCCGGCATATCCCAGTCCGATCCAGATTGAAAAGGCATAAAACGATCCTACATAACTATAGTCTCGTTCACGGGGTTGTGGATCGGGCTGATTTATATATAATACAATTGCTAATCCCGTCATAAAGAACAACGCTAAGACGGCCAGCGCATGTTTTGGGTCATTTTTAAAATGCCAGTAAATTCCCAGTAAACCTATAAGAAATGGTATAGCGAATAATTGATTTGCCGACCAATCTCTTTCATTTTTATCCATTCCAACAAATTGCCACATAAAGTAGCGGATATACATTTTATCGACCTGATATTTCCAGAAAAATTCACCGGTACTGTTATACCTTTTACCATTCGGCGATTCTTTCCATACTTTCGCCCTGTCTGTAATACTATGATCACCATACTGTTCCCGGTTGAGGTAGGATATGAATTTTTCAATCGTCTCCGGATTATTTTCATCTATCATCGGATCCAAATTTGAACGGATATAGATTGTTGCGTATGTGCTGTATCCTATAATGATGAACAAAACAGAAAGGGAAATCAGGCTGACCGTCTTTTTATTATTGTTGATCGACCAAAAAACAATCGCAAATAATATGCTAAACATAGCTGCCAGGCCAAAGGCACCTCCCAATTCTGCTATTCGCGGCAGATATTTTACAACTCCCGGATAAATAAATAAGATAATTCCCACTGTTACAAGAATATTTATTATAAATGTTTTCATGTTAAATTCATATCTCTTGTAATAGTAGATTAAAGTGACAAAGGGTAGGGCGAGAACATTTAATAAATGGATACCGATTGCCAAACCAATAGAATAGGCAATCATTAAAAGATATTTTTCATTTCCGGGCTGATCCGATTTTTGTGCCCAGACTAAAATCAGCCATACAAGCAAAGCTGTAAATAACATTGAAGGTGCATAGACTTCTGCTTCCACAGCATTAAACCAAAAACTATGGGTAAATGCAAAAGTCAAAGATCCTATTGCACCGGAAAAAATAGCTATTTGCCAGTCAGAATTGCTTTGCAGACTCCCTTTCCACTCCCTCACCAGGTGCACAATCGATAAGTAAAGCAGCATGACCGTAAAAGTGCTTGAAAGGACTGATATATAGTTAACACGAAATCCTATATCTTCAACAAAAGGAATCATAGAGAAAAACCTGCCAACCAGCAAAAATAAAGGTGCTCCCGGAGGATGTGGCACAGCAAGTCCATAACTACAGGCAATAAATTCACCGCAATCCCAATAGGAAACGGTAGAGGCAACCGTCATTGCGTATATAATGAATGAAAATACCCAAATACCAGCAGCAACAAGGCGATTTGTTTTCAACCAATCCATTAATTAATCCTTTACTTTATAGTGTTAAGTATATGTTTTTAAATATTTTATCAGTGCGTCTTTCCAATGTGTCATGTGATTTAAATTCACTGATTTCAATTTATGATTTTCCAGAACACTGTAAGACGGGCGTTTAATTTCCGATGGGAATTCATCACTGGTGCAGGAAATTAATGGGGTCTCCAGCCCAAGTTCTTTAAATATCACACCGGCAAATTCGAACCAGGAACAGTGTCCTTCACATGTCATGTGATACATGCCAAAGCCCTCTGTTTCAATCAGTTGGCCCGTGTTTTTAGCGATTTCGAAGACCGAAGTTGGCGTCAATATTTCATCATTTACAACTTTCACAACATTCTTTATTTTGGCCGCCTTCTGCATGGTTGTAATGAAGTTATTACCTTTGGCCCGGCAAATTGTTTTACCATAGAGGCCGGATATTCTTATGATAAAATACCTGCTACAGTAGTTCTTAATTAATATTTCACCATTAAGTTTCGTCATAGCGTAAATATTTAAAGGATTTGTCCTATCCTTTTCCAGATAAGGTTCTTTCTTCCCTCCATCAAAGACGTAATCTGTACTATATTGAACCAAAACAGATCCTATCTCAGTAGCTGTTTTCGCCAGATTTAGCGCGCCAATCGCATTTATCTGAAAAGAGATATCCGGATTTCTTTCACAATCGGGTAAATTGTGATAAGCGGCTGTATTTATAACCACATCCGGATTAATTCCGTTTAAAACCTTGTTTACGCTATTAATATTCGTAATTTCAATATCTGCATGCGTCAGGCCAACTATCTGATGCTTCTCATCATATTGTTCACAGAGTTCAGATCCTAATTGTCCATTCGCTCCAATGACAGCTATTTTCAAATATCACACACCTAATCTATAGTCTGATTATATTTTGATAGATTTAAAGACCTCAATATTATAATATGATTTATTTTTAAGGTCATTAAATTTATCAAAATTATTTACAAGATCCTGGACAATATCATCAATATCAGATCTCGGTTTAAAGCTGAGAATATTTCTTGCCCGGTCAATACTTACCTTATAATTTCTATAATCCTGCCGGTGTTCAATATTTAAATTTATCTCTTTATCCATTTTTGAGTTTATACTATTCTTGACAAGATCAGCAACCTCACCTACAGTAAAATTTCCTGATGCCACATTAAAAAGACCGGAGATATTTTCATCAGATTCTATGGCTCTTATATAGGCTGATACGGCATCATTTATACTTAATATGGGTCGCCAGATAGCCGGGTTATGAACATTTATTGTATTATCGAGTAGAGCACTTTTAAACATTGTATTGACAATCAAATCCAATCGCATGCGGGGGCTATAGCCACTTACGGTTCCCTGGCGGAGACAAATCACAGAAAAATTCTTATCAACCATCTGCAAAACCGCCTGCTCACCCTGGAGTTTGGAGATGCCATAGGGATAGTTTGAAACTGCCGGTGAATTCTCATCATAGAGCTCATTTTCAGTATACCCATACACTGAACAAGAACTGGCATAAACAAATCTTTTAATCCCGCCCTTTTTTGCAATATATCCCAGATATGCCGGGGCAGAAGCATTATGTATAAAATTCAGACTGGGTGAATATTCTGCCATGGGATCGTTTGATAGCCCGGCCAGAAAAATTATTTGATCATATTCCTTCACTTCATCCTGAGTAATATCAAAAATATTTTTTTTGATCTTTTTGACGGTCTCCGGAAGAAAATCACCAAACCAGAACAAATCTATAACATCAACCTTATATCCGCGATCAACCAGAATCGGAGCCAGTTTTGAACCAATATATCCGGCGCCACCTGCCACTAAGATTTTCATAAAAAATCCTTCATATTTTGCCCCTACCTTAACCCTACCTTAGGCCCCTACCTTAAGGTAGGGGTTAATCGATCGTTCTGATCAAACTGAATATGATCTGAATTCTCCGTATTCAGCCACTCGTTCAATGACTGTGCTTTTTCATCTTTAGAGGACAGGATCGGATCCTTCACCGGCCAGTCAATGCCAACTTCCGGATCGTTCCATCGAATTCCTGATTCCCCCTTTGGATTATAGACACCGGTACATAAATACTGTATTTCTGCAAAATCTGATAAAACGCAAAATCCCCGGGCAAATCCGGCCGGTGCATAGAGTTGTCTTCGTTCATCGGAGGAAACTTCAATACCAAACCATTGGCCAAGTGTCGGTGATTTTTTTCGAATATCAACCGCGACAAGAAAAGCTGTACCACTCAAAACACGCATTAATTTAGCCATGGGTGGGTTCCATTGAAAATGTAATCCGCGCAGTACATTTTTCACTGACCCGGAGTGATTTTCCTGAACAAAATTATGTGGTAGTCCTAATTCTTTAAACTGATCAGCCCGGAATTCTTCGACAAAAAATCCCCGGTCATCCTGAAAAAACTCACTTTTAAGAACAGCAACAGCTCCCATATGGATAGATTCAATTTCTAATTTCATAATTCTATCACCCTTTATCTAACCTGCATTATTCAAAAAAATTAATGTTTAAGAGTATAAATAACATATCATCAATGATTTAATTCCCCCTTAGTAAAGGGGGTTAGGGGGTTGTTTTAAACGCAATCTATTGAAATATGTCAATGCTTTACAACCCCTTAGTCCCCTTTTTTAAGGGGAAACTTTACTGTCGCTATTTGATAAATCTATAATTCATGAATTATCCAGGTTAATTATTGTGTTTGATTAAATTTAAAATTTAAGCTCTGAAATGTCTTTTTCCCTTTTAGGAAATAATCAAACGCCAGAATTCTATTATACATCAGAAATTTATAATCCATGTCAGGGACTACTCTGATTTTTTGTACTTCTTTTCGTTTTTGAAAGATCATTTTCAGATTAAATATTAGCCATATATGTGATTTGATAATTGCATAGGCATGTTTAAAATCAAGCTGACCGATAGCCGCATGAAATACATTTATCACATCGAGCAGATATCTGATGATTAAGGTTTTTACTAAATTTCCTTTTTCCAGATTCTTAATAAGCGTGAATATTCCATTCCGATGATTCCAATAGACCTTTCTAAAACTATCTGCTTTTATTGTCGCCCCGGCATAATGATATATAACAGATTCCGGGATCACTTTTAGCCGGTAATCCACCAAATGTAGCCGCCAACAAAGGTCAATTTCCTCCATATGATGAACAAAATCCTCATCCAGATCACCACTCTTCTCGAGGGCTTCAGCTCTTACAAACATGGCCGCGCCACTGGTCCAGAACACAAAAGATTCATCATCGTACTGGCCCTCATCCCGTTCGATGGTGTAAAATATCCGACCGCGTAAGAAAGGATAACCGTATCTGTCCATAAATCCACCACTGGCACCGGCATATTCAAAATAACCATCATCAATCAATGACCGGATCTTAGGTTGAAGAGCACCTATTTTACTATCTGATTCAGCAACATTTACCAGTGGTTCCAGCCAGTTTTCCGCCACTACCACATCATTATTTAGTAAAATATAGTATTTTCCCTGTACTTCCCTGAAGGCAATATTATATGCCCTGCTATAACCAGCATTTCTATGGGTCTGAACAATCTTAACCATCGGATAATTTGCCTGCGTATAGGCGACACTGTCATCGCTGGAATTGTTATCGACCAGGGCTATTTCAAAGTTCGGGTACGTGCTTTTTAAAATCGAATCAAAACACTCCTTCAGAAATTTTTTCCCATTGTAATTTAATACAAGTATACTGACAAGAGGTTCACGATTTTTTGTCTTATTTTGGCCTTCATCTCTGACCATATATGTAAAAATATCGCTTTCTAATATCTACTTGAATAATTCGTAGCCGCAAAGACTCAAAGACACTCCCGCCTAAGCGGGATTAAAATCTATAGATTTAAGGTATCTTGAAAAAAGATATTTAAAATATCTGTTGAAAAGTCACAATACAATTAAATATTTATTTCTTCGAGACTTTGAGTCTTTGTGGCCTAAATTTATGAATTAACCAGATCTATTAATCAAAATTTATTAAATCTTTGAATTTCTAAATAATTCTAACCAAAATCAAATATTTAGGTGGTGTTTGAAGAGATCATCCGGAAGATATTTCCATGGATATCTAACTGATATTATAATACTTAACCTTATCTTTATAATGTGCGATAAAATATTCTTTTAATTGACTGTTTTCCTCTTTTCTCAAATGAGGATCATTTTTTATTATCTCAAAAGCATCCTTTCTTGCGGTTTGTAAAATACTCTGATCTGAGACAGGATTGGCAATTTTAAATTCAGGTAAACCGCTTTGACGGGTACCAAAAAAATCACCCCAGCCTCGAATGCGCAGATCTTCTTCGGCAATCTGAAACCCATCCGAAGTTTCTGTCATTATCTGCAGTCTTTTTTGTGCGGTTTCACTGATGCGATACGGTGTTTTCAGAATACAATATGATTTTTTTAAACCTCTTCCTACCCGGCCTCTGAGCTGATGTAACTGGGAAAGACCAAATCTTTCCGCATGCTCAATCACCATAATCGTTGCATTCGGCACATCGACACCAACCTCGATCACGGTGGTAGAGAAAAGGATATCAATCTTCCCCTCCGAAAAATCCCGCATGATCTTTTCTTTCTTTTCCGATTTCATCTGACCATGCAATAGTGCCGTTTTATATCTTACGAACTGATCCTTTTTATAGTGACGGTAATTTTCCGTCGCCGCTTTAAGATCAATCTTTTCAGATTCTTCAACCAGCGGATAGACAATAAACACCTGTTCTCCCTTGTCCACCCTGCCCATAACAAATGCATCAATCTCCTCTGTTTTGTCCTCGAATCTCCAATAGGTTTGAACCGGTTGTCGGTTTGGCGGCATTTCATCCAGTGTGGAAACATCAAGGCTTCCGTATACGGTCAGGGCAAGTGTCCGCGGAATGGGAGTCGCAGTCATCATTAAAACATGGGCTTGTATTCCCTTCTCTAAAAGAATGGATCTCTGCATAACACCAAACCGGTGCTGTTCATCGATGATTACCAGACCTAATTTGGAAAATGTTACATTCTCCTGGATCAGTGCGTGTGTACCAATGACGATGAGCGGATCCTGTGAATTTAAATGATCTTGTAATGATTTTCTCTCACTCGCGGTAGAATTTCCGGTTAGTAGTCCGACCATAACATCCATATTTTTTAAAAATGTTGAAACAGTAAAATAGTGTTGTTCGGCCAGGACCTCCGTGGGGACCATTAGAGCAACCTGGTAGCCATTGTCTATGGCAATTAACATCGCCATCATAGCCACCAGAGTTTTTCCCGAGCCTACATCTCCTTGCAAGATCCGGTTCATCG
>SDBS01008228.1_pt1 | contig 10089 bp, 14 predicted proteins | sample 2277091 | NCBI WGS metagenome assembly SDBS01 (sample SAMN10404972, study PRJNA504765) | marine sediment metagenome | isolation source: marine sediment core GS10_PC15, 163 cmbsf | place: Arctic Ocean: Southern Knipovich Ridge | collected 2010 | reverse complement strand
ATTTTTATTTTGAGAAAACGAATACATGATGTACATTTGCACCCACATTGCGGGGTGGAGCAGTGGCAGCTCGTTGGGCTCATAACCCAAAGGTCGCAGGTTCGAGTCCTGTCCCCGCTACTAGGAAGCCGGAAGCCCTTATTAAATAGGGCTTACCGGTTTAAAAAAAGCTCAATTGAGCAGAATTGAGTAAAAAACGGTTTGTTGGTTTTGTTGCACCTGGGGAGGTTTAAACAAAATCTTATGAACCGCTATAAATTCGCCAGGCTATACGATAAAAAAGGCGATCTTTCCAAAAGATGGTTTGTAGGTTATTACCACATACACCCAGAGACCAACAAATATTCCCTTTTTAAGATATGGATCAGTACTACTTTAAGAACCAGGACAGCCCGGCTTAAGAAAGCCAGGGAATTAATCAATAACATAGATAATAGGCTAATTAATGGTTTTAATCCTTTTGAGCAAGAAAATCTAGGTTTTACAAAGCTCACAGATGCCTTATATAATACTTTACAATTTAAAGCTACATATACGAAGCCCAGGACAGTTCAAACCTACCGTTCATATATAAACAGCTTTATTATATGGCTTAAACTTACGAATCTGGAGAATATTTCTATTGAGTCTTTTAATTATCAATTGGCTCAGAAATTTGTTGACTACCTTAAAATAGAGAAAAAGGTACGGAACCGTACGTTTAATAATTATGTTGAACATTGCCGGGCCATATTTAATGACCTGGTAAATAGAGAATATATATTACGAAATCCATTTAATAAAATCAAGCTGCTTCCGGAAGATGAAAGAAGTGTTTTTGCATATACAAAAACCGAGCTGGATCTATTAAGATATCATTTCCCAAAAGATGCCCCAAAGCTCTGGCTGGTTTGTCAATTTGTGTTTTATTGCGCCATTAGGCCGGCCGAATTAGTACGGCTAAAAATAAAATACATTGACCTGGATCATGGGAAAATATTTATTCCAGCAGAAATATCTAAAACCAGACGCCAGGCAGTTATAAACATTCCTGTTCCTTTTAGTCAGGATTTAGAACAATTAAAGCTTCATAAGCTTGACCAGGAGTATTTTTTATTCTCAAAAAATCTGGATCCGGGCATTATTCCTATTGCTCCAACCAGGATAGCTGAAAAATTCAGAAAAGAAGCTGAAAAAATTGGATTAAAACGTAAATTATATGAACTTAAACATACCGGAGCTGGTATGGCCTTGGAAGCTGGATCAGATATACGAGATATTCAATTGCATTTACGGCATTCTGATTTAAATACAACCGAAAATTATTTAAAGGCTTTTAAGAGTTCAACAAGTGAAGCATTCATAAAGAATTTCCCTAAACTATGATAAGATAGCGTTTTAAGGCTCTTATAGTAAGAAATCCCGTACAATCGGCCGGAGGGCTTGAAATATGGTATTCTCAAGGCCTTAAAATGTCAATAATGAATTTGAGACTGATATCATAATTTTTCTCTACAGCTCCGGATCCGGATCCTCCAGGAGAAAAATTGATATCAGTTTTTGTGCCGGCAGCTGCTTATGGATTAAAGTTTTGATATCATAACAAAAACTATTAAGCATGGAATAGGATCCTGTGGTCGGTACCGGTCATAATGAAGCAATTTTCTTATACATTGTTATATGCATTACGAATCTAGGTCAGAATCAAATTTTGTATTCCGAATAGCTATTCTTCCCTCTTTTAAAAAATCAGTTACCTTTTTATCTTCCTCCTCCTTCTTTATAATCGCTGAAGATAGGCGATTGTGGGCATATTCTGATTTTGGATCCTTTTCTAGAGCCAATTCCAATGAATCAATAGCTTTAGAATGTAAGCCTACATTATTAAAAAGGTTTCCTATATTCCCTAAAATCCAAGATTCTTTACCTTTGGCTATATCATTTCCTTTTTCATAAGAGGCCATAGCTCGTCCATTTAAGTTAAGACTTAAATAAGTGTTTCCAAGCATAGTCCAATAAGCTGAATTCTTCCCATCTATTTTAATTAGTTTTTCCAGAAGAAAGAGAGATATTTTGGGTAATTCCAGGTTAACTGCTATACTTGAATACTTTGAAATAATTTGTTCGTCAGTAGGATAGTTCAAATAAGCTTCGTGAATAATTCTATGAGAATCTTTTATTTCATTACTTATTTCTACCAATTTTAAAAACAATTTTACAGATTTATTCTCATCGATTTCTTTAATAAGCTTAGTTTTTGCATTGTCTTCTTCGCCAATTCTAATTAAATATTCCACTCGTTTACAAATGAATTCATCTTTTGCATTGGAAGTATTACTAATTCCTTCATCAATCAATTTAATTCCTTCATCATATAAATCATTATACATTAAGGTATTAATATACCTTAAATACGGTATAGAATTTGATTTGTTCTTTTTAATACAATCTCTAAATAATGAATCTCCAGTAGCGGGATTAATTAACCAATTTATATCTGCTTTCCATAATTCCAGATTTAATTTATGATCTTTTTCTTTTTCTTTTTTAATTAGTTTTTCTAATTCATTGAGACTCTCTTCATAATTCTTATCAAAATAGTGCTTAATCCATATGTTTTCTTTGCTTTTCTCAGAATCCTGTTTCACAGTAGATTCTATAGTAGGAGCGGCTTCTTCAATATTGCGAGGCCCATATTTTTCAATACTTAGCGTTATTTGATGTGAACTGGGACCAGTTGCAGCCTGATCGCTATTATCGGATCTTCCAACCTCATACTTCCCAGGAGTTATACCAAGTAGATCTGTAGGCAATTTAATGTCTGTTTCTTCTGGAACAACAATAAAAGAACGTTTCCTTCCTAATCTACCAATAAAAAGACCTAATTCAAATAGAACATTATCCCTAACAACTTGGTTTTCCTCCCCTCGCATTTTTACAACATCGTCAGGTGAAAAAACAAATATTCCAAAATCAGAACTATCAAGAACCTCTATCAATGACTCAATAGAAGTAGAGGATAATTCAAATACCCCCTGATCCCATACCGTTGTTTCGGCAACATGTCGTATATTTTGCTGAATTGCATAGGCAATTTTTAGGCCTTCAGCAGAAGATCCGATAAAAACTTTACTTTTCATGTTGGTCGTTTATTAAATGTCATAATTGCATATAAGTAGATGAACACCCTATCATCAGAAAGAATTATTGATGTTTGAGCGCAGTGTTAATAAAAACAAAAACAGTTTGTTCATATAATCAAATTATTATTATACCCGTATTTAGTCTAAAAAAGACATGAATGACAAGAAGTATTAACATATTATTTGTATTAACGCTCTAATTAGGCACAATAAGAATACAACGCCTGATAACACAATGGTCCAATTAATAACAGCAGTATGCCCTAGGTGTAAGAATAAGCTTTTTAAGTCTGGCTTTTCTGTGTTTTTTTGAGTTTTATCATTTTTATTCTTGCTAGTATTCTCACTCGCATCAACATCTTTTCTTCCTAAAATTTCTGAACATAAAATATTGGAGAATATACCGTTGCTGGAATTATTAGTGTCTTCTTTTATTATCTCCTTTTCTATTTCACAGGCAGTATCTTGACATTTCCTGTACAATACAGTAGTTCTCAAGTGAAGTAGAAAAAAAATAATACTAATGAAAACACCTACAGTGGCTAACCAACAATCGTTATTGATACCAGATTTTAAAATCTCTTGATATAGTAACATGGAAATTGCCAGATATCCAGCGAATATCCCATATCGCCAATTAAGAAAAAAGCGATGTTGTCGCCCAGCTTCCTCGTAAAGCGTTTGTAGCTTGCTTTCCATTTGTAAGTCCAGGCTATAATGGTCAAATTAAAGCTATGGATTTAATTTTATATAAATATATCAATTATGAATATTATAATTGCATTAATTACTAAGGTTTTAAACCATTCGTTATAAATAAGATATTTCAAATTCCTATTGTATGACATTATAAGGCCCTTTATATTTAAAAAAAACATCATGAAGGGGATTTTTGTTGAAATAATGGACATTAAAATATTACACGGATGTAGTTATATGACGGCATTCCGCAAAATGAAAGTCTTACGAGATTCATTATCAAAAGAAAAACACCAGGAGATTTCTATAAATGAATATTGTAAATATGAGGGAATAACGGAACAGGAATTCATGGAAGGTACTAAAATTATACCTTCAGAATAGAAATGAAGATTTTAACAATGTTTTTGGCGTTATGATTTGTGTTTAGCTTCTATGTCTTTAGAATCTTGTCTGAGCTTTTCTCTTATCGCAGATTGTTTTTTGTATTCGTCACTTGAAAAATATTTGTTGTTCTCCCGGATAACACGTATAGTAAGAAGAATCCAAATGACTGTGCAGCAAATAGAAAGAATCATTAATACCAGTTTCATCGTTATAAATTTTATTTACTTCTAATTAGTTGGTTTTTATACCTTTTTAAAAATCAGAATTCATTTCTCCATCTTCAGGTAATTCAGAATATTCAAATTCTGGAATTTTAACTTCTTTTTTACCATAATTCATTACTGAATAACCCAATCTCATAGCATAAAGTTTATTAAATTCCAATAGTTTGAGTTCACTATAATCTTTTCTTCTACGGCAGACAATTTGCAGATTGTCTATTATACAAACCAAATAATCAGAAATATTATTCAGGTGATGAAATGCAAAGTGGTTTCCGTTTATCCAGTGTGAACGTTCCACCAATAGTTTTAATTCTTTATCAGTAGATCCTAGATTACTCCTTATTTTATTTTCAAGCTTTATTATTTCTTTATTAGCCAGCAGATTTTCTGATGTAAAATAAAACCAGTTCTTTCTATATTCTGAATAGCAATCTGAAAGAAGAGAATTGGCTTCGTGTAGTTTGGAATTTAAAAACCGATTAGTAATTGCTAAATATCGTTTAGCTTCTTTCATGCTGGTAAAATATTCCTTTACACCATTTCCCAGGGATATATCATACATATTCATCTTTATGTAATGACTTTTGTTGAATTTATCCGGGATTCCGATCTGTCGAATATTTATTTTCTTCATAGTATGAATAATTTAGTAACGTTTGGGCTTGGTAATATTTGAAATATTGAAATTCCGTCACCATAAGGGCACGTTTTAGGAAGATTGTGTAACACAATGTTGCATTGCAGGAACAAAGAAGGATTGAAACAGTAACTTTTTAATAACAAAATCCGGAAAACTAACACTAAAATCTATGTTGCTCTACTTATACATTCTCATCACCGTAGTAAAACTCAACCAATCCAGCTGTAACTAATGAATTAAATTCATTCTGGTCACTTTCATTAGGATTTCCAAAGTATTCCGTATTGAATCTCGGACTAATTAGATCTATATATTCATTGATCTGTTCTAGTGTAACAATACCTGTCAGATTCTTCCTTATAAATGCATAATCAATTAGATTATCTTCTGAATACTTTTTACAGTAGGCTTTGTATTCATTAATGTCAATTCTCCAGATTGGTTTCTTTTCCAGCAAATAGATTTTTTTCAATAGTTCAATATCAAGTTTATCCAGCTGTCCGGCTTCCTTAAATTCTTCAACTATTTTATGAGTTAATGATTCTGGATCGTCTTTACTACGATAATGGAACTGTTTACATTTATCAGAACAAAAAAGTTTTCCTTTCCTGGGAGGGAACTCCTGGCCACAGACAGTACATTTTTGATTTTTCATAACGGTCTATCATTTAAGTTTAATAATTATACTTCGTTTCAATAATTTCTTTTTCTTTAAAAAAAGCTAGAATTGATTTACAGATAAATTCCAGGTGGTAAATGAAAATATGATTTGGTCTTACATTTTCTCCAAGCATTTTGAAAAGCTTTGAAACCACATGTGCAGATTCATGAACAATTATTTCAACATTGGGTTTTGAATTCAAATTAAATACAACAATTATTCTTCCTGGTTCGGCAAAAGTAATTCCATCACAATCCTCAAAAACTTCCCGGAAGTCCTCCCTGGGATACTTATTAGTAATATAGTCACCAATTTGATCTAAATCATACCCTATAATTACTTCAAGATTAATTGAATAAGGAGGTATTTGTACAACTTTACGAGCAATTTGGAGCTTTTTCATTTTTTTAAGTTTTTTAAACAGAAAAAGTGCAATTCATCTTGTTAAGTTGTTAGAATTCTAATAATCAGCACAATATATACACTACTGTAATTATTTTATCTAGTGTATGTATATTGCTAGTTATTAAGACTTTAAAAAAACTAGAATTTAAGTTGTGTATATAACATTTTAAGTACCATATATTTATAAAATTTCTAACAACTTCTAACAAGATGGGCAAAGTTCATCCTGTGTACATATATTATTGATTATCAGAATCAAAATGCGATCTAACAACTTAAACAACTTATTTTGACATCCTGCTCAGTTGTATTAAAATACATCTCCTTGTTTTTCTTCAAGATAATATCCACTTCTATTAAATTTACCACTCCTTCCCTTATGGAAACCAAGCATTGTCAAGGCTTTTCCAATATTGACGTGATTAATATTTATTGAAACACCTGTATATTCCTTTAATTTAATCATGACTGCACCAGCTGTGTGGAAATATCTATCTTCTCTTTTATCAGTTGGTTTAAAATGTTTTTCAATCAGATCTTTTTCAAGGGTGGAAATTTCAAAGGATTTATTTCTAATTTCATTATCCTGGATCTCCTCGGCAGTCATATCGTAGTTAAATTTTCCTGATTTATATAAATGATACGCTTGAGAATAAACTTTATTAATATCTATCCTTTTCTTATAGTCCCAGTCAATATTTTCAATCTCAAAACAAAGCCATCTTACAGAACCGGTTTCATCAGTTAGAAAATTCATTTGATTTGTTGAACCCAAAAATGAACATCTCCTGGATAGAATAGAGTTCTTCCTGTCATAGGGTAATCTTTCATTTATTTTATCCTTTGAAAACAGGCTTTTAAGTTGGTTCACGTCTTTTTTTGAAAGAGTGGCAAGTTCATCGAGGTTTATAAACATGTTTTTTACCATTAATATCCTGCTGTCTTTATCAGTTGTAATATCTTCAGCTATATAATTGCTTAACTCCGGAGGGCATAGAAAACGGCAGAAAGTAGATTTCCCACTATTCTGTTTTTCCTGGACTAAAATAAATGCTTGCTTATTGAAATAACTTTCGATAAGTACAGTTGCAATAACTCTTACTAGCCATTTTTTAAAATGAAGATCGAATTGTTTCTGGTTTGCGGCCTTCACATAGGATGCTAAATTTGTAATATGATCCTTGCCATCCCATTCTGGCAAATTGTCAAAATAATGCTTAAACGGATCATAAGGCTCAATAAATTCAGACTTGAGTAAAGCGACCAGATTATTTAATCCAATCTTTATATCTGACTTTTGTAATTCAATAAAAAGAGTGTTTTCATTTAATGGCTTATATGTTTTCTCATTTTTAAGTCTAGTTTCAAATTCCAAGGAAACTGTATTATATCTAAAATCATATCTCTGGTTAAGGTATTTCTCTGTGAGTATGTATATATTAGTTATTACTTTAGTTGGGGTTAATGTAATCTCTTTAGTGGCCGTTGTGTTAGTTTCAAATGGTTCTTCCGGTTGTAGATCCTGATTTTTCTTACCATGATCATAATCCCATTTAATCCCGTAATCATTTACATCTATCTCATAGTTTTTAAGCATTCTGTTTATCCAGGGTATTGTAGATTTCTTTAAAAACCCTGTTTCGAATTTTTTCTTGTTTTTAATCAATTCCTGATACTTTTCATCGTGTTCCGGGGCTTTATATCCCTTGGAGTGTTTTAATGCCTTGCGTGATAGCTTAATCCCATCCTTGCCAAAACTCTTAACAATGAAGAACTGGAGGTCTAGCTTATCTTTAAATTCAAAATCTGTTTTTTGTTCATCAATGAAATTTATTATGCTTATAAACTTCTTTTTGTATTCTTCAAAGCTGTATTCCACTATTGCTTATGTTAAAAGGGTTATCATTAAAACTTGAAACAAACAAAGCCCCGGAACAGGGCCTTGTTTCTACTATTTTTGAGATTAACTCCCGGTTAATTTATCTATATACTCCCGAGTATCGTAATTGTCTAATATGTCCAGGAATGTGTATATGTCATCGAGCAAGGCTCCCTGTTCAATTAACTCGGGCATTGCTTCCGTCTTTTTGTCTTTATCTTCTAAACTCAGTTCCCGGATCCTGTAAAAGACGGATTTTGCAAGAGCTTCTTTTAGATCTTTCACATAGTTCTTGTGGATTAATAAATTCTCAATTCCTCTTTCAATTACATTGATTGGAATGCCTACGATTTTTTCATTAACTTTGTCCATAGTTGAATCATTTAATGGTTTAACAAATTGATATATTTAATAGGAGAAGCGTAATGGCTTCTCCTTTTTTTAAGAGTCATAGACAAGAATGTTTTGCACCTTCTCCATAGATTTAAATTCATAATTGTCATAATCACCAGGTACAATTTCTTTGAATCTTGCAAACGCCTGGTCTTCGTTATTCGCAGCAATATTTACCGTTCTCTTTCTTGCATGGTAGTCTTTTGGATTATCCTCATTTAAAGATCCATAGAATTTGAACTGATAAATAATCATTACTTTTTCCATTTTCTAAAAATTTAATTGGTTAACAAATTGATATTTATGTGCTCATAATCTGAAATGATAAACAATAGCCAGGAGAATCCTTAAATTCCCCCGGTCTATTGTTGTTACACCAAGGGGAGGTGTTATTTAAATAAAATAAGGTCTTTAATATTTACTTTAAAATAATTTGCAATTCTCTCTAATTCTGATAAATCAGCTGGCTTTTCATTCCTTAATAACTGTCCAAATCTTTTTCGTCCGATGTTTATTTTTAAATAGAATTCATTTGTTGGATGAAAACGGAAGCCTTCATTTTCCTTTGTTTTAATAACTTCAGCAATTTTATTCATGTTGGATAGTTTAAATAATACATTTTGCATGGTGCGAATATACCTTATTGATTGTTATTATACAATACATAATGTATCTTCATTAAGACGTTTTATGAACAATTTGTTGTTAATAACATTAAATTTGTATTATGAATGTCAATTTAGATATCGACATATTAGAAAACATAAAGTCTATTAGGCTAAGCAAAGGATATAGCCAAGAATACATGGCCTCAAAGCTTGGAATAGCACAAAACAACTATGGTAAGCTGGAAAGGGGAGAGATAAATCTTACAACAAAAAGGTTGTCTCAAATAGGTGAAATATTTGATACTACTTTTCAGAATCTTATATTTTTAGGGTTTAAAGAAAAATCTGAGAAAATTGAAGATCTAGTAGAAAAGATTAATGAATTAAAGCAAAAGGTCCAGAATTTAGAGAAGCAGCTTGAAAATAGCATCTACTTGTCCGATGTTGAAGAATTAGAAAATGATGTTTTATTACATTCTAAAAATGGAAAGGGCCTCGTTTATTTAGATTATGATTATGTAAGAGGTAAATTCTATAAATACTATTTACCTCTAAAGAACAAATTGTCGAAGAAACAATTTATAGATATTAGTTCTAAACGATTCGAAGATACTAGTCTGGAAGATTTAGAAAAAGACAGCTTAGAATGAGCAAAATTTGAGCAAAACCAGGGCATTAAGTCAATAAAACCGTTTGATCATTTGAACATAATTCATTGATTATCAGATAGGATTAATATACAATTTTATCCTGTCCCCGCTACTAAATGAAAGTCAGTGTTTTACACTGACTTTTTCTATGTCTTTTTGTGACCTTTTTCGTGTCTGGGTAAGGAAGCTGGGTAAGGAAAAAGTTCATAAAACTATTGATTGACGCGGCTTTCAGCCACTTTAGAGTTGCTTCCAGCATGCTTTCAAGACATAGCGGAATTAAGGGTAGGAATGAAGACAAAGACCGAGAAATCGAACCCAGAACCCAAACCAGAAGACATCAATAAAAAATGGAATGATATCAGACTGATTAAGACCTTTGAAAAGTATCAGAATGAACGTCATGGGGTGTTTTGGTCGA
>SDBS01008227.1_pt1 | contig 10090 bp, 9 predicted proteins | sample 2277091 | NCBI WGS metagenome assembly SDBS01 (sample SAMN10404972, study PRJNA504765) | marine sediment metagenome | isolation source: marine sediment core GS10_PC15, 163 cmbsf | place: Arctic Ocean: Southern Knipovich Ridge | collected 2010 | reverse complement strand
AGTTGTTTGTTCTTTCAAACTTTCAACAACAGGTCTTAAAATTTCATCAATCCTTTGAGGAGTAAGCTCTTCAACTTCAACTCCAGAATCTGCTCTTAGTTCATGGTCAATGTTTACAATAGATTTTAACTCCTTAAGGATAAATCCTCCTGCTCTATCACCATCTAAAAATGCAATCACGTTTTTCTTTGTATCACAAAGACTTTTAATTGATTCATCAATTTTTGCACCTTCAATTGCAAGTACATTATCATATCCTGCTCTTAAAAGATTGATAACATCAGCCCTACCCTCCACTAATATGAGCCAATCGGAATCAAAAACGCCTGAACTACAAGCTAATTCTGATGGACCATAAGTTGTTATTTTTCCAGGTGTACCTGCGTGTACATCTTTTAACATTGTATCACCTTCGCTAACAGTCTTTGTTGCCCATCTTTGTTTGATTTCTTTAGCCCTTTTCACAATATCCTCTTTTTTGGCAGCTCTTACATCATCAATTGTTTCCAATTTGAAAGTACAATCAAAGGGGCCAACTTTATCGATGCTCTCAATAGCCGCTGCAATTAAAGCACATGTGTCAATGTCCGTACTCATTGGAAGTAATGCATCGCCAGAAGTAGTATTTGCTGTAGATGTTGTTGTAATCTCAATCCTACCAACTTTTGATAGGCGTTGTAATTCGTTTAGATTCATCTCTGGACCTAACAATCCTTCGGTCTGACCAAAAATTGCGCCGATTATATCTGTTCTTTCAACGAGCCCATCAACTTGGTAGGAAAGCTTAACATGATATTTGACAATTCCCGATTGAGGCAATACATTATCAACTCCTTAAATAACAACGATTTGTCTTCCCAGCTTTGGTTATATTTGCGTATCGACATATTTTACACGTGGATCGTAAAATTTGCACCTATTTCCATCATTTAACAACAATTAGAAAGTTAAAACTAGAGATCTGCTAGAAAAATAAAAAATGGTTTTTTTCCTTACTCAGTACTAAACGAAGAACCACATGAACATGACTTTGAAACATTTGGATTGTTTATTTTAAATCCAGAGCCCATAAGACTTTCTATGTAGTCAACATTTCCACCTTTAAGGTGATCTATACTGTAACTATCAATGATTAGTTTTACTCCATTTTCCTCAATCACAAGGTCGTCTTCTTCGGCTTTTTTTTCAAAACCCATGCCGTATGAAAGACCTGAACAACCACCACCTTGAACATAAACTCTAAGATATTCTGACTTGTCAGCTTCCTCTTTCATGAATTCTTTAATCTTCTCTGCAGCTTTTGGAGTTATAGCCATTACTTTTTGTGTTTGTTCTGTTGCCATTATACTTCAAAATCTATGCTTCAATTATAAAAACTTTCCACTCTACCTACTAGGAATCAAAAAAATAAGAATAAAATTAGGAGTAGCTTATTTTTTAGACTTGTTAACAAATGCAGTCATTCGTTCTTCACGATCTGGATGAGTAAAGCAGTTTCTCCAAGCTAATAGTTCGACACCAAGACCAGTGTCAAGATCTGCATTTCTTCCTTTGTTAATTGCCACCTTTGACATCTGTACTCCCATAGCAGAATTTTCTGCAATTTTCTGAGCCAGTTTAATTGCTTCTTCTTGTAAAGATGCTAAAGGAACTACTTGATTTACCAATCCAATTTCTTTAGCTTCATCTGCTTTGACCATTCTTCCAGTATAAACAAGCTCCTTTGCTTTTGCTATTCCTACTATTCTCAATAATCGTTGGGTACCACCCCATCCTGGAGGAATTCCAATGGTTACTTCGGGTTGACCCATCTTTGCTGTATCAGCTGCAATTCTAATATCACAAGACATTGCAAGCTCACAACCACCGCCTAATGCAAAGCCGTTTACTGCCGCAATGGTTGGTTGTTTCACAAGTTCCACAGTTGAAGTAAGAAGTTGGCCAAGTTTTGCATATTCTACAGATTCGTCCGGAGAAATTTTTGACATGTATTCAATGTCTGCACCTGCAGAGAATGCTTTCTCACCTTCTCCAGTAAGAATGATGACTTTTACACTATCATCATTTCCTAGATTTTCAAAAGTTTTGATTAACTCTTTAGCAACATCCATGTTCATTGCGTTTAGTTTTTCAGGACGATTGATTTTGACAGTGCAAATACTGTCTGTTTTTGATGTCTGTATTAAAGACATGATAAAATTCGAAGTTATGTCGGGTTTAAATGTTGTCTATTATTTTCGGTGGTTTCCCCATTGCATCAAAGCTGATGCGGCAGCTGCCCAATCTCTCAGGTCATCAAATACAGGTATTCCTTTTTCTTCTATTCGCTTTGAAACGCCTTTTGTATAAGGTCCGCCGTTTGCTCCAACAAGAAGAGATTTTTTGCCCTTATTCGAAAATTGAGCAAGATAATCAATTATGATTTCATCTAGAGGGTCATCCTGAAAAACAAACCATGGCATAATGATATCAACGTTAGGATCATCCATGAAAGTTTGAATTACGAATTGATAATCTTCGGCTGTTGCTCCACCCGTTACATCAGCTGGATTACCATTTCCAATAACATAGGTTGGTGGAAAGTGATCTTTCATCTTCTTAAGACTATTTGGAGAGACTTTTGCAATGGCAAGTCCAAGTCTCTCGAAATGATCAATTGCTCCAATCATGGGTCCTGCACCATTACTTGTTAATGCACAATGGTTGCCTTTTGCATAGGGTTGCCATGCTAATGCTTTTGTAACTGCAGCAAGTTCCTGATAACTGTCAACTGAGATTATTCCGGCTTGTTTGAATGCCCCCATAATGATTGCGTTTGAACCTCCAAGAGAACCGGTATGAGAAGCTGCCTGTTTTGCTCCCGCTGTACTTTTTCCACTCTTCCAAATTACAATGGGTTTCTTTTTCTCTTTCATTACTCGTTTGGCAGTATGAATGAATTTTCTACCATCACCAAAGCCTTCAACGTATAATGCGATTATTTTGGTTTGGGGATCATTTGCTAGATACCAAATCATATCTGCTTCATCTACATCAGATCTGTTACCATAACTCACCATTTTAGAAAGACCAAAAGAGTCAGCAGTTTCTAGGAAGCTTATTCCCATCGTTCCACTCTGGGATAAAAATGCAACAGGTCCTAGTTTTGCTCTTACCATTCTTGCTTGTCCTTGGAAGGCACAATCAAGACGATTTGCAGCATTAAATATTCCAATACAATTTGGTCCAATAATTCTGATTTTGTGTTTTTCAGCTAATCTTTTTATTTCTGCTTCGTATTCTGCTCTTTTTCCACCGAGTTCTTTTCCTCCACCTGAAACAATTACGACGCTATGAATTCCTTTCTTAGCACATTCCTCTAGAACAGGAGGGGTAATGGAAAGATCAACACATACTATAACGAGGTCTATCTTTCCTGGAACTGAAGAAATTGATGGATAACATTTGATTCCAAGAATTTTTTCCTGCTTTGGATTAATTGGATAAACTTTTCCTTTGTAATCATGTTTTGCCATACTATCAAGAACTGAATTTCCTATTTTTCCCGGGGTTGCAGAAGCACCAACAAGTGCAACAGTTTTTGGAGTAAAGAATGTCTCCATGAAAGAAGAGTTTGGTTTTGCTTTGGAAATAGCATTATTCTTTATTTCTTTTCTTAAAAGAATCTTAGCATCTACAACTGCATATGATTTTGGATAAAATACAACTGGATTAAAGTCAATACTATCAAAATGAGTTGCATGTTCTACACCGAGTTTTCCAATTTGAACAAGAGCCTTTGAAATCATATTGATATCGATAGGTTTACTTCCACGAAAGCCTCTGAGAAGTTTAGAACCCTTTAGTTCGGCTAACATTGATTTTGCGTCTGAAGTTGTTATTGGAAGCATTCTGAATGCAACATCCCTCATAACTTCTGTTAAGATTCCACCCATTCCAACCATTATGACTGGACCAAACTGGGGATCATTTTGTAAACCTACAATTAGCTCAACTCCTTTTGGAACCATTTTTTCAAGTAAAATTCCTTTTACTTTTACGCCCTTTTTCTTAGAAAGACGCCCGTACATGTCATTGAAAGTTTTCTTAACATCATTGACATTATCGATTCCAACTTTAACACCACCAACATCAGTTTTGTGAAGAATTTGTGGAGAAACAACTTTCATTACAAGTGGGAATCCTAGTTTTTTTGCTGCGTTAACTGCGTCGTTTGTTGATTTGACTAACTCATAACCAGGTACTGAAATTCCATAAGTTTTGAGAATTGATTTTGATAATTCTTCTGTGATTACTTTGTGGTCTGTTTGTATGGTTTCGTCAAAGATTTTTTTCACAGAAGCCATAATTAGATCGTTGAATTCTTAATTCAATATATTAAACTTTTGTCACAAATGGAATGTCGATTTGGAATTTTTGTAAAAAGTGTTTAATATGTCAAATTGAAATGTAAATTGTGAAAATTACTGAACAAGAAGTTCAGGATGTTAGAAATTTTATTTCGCTGCTGAATTCTCAGACTAATAGCGTAGTTATCGTTGAAGGCAAACGAGATTCCGAGGCACTAAGAAAAATTGGGTTTTCAGGAAAGGTTTTAGAATTACACAAATTTGGCGGCATGATAAAATTTGTAGATTTTGTTGCAAAATATGACAGGGTGATTATCTTGCTTGATGGAGATAGAAAAGGAAAATATCTTACTGCAAAATTAATCGAACAGCTACAACGCAGAACAAAAATTGATTTGTCGTTTAAAAAAAGGCTTGTTTCAATTACCAAAGGAAAAATTAGATTTATTGAACAGCTTGTGTGTTACGAATCTTTTTTCAGTTAAAATTTAAGGCCAGATTCCTTTATGATTGAATGCTTCTACAACTCGCTCTACAGCGAGAACCATTGCTGCTCTTCTCATGTCAATCTTGTATTTCTTTGAACGTTCGTAAGTGTCTTTGAAACCACGAACAATATTGTCTTCCATTTTCTTTGCGACCTCATTAAATGTCCAATAATATCCCATGTTGTTTTGTACCCATTCTAGATATGAAATACATACTCCTCCGGAATTTGCCAAAATGTCAGGTACTACCATAATTTTCTTCTTGTAGATAATGGGGTCTGCTTCAGGCAAGGTGGGGCCGTTTGCGGCTTCTCCAATTATTTTACATTTCAGATTTCTTGCAATCTTTGCATTTATTTGATTCTCCAAAGCAGCTGGAATGAGGACATCGCATTTAGCTGTTAGCAATTGTTCGGTAGAAACTTTTTTGCTTCCTGGGAATCCTACAACAGAGCCTTTCTTTTCTTTGTGTGCAATTAAGTTCTGAGTTTTCATTCCTTTTGGATTAAGTATAGAACCCTTAGAGTCACTTGCGCCGATGACCTTAGCACCCATTTTTTCCAAGTATACTCCTGCAAAGGTGGAAGCATTTCCAAATCCTTGAAGAACCACTGTGGCACCTTTCAGTTTAATTTTTAAAATTTTGGAGGCTTCTCTTACACAATAAGCAACTCCCAATCCTGTTGCAACATTTCTTGCAAGTGAACCACCCATCGGAATCGGTTTTCCAGTAATAACTCCCGGTTGACTGCGATTTCCATTTAATTTGTTAAATGTATCCATAATTTGTGTCATCTCTCTACCTGTTGTATATACATCAGGAGCTGGAATGTCCTTTTCTGGACCAATTACTTCTGAAATCATAAAAGCAAATCTTCTCGTGATTCTTTCTAATTCACCATCACTAAGTTTTTCTTTTTTAGGATTAAGAAAAATACCGCCCTTTCCACCACCAAATGGTACATCAACAATAGCACATTTCCATGTCATCCATGATGAAAGTGCCATAACTTCACGTTCCATATACTTTACTCCACCTTCAGGATCAAAGTATCTAATTCCACCTTTGTATGGACCTCGGTCGTTGTTGTGTTGACATCTAAATCCTGTGAAAATTCTAATGTTTCCGTTATCTAATTTAACTGGAATTTTTACACGCAAAAGTCTGTTTGGCATTGCCAAGTATTCACGCATTCCTTTATCCTTGATTCCTAAAACATTGCAAGCATCATTGACTTGTTTAGTAGAATTTTCAAAAGGATCTGCTGTAACCAAGATATCGTAAACATTAGACAAGATTATATTTAAGTTTGGTCGAATTTTGTAAATTTTTTTCAAAACTTTCAAATCCAAATTGAGAGTTTTAAATGTTAAATCCTGTGAAATGTTAGAGATAAACAGAATTGAAGATTCTGGTTACTGGTGCAGCGGGCTTTATAGGCTCAAAACTCGTAGTTGCACTTTCTGAGAAAGGGCATGAGGTTACTGCTTTGATTCATGAGAAGGACCTTGAGTACAATTCGATACAAAAGATTCGTTGTGACATTACAGATCCAAATCTTGCACTTTCCGATGATCAGTATGATATTGTTTATCATCTTGCTGCAGTAACTCCCTTAGAAAAAGACAAGAAGATTTTGAAAAAAGTCAACTACGATGGAACTGTCAATTTTTTCAACAAAATAAAAAACCAAACAAAATTTTTTGTTTACATCAATGGTTTAGGAGTTTTTGGAGATACGGAGGGCATAGTTAACGAAATGACTCCCCTAAAACCACATACAGATTATGCAAAAATTCGCCTTGATACTCAAAAATATCTAGAGTTACAATGTAAAGAAAATTCCATTCCGTTCACTGTTGTATACTTGGGCGAAGTGTACGGAAATGGAGGTTGGTTTACATCAGAATTTCTTGAGAGACTAAAAAAGAATAAATTCAAAATTCCCAAATCTGGAGAATACTACCGCAATTTCGTTCATGTTGATGATGTTGTTAATGCGTTAGTTACAATAGGTGAAAAGAATGCTGTTAACGATTCTTTCATTGTTACAGACGGTCAACCTGCACAGTTCAAAGAATTCATTAACTTTGCCTGTGATTTACTTGGGCTAAAACACCCTGGTGGCATTCCAACATTTTTAGCAAAGGCTGTTCTCGGCGGTGATTTTGTAAAGTTATTAACTACCTCGATACGAACATCAAATGAAAAAATTTCAAGGCTTTATGAATTTAAATTTCCGTCATACCAACATGGAGTTCAGAAAGTGATTTCAGAAATTAATTAAAAACCGTTTCACAGGTATACTTTCTTTGTATTCATTTTTCTTTCTAATTTGTCAATCGCTTCATTCAATGCTCTAATGTTGTATTCAAGAAAGTTTGAAATGTGAAATAGAGCTCCATATTTTTCTCCGATTTTAGAAACTAGATTATTTTTCACCAAAACTTTCATGTGGTGTTGAACTGCTTTGTAATCCATTTCTAATTTTTGAGAAAGCTGATAAGTGTTGTATGGTTTTTGCAAAAGTAACATTACTATTCGAAGTCTGGTATATCCTCCTCTAGTACCTGTGAACAAATATAGCAAAAGTCTTCTTGTCTGCCGATCTGGTGTATGATTAGCAGATTCAGGCTGCGACTTTATCTGTTCTTTGAATTCTAGTAATTGGGGATTATTCATTTTTTTTGATTACCAGCCAATGTAACACTAGATAACTTAAAACGCTATTTCCAAATCTTTTCCAGATTGGTTACATCTTTGAGACTGTGTTTAATAATTACCCTTAAATTGTCTTTAGAGGAAATCGACATGAAATGATGGCTTCTCGTGGTTACGACATGACTCCCACAATGTATTCCCCAGATGGTAGGATCTATCAAGTTGAATATGCCATTGAAACTGTAAAGCGTGGGACCCTTGCAATAGGCCTAAGAAACAAAGGAGGTGTGATAATGGTAGTAGAAGAAATTCCACGCCCATTACAAACTGCCAATATTACTCAGAAAATTTTCCAAATTGATAACCATGTTGGGGTGGTAGCGGCTGGATATATTCCAGATGCCAGAATTCAGGTAGACAATGCACAATTGTTCTCACAAGGAAACAGGCTAACGTATGACGAGCCAGTTGAGGTTGAGACTGTTGCAAAGTATTTAGCTGACCAATCCCATCAATTTACTCAATACTCAGGCGTTAGACCTTATGGTGTTTCATTAATCATTGCTGGAGTAGATCAGAAAGGAGAATCTCTTTTCATTACAGATCCCAGTGGAACATATGTTCCATATGCTGCAATAGCTATAGGAGCAGGTTCTGATGAAGTTAATGATTTTTTGGAAAAAACCTACAACAATGATTTGAGTATGGATGATACGTCTGCTCTTGCTATTGCTGCAATTAAACTCAAGTCAGAAGAAAAAGATGGTGTGAAAAATATAAAGATGGCAAAAATAACAAATGAAAAAAAAGTTTTAGAAAGAATTTCAGAGAGTGATCTTGAAAAATATTCTCAGATAGCTAGTCAAAAATTCAAACAAGGTTAATTCCATCATTCATAGTTTCTAATGTTTGACCAGATACAAATTAAACTCCATTTTAGATAGTGTGTCACATGGGGTTAGGAAGTTATTGGGGAGAAGTACTTGATGTATTACAGGATATTATTCCGGTTTATGATAAAGTAAATTCTGCCATTTCATTTGGAAAAGATGTAGAGCATAGAAACAGAGGAATTAGTGGGAGGGTTCTACCTGGAAATAAAATCCTTGATGCAGGTTCAGGTTTTGGTAACATGTCAAAAACGGCATCAAAACTTTGCAACGAGAATTTATCAATAATCCTTTATGATCCCCTTGTTCCTATGCTAAAAAACACCAGCAAGTTTTTTCAAAGTAATCCTGATTTGTTCTGTGGTGTTTTTGAACACATTCCATTCAAAGATGAGCAATTTGATGCAGTCTTGTGCGGATATTCTCTTCGTGATGCAATAAATCTTAGAGTTGCAATCTCGGAGATTCACAGAGTTTTGAGAAAAGGAGGGAGATTTGTGATAGTTGATCTTGGAAAACCAGATGATGTGATTGCCAGATTTGGAGTTTCATTTTATCTTAGACTTGTTCTACCAATTGTGGCATTTGTTGCTGGTGGAAGACTAGGTCTAAAATTTGCTGCATTGTATGGAACCTACAAACGATGGCCCCAAAACAAAAAACTAGAATCACTGTTGCTTGAAAAATTTCCCAAGGTTGAATTTGAAAAAGAACTTTTGGGCGGGGCAATAATTGTATGCGCGTACAAATGAAAAAAGCCCTGATTCTTGTTAATATCGTAGGTTTACTCATAGGGGTTTCCTATGGAATGCATGGGCCCATTCTTCCAGTATTTGCAAAAAACATAATCGGGGCGTCCTATGCAGAGCTGGGACTAATCGGACTAACAAATTTTCTTCCCTACATGTTCATTCCTCTTTTTGTAGGAATTTTACTACATAGATTCAACAGTGGTTATCTTCTTTCTATTGGAGTCATAATCAATACTGCTTCAATTTTTCTTTTATCTGTAGCTGAATCGGTTCCTGAAATTATGGGATTTAGAATCATGACCGGAATTGCACATGCCTTTTTTTGGCCACCATGTGTATCTATAATCTCAAGCGCAAGTTCTGGAATCCAAAGAGTTAGAAACATCTCAATGTTCACTGGATTTTTTGTTGCTGGATTTATGATTGGGCCGCTTCTTGGAGCAATCGTACTAGAGGATCTAGAGTCATCATATAGATTTGTCTTTCAGATAGCTTCATACATTCTCAGTTCAGCTATTTTGTTTTCGTTGTTACTTTCAAGGGGCAGGGTTAGAAAGCATGATGAAAAATTTTCTTTTTCATCAATTAAACAGATGGCAAGATTTCCTGAAGTAATTGTAATGTTGATTTATTGTACAGCATCCTTTGGAATGATTTTGACAATTTTTCCTGCCTTTTTGAATGATCGTTCCATGTCAGGAACTGATATTGAAATTTTATACTTTATTTTTGGAGCTTCAAGAGTTGTAACATTAGTTTTTGCAGGCATATTAGCTAGAAAAACTAGTTTGACATTGCTTGGAGCAATCTTGTCAATAGCTTTTGGATTGATGATTGCATTTGTTTCAGATTCGATTATGGAATTTGCACTAGCATTGTTGTTGATGGGATTTGGTTTTAGCATATTTTTCCCACTAACTTTGGAAATTATTCTCTCAAAGACGAGAAA
>SDBS01008226.1_pt1 | contig 10090 bp, 16 predicted proteins | sample 2277091 | NCBI WGS metagenome assembly SDBS01 (sample SAMN10404972, study PRJNA504765) | marine sediment metagenome | isolation source: marine sediment core GS10_PC15, 163 cmbsf | place: Arctic Ocean: Southern Knipovich Ridge | collected 2010 | reverse complement strand
GATCTCCTGATTCAGTTGCCGCTCTACATCCGCGATCGTGAAGGTCTTCCCGGCCTGAACCACACCATGAGTCTGGTTCCCCATCGGGTCGAACTTGAGGTAATAGCGGAGTCCTGGAGAGACATTCTTCCAGAGTTCCCGTTGGGCTACCTTAGCCATTGCATCCATCCTTCCTACGAACGTTCACCAAGATAGCAGAAGACCCCCCAGAAAGGGGGGTCTCCGTCTGAGCTACACCAGGGTTATGGGGTGATGCTCGTGTCTACGACTCGGCGTGCTCGTTCTGGACGGTGGACGACTCCACCGAAGTCTTGACGACCCAAGTAGTGCCAGTACCAGTTGTCCAGTTCGACGTAATCCTTGGAGAGGAGACCGCCGTAGAAGGCGAACTTCCCGAAGTCCGCGGACATGACCCACATCTCGTTGGCCGGGATGTGTGACGCTCCCTCTTCATCCTTGTAGTTCCGTGCCTGGATGACGCTGGCACCGCGGTAACGGCCCAAACGTCCTCGTGCTCGGATCTCTTCAAGGGCCTCGTCAGCGAAGCCGGGGAAGTCAGCGATCTGGTCCACCATGGTCGAGCGACCGTAGATGGTCACCGTTGCTCCGTCAGACTCGTCCGCTACCTCGCGGATGGCCTGGTTGAGAGCAGCCTGGCTGATCCCGGCTCCCGTGATGAAGAACGGTGATGCCGATGGGATGGCTGCCTGCGCCAAGTTCTTGATGGCGTTGGTTGTCCCCCAGTCGAGACGCCGGATGGCGAGGTTGCGGAGGCGACTCATGGTCTCTCCGAAGCCGCTCATCAGCTTGTCCTCGAACTCGTACACGTGGAATCCCAGCGTGTCACGAGGCAGGGTGATGGTCTCACTCACGATCGAGCTTGCCTCGATGTTGCCACCCTTGGCAATGAAGAAGACCTTCAGTCCGGTCATCTCTTCGAGGAACACTCGGTCATCAAATCCGACCCGTTCCACGTCCACGATCTGGTCGAAGAACGACTGGAGGTCGAACCCTTCCAGGATCGACTCCGTGAGGATGGCTGCCATTTCCCGACGCCACTCGGGGTCATGCCAGTTGTCCTTGGCGATCTGATTGATCTCTTCACGAGCTTTCTTGGCAGCCTCCCGCTCTTCGGAAGTGCGACCTTTGTTGTCTAGTAGAGACTTCATGCTCATATCAGGTCCTCCTTCCTAGACCAGTAGTTCTGCGTCGAGGGTGTCCAGCGCGTTGTCCGCGAAGGTAACCCTCAGGAATGCTTCGGCCAAGACTGCTGTCAAGGCCCACTCGTCAACCGAGTCGTCCCATGCGAGAAGATCGTCGGCTGCGATGTCGCCTGCCCCGTCGAACCCGAGGTTGGTCACCATGACCACCTCTGCACGGACAGCGGGGAAGTTCAACCCCGGCTCCGTGGTGTCCACGGGAGTGTTGCGGAGCCAGACCTTGGTGCCTTGCCCTCGGATCATCTGGACCATGCGCCCTGCGGGTGCAGTGTCGAAGTCCTGAAGCAGGGTACCGGCTGCGGCCCCGACGTATGTCTGCGAGTCGTGCTCGTACCAGAGAATCCCGGCTGTCCCGAGAATTCCTCCACCGCCAAGCGTGTTGTCGATGGCTCCACCGGCAGCTACCTGACGTAGCTCCTGTGGGTCGGCTGTGCTTGCAGGATCGAGTTCCACGGCTGTGCCGAGTCTCAGGTTGAGTGCTGCGGGAGCACGGAAGCGGCCTTCCCGAATGATGTTCGTGAAACGTCGCATCCCGAAGTTACGGGTGGTTGTGCTTGAACCCATTGCCTACACCCCCTTTCAGGATTCCAGGGTCGCGAAGAAATCCCTCACGACTTCGGTTTCGGTCCCGGTCTCATTACCGGCTGTCTCGCGCTCGATTTCAAGCTTGGTCTTGGGAACCTTCGCCTTTTTCCCCTTGCCGTCGTCCTTCGACGCGTTCTCGGCGCTTTCAGAAACTTCCTTGAGGTCGGCTAGAACAGTGTCGAAGTCTTCCTCATCCAACTTCGCCCATCCTGCCTTCCGCTCTTCAAGCTGCTCCTCGGAGAACTTGGTGACTTCCGCCACCTTCTCAGAACGCTCGTCAGCGAGTTCCTCAATGCGGGCTGTCTCTTCCCGCTCCTCGTTGGCGCTCTTGAGACTCTCGACCTCGGCTGTCGCCTTGGTGAGTTCCTCTTCCTTCTCCGTCAGCGCTTCCTTGGCTGTGGTCAACTCGTCGGCCACTTCCGCACGCGCTTCATCGGCAGCCTTGAGACGGGCAGCATCAAGGAGAGAATCGACCGTTTCCTGGTCAAAAACCTTGGCGTTATCGCTCACATGTCCCTCCTTCGAGGCTTTTTCGGGTTTGTCAGGGCAGTAAGGGCAGTCATCTAAACAGTCGGCTCCTTCAGGTAGTCCCTCGCGAAGCTTGTCGTGTAGTGCTTGTCCTTCCATGCGCTGTCATCCTTCGTACGAGAGAAGAGTAACACAGCCATTCACGAGTTTACGCCACTCAGCATATTGAGGTGGAGTAGAGAATCCCGTTGTCGGTCGGTCAGGTCCCCTGGGATCTGGGGGTCTCGGTCAGCAAACTCGCGAGTGGCCTTAGCCAGTTCCTCTATGTCGGCGTCCACCCATCCTGGCTCTGCCGGGGGGTAGATCAGCGCTCCCCCGAGGAACACTGGGTTGATGAACCGGCGTGGTGCCGTTTTGGAGCCTTCCAGATGTTCGCAGTACGAGGCAGCGGACCATTCGAACGTCCTGTCACAGGTGAGGCACTGTTTGGCCTCTCCGATGCACTCCATCGAATACCAGAGCTTGCCTTCAGCGTGTGCCTCTTTCACCCGGTCGGCTAGCTGGGGGAAGATGTTGCTCCAGAGGACGGACAAGGCTTGGATCTCGGGTAGCAGTTCGCTGGTCGCGTCGGCTGCTTCACGGTGGACCATCTTGGTTTCCACGAAGGTCCCCACCGGCCTGTCCCACTGGTGGAGGACGTTGAGTGGGGTGTGTTGAACCGACTGCTCGCCAGCTTTGAGATCGTCGGTTGTCCAGAACTGGCCGTTGCGGTTGAGCTTCTCGCCTTGAACGTAACGACCGGAGATCCACACCAGATGAGGGCTGAGTGTCTTGCCTTCCATGGCGGAAGCCAACTCCCGTGGCAACTGTGTCGGGTCGGAGACCACCTCGGCACGAGCGGTGATGTAGGCGAACCCGTTCCGTTCGAGTACCAGGCTGTCACTCATGCGTACGAACGTTAGCCGCCAGCGGAGCTACCCGCTGGGCGACCGCCCTTCTTTCCTGATCCAGATGGGGTTGTCTTGTCTGGGGAGTCGAACGGCACGTTGACAGGCTCGAAGGTCTTGTCGTCTGGCTTCTCTTCTTCGCGTCGTTGCCGTTCCATGTCCACGTCGAACCCGAATTCTTCGAGCAGGGTCTTGCGTGACAGGTCCCCTCTGTCTCTTATCTCTTGGAAAACGGTGGCGACCTGTGCATCGAAGAGGAGGTCTAGTCGGCGTGGCGCGTACTCGATGGAGGCTGGCTCGGTGAGTTCGTCGTTCCTGTTTTGGGTGGCATCGATGATGGCCAGTTCGATGTCTCGTTTGAGCATGTGACGACGGTTTTCGATTCCGAGGCCCACCACCTTGGCGAGCGTGACTTGGGATTCTGTGTTGCCGGTTTCGGATGGCGGGGCGATGCTCCCCCACAGTCGGAGCCTGATCCGGTCGTCCAGGACTCCCCACTTGTCACTAGCCAGGATGTGGTCGAGGTCTGGTGTGATGATCTCGATTTCAAGCCGGTGGTCGGAGACGATGACCGAGGATTTGGATTGGCTGCGCATCTGGTCCGCGACCATGGTGACTTCGGAAGCCTTCTTCACTGGGAGGGCGTCGGTGCCCTTCTTGACGAGGACTATGAAGTTGATCCCTCCGAGGAGGAAGGCTCGATCCATTTCCCGCAACTGGTGTTTCATGTCGAGCAGGGTGAAGATGGATTTCATCCGCAGCCGCGCCCAACGCTCGTAGGTAGCTTTGGTGAGGGTCCCCCGCCAGGTGTTGTCCGGGTTGAGGAGGAACAGCCGGTCGATGGGGACGCCTTCTGTTTGCAGCTTCTTCCCTTCGGCCGCGGACGGTGTGTACTTACCGGCAATGATCTGCGCGATCACCTGGTCGTCCAGCACCCTGTCCTTGACCTTGGTGAACAACTCCAGTTCCCCTTCGTCCGCTATCCAGGCGAGGCTGTAACCACCGAAGAGTGTGTTGCCCACGGGCACGACACGGGTCGGGTCGAGGATTCCCACTCCTACCGGACTGGAGATGGTGAAGGTCTTGCGGCGTTCTCGTGACTCCCCCTTCCCTCGTACCTTGTACGTGTTGGTGCCCCACCAGACGATGCCGTAGTACTGGGAGACCTTGAACAGTTCTCTGAAGATCATTCGGAGGTAGGCGTCGAGGTTGATGTCCTTGGCTATCTGATTCCACACGTCCCGTTGGTCCGGGTCTTTGCATTGCATGGTCATCTTCTTGAAAGCCATCGCCTCGGAGGTGTCGTAGACGCCACCCACCACGTCGTCATCCATGGCTTCTTCTGCCATCGCCATCTGCTCGTAGATCCTGCCGGGTGTGACGAACTTGTTGCGATCGAAAATGGATCGGTCTCTGCCTCGTCCTCGGCCTTGGCCTTGCATGTCTTCGGCCCAGGAAGCGAGGGCACGTTGGACAGGTTGCATCCAGGGTGACCCGGCGTACCCGTCGAGGATTCCGTCATCGAGGCTGGCTTCGACCATGGCCGGGTCGATCTCTGTTACGACAACCACGCCTTCCTCTACTGTGGCCTCGTGACCGTGTTCGTCTGCGCCTGCGCTCATCTGCTCAACTCCGCGTCTTGACGTCGGATCTCAACCAGACGGCTGGCTGACTTGTAGAGAAACTCGATGAGGTTCTCCACCTTGTCTATCTGCTGGGTCCTGATCCACTTGTAGCCTCGGTTGGCTCCTTCGATTCGGACTATCCGTACGTGGAGTTCGGTGAGTCGGGCCATGTACCCGGCGCACATCCGTATCACCTCGTCTGGCATCTCCATGTTGGCTCCCAGGAGGTCCAGGAGCATGGCGTCGATTTCATCTTCTAGCTCGGGGACGTCTGGCAGTCCGAGGACAGCGCTTGTCGCCTCTTCTGACGGAGCTAGATGTGGGCCGTCGTCGCCATCCACAATTACTTGCATACGAACGATGCTAGCGGACCTTAAAGGAGGATTACTCCGATTGGTTCGCGTTCTTCGGTCATTTCTTGGACCTTAGAGAAGATAGACATCTCCTTAGCGAGGACAGCGAGACCTCCCGCGTCGAGCGTGTGGAAGGTGCCCTGCGAGAATCGTTTCTTCCCGTAGGCGTCTCGTGTGGCCACCGCTTCTCGAACCCAGGTCTGTCCGTTCCACTCTCCGAGCATCTCGGTGTCGAAGGGGAGGATGAGACGTCGGCTGTCAACGTAGGTCCTGAGCAGGTCGTAGGCGTGTTCTTTGGCAACCCGTTTGATCTCGAAGTCACCAGGGTCTTCGTCGTCCTCATGGTCCTCGTAGCCGACAAGGACCTTCTCGTTGAAGGCGTAGCCAGAGATGATGGACATCAGCTTGGGGTTTTCGTCTTGGAGATCCTGGTAGACGGGGTGGCCCAGCCCGGTCCTGTCCATGGCGAACATCTTGGGTTTGTAGAGGTTGATCAGGTGGACGATCACCTTCCGCTGGTCGGACGCTCTGATACGTCGCAAGTGGATTCGTGTCAGCAGGCGTAGAGCAACGCGGTTTTCCATCCTCCTCAGCTTGAGGACCTCTTCTCCGAACACGAGGATCTCTGAGGGGTGGTTGGTGAGGCCCACGTCCATGCCCATCCAGAAGATCTTCCAATCCTGGGTGTGGATTCCTGGTGGTTCGATGAAGTCGAGGATGTCTCGACCGGCGATTATCTCGTCGTTAACGCGGCGGTTGTAGTAGATGTCCTGGTTGTAGTCGGAGCCTTCGTCGGTATCGACGCAGGCCATGAGCCGGTGGAGCACGAACAGCGGGTTGGTGGCGTCTCCGTGAAGCCCCATGACGTTACGAAGGTAGTTGGGGGAGTCACGACCTCCGTAGAGTCGGATCTTGTCAGCGCGTTCCTGGTCTGACCAGTCGAGCCGGTGCATGGCCGTGATGACTTCGACATCCCACCCTGAACCGGGGCTTGAGACTTTCTGGAACTGGCCACCGACACCCTTGGACACTCCGTGTGCCCGCCACTGGGCATTCTTCTGTCCGTATCTGAGGGTTTCGACCAGTTCCATCCAGCCGAGTTCTGGGTAGTCCTGAGCCTCGTCCATCTCCAGTCGAAGAGGGTGGAGTCCCTTGACTCCTTTGCCGTCCCGTTGTGGGATACGACCCAGGATCTTGGCTCCGTTGACGAAGTTGACTTGAAACGGACGGTGAGTGAAACCGTGGCCGACTCCTCCGGGTAGGAGTTCTCTGGTCAGTCGGACCTCTTTGATCCGGTCTTCTACTCTGGATGTCAGCGGGTTGAGATGAATCAGTTCTGGGGCTGTGAGCACCATTTCGTACCCTGGGAACTGGATGGGGAAGGCCCAGGCTTTGAGGATGATGCTCTGCGTTTTGCCAACAGCACGCGCGCAGGCGTCGATGAAGAGCCGTGCGGATCGCCGCCACCAGGGGACCTGATACTCCCACGCTCGGAAAATTTTCTCTTCGTTGTCAGCGGTGAGGTCTTCCCAGAGGAACTCAGCCAGGTCAATCCCCGAGTGGTCTTGGATGAGCGCAATCAGATAGCACTCTTCCTGGGTAAGGACACTCGTAACAGCCATGGAGGTCGATGATACATTCGTTCGAACGATGAAGTCTAGGCGAGATCCCTTATCCAGAGCCTCTGATTCTTACGGAATGCGGCGTCGATAGCATCGAATTCTGGCTTGGCGACCTCGATCAACCATCTCATGATGTCTTCTGGATTGATCTTCAGGTGAGCACGTTCTTCTTCGTCGGTCCTGAGGTAGAGACCCACCTGAGTGAAGACCTCGCGGAGTAGGTCGGTGGCCTTTGATATCTCCTCGTCGCGGTGAATCCCGAACTCTTCGGCATGACGCAACAGAGATTCGAGGTAGTCGGCTGTGGACTGTTGCTCGCTGTCTTGGCGGTGCGCCCGGTTGAGACCCATCTTCTCTTTGAGGATTCGGGTCTCTTTGTCCAGGTCGAGCTTTTGTCGTTTGAGCTTGTCTTCTATGTCCTCGATAGAGCGCCCGTCGTAGTCAGCTTCCTTAACCAGCCAGCTACCCCATCGGAAGGAGAGAATCTCTCCTACGAGAACGCGGTCCATGTCTTGGAGGTCGGACACGTTTTCGAATTTGTACTGGTCCAGGTACTTCTCCCGCGCCTTGTTCCAGTACTGGTGTTCAGCGTCGTTGAGGACTTCGAAGATGGCTCCTGACGCACCGACAACATCCTTCATGCGAAGAGCCTTCCCCTGGTCGGTTCCAGCTTCGGCGCTCCGTCGTCAAGCCGGTTTGCCGTAGTCATGTAGGTGGGGTCGATGATCTTGAACGGGGCGTCTACCCACAGTTGAGACGAACTCCACATCCAGGCGGGAGCCGTGGACAGGTGGCTGTCCCAGTAAATCGATTTTCTGATCTCACCGATCACTGGGAAACGGGCAGGCATGTAGATTCCGTCCACCCGGTAGTGATCCTCATCCCATTTGAATTGACGGATGGCAGTGAGGATTTTCCCGTCGTTGCGCTCGACAGTAGGTCGGACGATCTCAGGTTCGTCTACCCATTGGCCAGCCTCCAAGAACAGGACCACACGATGCTTCACTTCCCCAATCTGATCCGCTACCACCCCGCTGTACGCTGACTTGCGGAATTGGGTGGACATGACCGACCACTGTGTCACCCTGACCAGTTTGGCTTTGGGCACGGAAGCTATGCGGGATGCCGCCTCTTCGATCTTGCCGGTCCTGGGAAGCGCCACGTACACAACGTCGGCGTAGATCGAAGCCTCACTTGCCGAGTTGAGCGCCTCTTCCACTTGAAACCTGTCGGCCACGATCAGAACGACGATGCGCTTCTTAACCGTCCTCAACGTTTACTCCGTCGAGAAGATCGTTGACGCGATTGGCCGCATTGCCGACCATGGTGGTCAGCGGTCCATGCACCGGGTCTGACAGGTGGAGCGCGGCGTTCATCTCGTTGAGGCGTTTGAAATAGGTGTGGCTCTTGTCAAGGACCTGCTTGATCTTCTCCAAGTCTGACTTGTGAATTCGAACGTATTCTGAGTCCGTCATGACCACTGCTCCCGCGATTCGAGAATGTCAAGAAGGGTACTGATGGGCAGGACGGCGTAGAGGTCTTGCTTGCCTTTGAACCCGAAGCTGAGCACAGGGAAAGCGTCCACGGCTTCCGCATGATCCCGCAGTTTGAGAAGGTCGCTCCGCTGTAACGTGATCGACTTCTCGCCACGCGTGGACTTGTGGTCCACCATGATCTTCGTGTCTCCGTATGTAGCCAGCACGTCACCCTTCAATGCCTCGTGGTCAAGGTTCCCGGAGCCAGGCTGACGACGCGCGTCCCAACCACTATTCTCCAGTAGTTTCCTGATCCGGTTCTCCTGGGCCTTCCAATATGTCTCTGCCACTGACGCCTTCCACAAGTCGATCTTCCAGCATGAGCATTTTCAACTCTATGACCCCAATACTCGCTTTGAGGTTCTCGTAAATGCGCTCAGCCGTGGCGTAACGACGGATGAGGGCTTCGCTGACAGCCTTGTTGCGATCCTCTCCAAGCATGTCGATCAGAGCATCAAGTTCCCCTTCGAAAGTGGTCAGCATGATCTCGGCCTCGGCCTCGGCTTTGAACGATGTGGTGTTGGCATTGAGGGGATCGCTTCCGGTTGGTTTGCCTTCAGTTACCAGCTTCATCCCGTACCTTCTGCACCACGTCTATGCCCGCTTGGGTGGGTCGGATCATCCGGTGACGGTATGTGGAGCGGTCGAGATATCCGTCCTCCACCAGGGTGTCGATATGATACTGAACACTCGATCTGGGGCCAAGGCCGATAGCTGCCGCTATCTCCTCTCGGGTGGGTGCTGAACGATTGCTTTCCATATGAGTGACGAGATATTCGAGAACACGCAACCGGGTGTCAGTCCCACTCATACTGACCAGCTTAATGTTGTTCGTACAAATGTTCAAGGATGGAATGACTGGATGGCTGAGCAGATGCTGTTGCAAAAGGAACGGCTGGCCAAGTACGACCGTGAGGACTACTACTCGATCCTCAAGGATCTCTATGAGCGTGTGAATCCATCAATATCTGGAGCACTGATGGTTGGGGTGACGCAGTGGTCTCCGCCTATGGAGTGGCTGGATCGAGCTATTGTTGTGGTAGCAGCACTGGATCGAGCGCAACTGCCACCACAGTTGTAGTTTTGGCGAGCGTTATGAACCGTTCTTTGAACTCTTTTGTCATTTGGCCGGTGACGCCCACTTCCATAGCTTGACCCATGGAGTCAGACCAGCATGGGACACAGGTATCTGAGGATGGATTGGCCACGCTTCCACAGTGCCTACACCATTGACCCGTGCGGGGTGAACCTGAGCGGCCCCCAAGGGTGGCCTGAGGTTCCCCCTCGACCCCCTCCCTGTTCGCTGCGCTCACAAGGACTCCAAATGAGACGATGGTGCTCATCTCGATAACAGCTTGGGTACTCATGTGGCAGTGATTTTCAAGAACGTGTTCTCCTGATTGTCCTTGATGGCGCTCATCATCGTCCCGTAGTGAACAGTGGCCTGGTCTCTGACCTCCTGAACGGTCACAGTGTTCTTACCGCCGATGACTTCCAATCCAGATAGAACACCATCCGTCATGTCCTTGGTGAGGCATTCTGAATCGCCGCACACCATCTGTCTGGTCATGCCGAATCCGCCACACCAGCGACACCACATGTGTTCGATCAAGTGCATCATTCGATCAGCATACCCGCGCTTATAGTAAGGGGGGTAGCCGTACAACGTTCGTACGAACAACCATCACCTGTTGCCGTCAGGCGGTCGAGGTCTTCCCACTAGCCGATGAATGAT
>SDBS01008225.1_pt1 | contig 10091 bp, 6 predicted proteins | sample 2277091 | NCBI WGS metagenome assembly SDBS01 (sample SAMN10404972, study PRJNA504765) | marine sediment metagenome | isolation source: marine sediment core GS10_PC15, 163 cmbsf | place: Arctic Ocean: Southern Knipovich Ridge | collected 2010 | reverse complement strand
CAGCAGCACCGAAAAAGGGATCATGCCGCTCGCAAACATGGTCACAAACACCAGATGCGGGCCTGAATCGGGAACTATTCCGACCAGACACGCTGCTATCAGCATTATCAACATGCCGCGCGGCGCCCATTGTTCCGCCGCCGTGTGCACCGCAGCAAATTCTACCAGAAACAAAGCCCCCAGGGTCCACAAAAATATCGCCGGCAGATGTTTTTTTGCCACGTGGTCCCACAAATGCTCTTCGAGAAAATGTTCCGGCACAGTCGCGACAATGTACAGGCCGAGCAGTGCGACCGCTATCATAGTCGCCCTCAGCCATGATTCCATCTCGGCGCCCACCCGGCCGGTTGCCATCGCCAGTACGAACAGTGTGAGACCGACGACAAGCACTCCCCGTTGAAGCGATAACCGTCGCCATTCGGCTAGAATCTCCGTGCCCGGCGACCATCCGAACGTCTCGTCCTCGTGAAGCTCCAGCTGCAGGCATGTCGGGTCGAGCTCGACAAGTCTCCGACCGCCCAACCGTTCAATTGCCAGACCGACAACCAACCCGAGCACGAACAGGATACCCATCAGCAGAAACGCGTAGCGGGGCACCATAGCTATCATAACGAAAATAGCGTCGCCGCTCGTGGCGATCATCGCCGTTACCAGAGCGCTTCCCGTGACAATCCCGTGTTCGTACAGTACAACCGTCGTGAACGAGCCGAGACAGCCCGGCGTCGCACCGAGACACCCGGCCAGCACATGCTGCCGCCACCCTTGGGCCCGCAGACGTCTCTGCCACGCGCCGCCCGTGACGACGTTGAGATACTCGACCGTCAACATCATCACGAAAACGAAAGCCGTGATCGCCACTGCATGTTCGATGACTTCACCGACAACCATACGCTACCTTTGCTGCACCCCCAATCTTAACGCCGGAAGTCTGTAACCCCTCGCCGTTTACGACCCGCCGGTCTGATTCGATCTTGTCCCTGCACGACCGACATCTCCTATTCTGCATCGAAGACCCGACATATTCAACCCAAAGACGGCTGGTATTAGAACCATTCACGCTGGAAACGTCTTGTCGTGCTCGTTATCGTAGTCGAGCATCGGGTACGAAGTAGGAGTATATCCCGCGTCTTGCCCCTCACTCTGAGGCGCGGTGCAGGATTGAACAGTTGCAGGGGGGAGTTTCGATTACGATGACGATAACGAGCACGAGCAACGGCTCGGAAGGTGTCTGGAAAATCAATTCCGCACGGCCGCATGAACAGTAACCGGTTCATACGCGGCCAACGTATTCCGATGGCAACCTGAGAAGCAGGATCCAGGGCCGGAACCTGCCGCCGCCGTCTCTGATCACTTACCCGGCAGCAACCGAACAACCACTCCACACCTTCTTCCGACCGCCATCTGCCTTCTCCCGGTTTGCATATTTTCCCAAGGCCTCAGCCCGCGGCTCGACGCCCAATTTTCGTCATAGAAATACAATTCTGTAATCCGTCGGCGGAGGCGCCATGGTAGGCTTGTGTTGCCTAACTCATGGACTCTCAACATCTTACAACGTTACTGGTCGATGGCACGGGATATGCTACTATCTTTCGACGCCAGTTGCTGCTCCAGGCGGACGGAGCCAAAGGAGGTTGTGTTACCTCCGGCTGGACACTGAACGTACTTCCGCCCGGTGAACGTGTGTACACGGAACGTGTACACGGCAAGCTTCAAGGAGGTGACTGATCATGGCAGCAATATCGAGACACAATCACAAGTCAACACGGATGCTGGCACGTCGATCGGACCGAGGTTTCGCTATAGTTGCGGTGGCATCGCTGCTCGCAGTGACAGTAGTCGTGGTCTGTTCGATAACTCTTGAGACAAGCCGTAAGCTTAGCATGGTCCGCCACAGCGAGTCACAGATAAATGCCAGGCTCATGGCTCGTTCGGGCCTCGAACGAGCGTTAACCGAACTGGGCGACCACCCCACTGTCTACAACGGTACCCGAATGACTGAGGTCGAAGCGCGAAACGTCTACGTTGTGTCGCCGCCGGAACGCGGCAATAACATGATAAAACTGGTAAGCATAGGTGTCGCGGATGCCGTTGCCCGGGAAATACAGGCGACAATAGTACTGGAATCAGGTCTCTCGGGCATTTTCGACAAAGCCATCTACGCGGGCAACGTTCCGCCGGATCCTGAAGATCAAGAGAACCTGCCGTATGAGAATCTCGTATATTCTCTTGATTTTGGCGGTGACGGGGTTCAGGGCGACTACATAGATGGAGATATATATTCCGGCAATGACTTGCAGGTTGACGACGATGCCGCAATCGTGCCGGTCTCTGAAGAGACGTTCACAGATGTCAACGGTAACGGCGTCTACGACCGCGGCGACTATCTCACTATGGACATCAACGGTAACGGCACGTTCGATGCCGACGCGACTGAATCGTTCGATGACGCCAACAGCAACGGTGTATGGGATGCGGGAGAATCCTATGACGACCTGAACAGCAACGGACAGTACGACGCAAGCGAGACGTTTATCGATTACGACAGAGACGCTTACTTTGATCTCGCGGAACCATTCGATGATTCGAACGACAACGACCGATACGATTACGGTATCGAGGCGGTCGGTGAAGTGGATTATCATGACGAATCGGAGGCGGATGGTGGCGACGAACCGCTTTTGCCGCCGACGTTGAGCGACATGAACTACAGTCAGACCGCCGACATAATTGTTGCGGACAGGTTTGGCGGCATCGATTCAGGTACGCTGCCGGCCGACAACGCCGCACATATTTTCGTTAAGAACCCGAGCGGTGACGGGCGCGACCACATCGTGGATGAGACGTTTGAGCTGAACGGCGAACAGATCAATCCGGATGACTACTTTCTCGAAGATCCGTACGAACCTATCGAGTCGGGTTCGACGGACAACTCGATTAACGCAGCTCGAATCAGTCTTACAGGCGGACCGAGCGGCAAAGAGGAAGACGGTAACCACGTGGTGTACTACATCGAAGGCAACCTGTACATTCACAAACCCGAAATGTTCACATTCCGAATCCAGGATGCCGAGAACAAGGGCGTCCGTGTGACGTTTATCGTTGAGGGTAACATCGTGATGGCCGACAACTTCTATTACCGGAACGGTATCAGAGACCAGGTTGCGTTCATAGCTATGTGCCGCGAAGATGATCCGAAAGGTGAAATCAGCGGGAACATCTACATGGGCGACCCGGAGGACGGCACGTTGCGGCACATCGATGGGCTGCTATACGCCGAGAACAACTTCTATGACAACAACCTCGACAAGGAAGGAGCTCAGCATTTCGAGATATACGGGAACATGTCTGCGGGCAACCGCGTAGCCATCAACCGCGATTACATCGTTCCCGCGCACCATGAACTGCGATTCGTGGATGGCAGATGGGAAGAGGTTCTCATACCGGCTCAGACAAAGCATTCTGCCATGTCGGTTTATTTCGACGACCGGTATGTGGATGGACCTAACGGCCGTGAAAGACTGACGCCCGGTCTGCCAATGGGGCCGCGACGCGACAGCGAGACCATTATACGGCTGGCTTCAGTACGGGACGTTGGTCGAGCGGACGTGCCCCATGAGTATTTCGAGATGTACAATCTCGTGGAAGATTAAGCGGCGCGCGAATGTATGAGATGAAAGCATAAAAACTCGAACCGGAAGCGCAAAGCGGAGCAAACATGAACACAATGCGGTGCACGGCTTACATGCCGTGCACCGCATTTTGAATTCAAAACAGGCTGCACTTTGCAGCCATGTCCGCCACATCACCCGCGTCGTGCAGACACTACGCGGTTCTGGCCGTGACATTCGGCGCATAGGTGTCTCAATAGACACCGAGAGCCGTATTTATCACCTGCTGAATATCGGCTGCATCGCTTGTTTTGCCGCTGCCCTCCAGGACATTATTGATGGTTGTCTGCACGTCAAGAGCGTCGACCCCGCCATCGCCATTTGCGTCCATGCAGTGGCCCGGGCCGGTTAGTCCTTCATTGTAGTGTCCAATGGCCGTGCTCAATGCGATCCACGGTGCCCGTTCCTCACCTTTGAGAGCGGCCACCTCTTCCGGCAGATAGCCACCGAACAGAGCTGTCGCTTCATCCCACGCGTCCGCGGCATCTTCCGTCAACGAAGCTCCGTTCAACACGTTCAGCTCGGCCGCAATGTACGGATATGCCAGGATATAGTACGCGTTGCCACCCTTGGGCGGCGTCCACATCACGTCATGATAGTTCTGGCCGCTGAGGAAAAAGTCCGTGCTGGCACCATCCGGCAGCCCGGCCCATGTGTCGTCGTACGGTGCGGGACCGAACTCAGAATGGGTCTTCCAATAGCCGCGTGTCAGCGTACATCCCAGCTCATCCGTACTGGGTGCCGGCGTAGGCGGCAGAGGAGGTTCGAATTCCGGAATGATAATGTCATCATCCCAGTCCGGTCCATCGACGTCGTCGCAATGGCCCGGACCAATCAACCCGTTGTTGTACTGGTCGAGTACTTCCGCCAGCATAACCCATAGTCCGCGTTCTTCACCCTTAAGACCAGCGATCTCTTCGGGCGAATAGGTGTTGAACAAACCAGTCGCATCATCCCAGTCATCCGCAGTAGCTTCAGGAATGGAAGCACCGCTCAACATGTTCAGTTCCGCCGCGATATACTGGCGTGCCAGGATATAATACCCATTACCGCCCTTGGGCGGAGTCCGCAATACGTCATGATAGTTCTGACCGCTCAGGAAAAAGTCCGTGCCGGCGCCGTCCGGCAGCTCGGCCCATGTGTCGTCATAAGGTGCGGGACCGAACTCAGAATGATTCTTCCAGTATCCGTGTGTCAGCGTACAGCCCAGCTCACCCGTGCTGGGTTCCGGCGTAGGCGGTAGAGGAGGTTCGAGTTGCGGAATAATAATGCCATCATCCCAGTCCGGCATATCGACGTCATCGCAATGGCCCGGGCCAATCAACCCATTGTTGTACTGGTCGAGCACTTCCGCCAGTACGATCCACAGTCTACGTTCTTCACCTTTGAGATCCGCGATATCTTCTGGCAGATAAGTAGCGAACAGATCGCTCGCCTCGTCCCATGCAGCCGCGGCATCTTCCGGGACGGAAGCGCCGCTCAACATGTTCAGTTCCACCGCGATGTACGCGTGTGCCAGGATATAGTACGCGTTGCCGCGCTTGGGCGGGGTCCACAACACGTCATAATAGCTCCGGCCAGTCTCGAAGAACTCTGTGTCGGCACCGCTTGCCAGTTCGCCCCAAACTTCGTCATAGGGGGCCGGCCCATGCTCCGAGTGTGTTTTCCAGTAGCCGGGGGTCAGTGTACATCCTTGCGGCTCCGGTTCGGGCCTTTCTTCTATGGCCACCGCCGAGCCGACAGCCAGCAACGCGACAATCGCAACGACTACGGCTGCACTTTTCGACAAAAGGGAAGTTTTCATTGCCTGTTTATCCTCTGCAATCGGGTGCGAGGACCACGTCCTCATACCCAAGAACCACATCACATTCACGACCCAACACACAAGTTGAAAAAGCTTCACAGCCTTCAGAAGGAATTTCTTACACCATTGTATTTACTCAGGACCTGCACTCCTGCACGCCTCAAGTTAATTGTACCATACCCTTTGGCATTCTTGATACTCCGACTTCCCAGCGCGGCAAAACTGACACGCAATTCACCTCTACGCACATAGTCATAAGCACAATCTATACCAACCCTCAAATGTTGTGCAACTCCTTGATACCCGGATACTTGCATCGCGTGACGAGCTACATTGTGTCCAATGCCTGTGGTGATTGTTTTGAACGTCTGTAAACTAGAAAACACGCGCCAATAGGTGTAACTTGCTGTATGTCATTGTATTACGTGTATGACTAGTTCCCTGAACGTTTGCGCGAGGTGTGAACATAATATCGGGGTTTCCCGATAACCATGGAACAGCAGCGTCCCGAACCGCAGATTCTTCAAGCTGCACTGGAGAGAGCAGATGTACGACCAGTATGCCAACATGGGCGGGCGGGTCCAGTTGGTCAAAAGCGACATGAATACAATGCTTGAACAATCGGGATGGCCGACACTTTCACAAGATGAGATCGGCGGAATACTGCGCGGTGACGTGCAGCTTTTCTTCGATTTGATTCCGTGGGAACAGGTGTGGTAAGATCACGCAGGTAGTCTAGCAGGGCTGTTGCAGAAATGCTGTGTGGGACACAAGCTGCGCGCATACTATGGCAACACGTAAGAAACAGGTCAAGTATATCCCTATCGAACTCGGGAGCATTCGGTTCGATGCGGTCAAAGCGTTTGACCTCCACCTGAAGGTCAAGCGCGACAAGTACGTTCTTTACCTTGCAGGGGACAGTCCATTCACAGAAGAATCTCTCGAACACCTTGCAAACAAGAAGATCCGGAATCTGTACATCTCGTCGGATCAGGAAGATGCTTACGAGGCGTATCTCGAAGAGCATCTCTCGGAAATCATCCGGGATCCGGCTATCTCAACGGATACAAAAGCCCGTATTGTGTACGATTCCGCCAGCACAGTAGCTCGAGCCGTTTTCGACGATCCGCGCGCAGATGTCATTCAGCGTTCAAAAGACGTTATAACCAGTACGGTTTCACTGATCCTGTCGGACGAAGCTGCCGCTGCAACACTGACGCGACTCACCTCGCACGACTATTACACGTACACCCACTCTGTGAACGTATGCGTGTACTGTGTCAACATGGTCAAGAACATTTTTGGAGATATGTCTGAAGAAGAGTTCCAACGGCTGGGCGCCGGGTATATGCTTCATGACATCGGCAAGAGCGAAATCCCGTCGGAAATTCTCAACAAGGACGGGCCGCTCGACGCGAAAGAGTGGCAAATCATGCGCGGCCATCCGGAAAAGAGCTATAGTATTCTGAAAGAGACGGGGCACCTCACGGTGGAAGCGGGGCTCATCGCTATGCAGCACCACGAGCATATCAACGGGTCCGGTTATCCGAAAGGGCTCAGGGGCGGCGCAATCGACGAGTTTGCACAGATATCCGTTATTGCCGATGTGTTCGATTCGCTCACCACAAACAGATCGTATCGTGCGGCGATGAGTTCGTTCGATGCGTTGAATCTTATGAAGAACGAGATGCACAGCTGCTTTTCGCCGGAATACTTCGAGCAGTTCGTGCTGCTCTTCACCAGAAGCTGATAGCGCCTGCCCATACCCTTGATTTCCCGTCAGACATCGACCTGTACGTCTCCCGAATCCAGTGGTTGGCTTACGCTTACTCAGGAAAAGATCGGCGGCATAGTAAGGGACAACGTGAAGAAACTGTTAAACCTAGATTCGGCGGTTGAGCGTGGATGCAGAGTGCAACTGCTTGGGTCGAATGCGTTTGTACGAAAACGAGGGCTCACCCGGTGGGTGAGTTGAGGCTTTTGTGCAAGCGCAGGCGACCTAATGAGTTGTGCTATTGCGCCGCGTTCAACTGCCGATTCTAGGTTAAAACTCAGATGAGAGCAGTTCTCGCCGAACAAAGCAACACCGTACGCCGCTCAACATGCCGCTACGCAGTATCCTGTGATCTGGAATCGATTTGGTTCCGAGAATATCGACGTGGTACAATCTAGCTGTCGGTGCAGCAGGGTTGTCATTAGAAATTTTGTCGAGTGTATGGTGTGTGTCGAGGAAGATCGTGGCGACTGGCAAAACAAGTAATGACTACATCCCTATCGAGCTCGCGAGCCTGCGGCTTGATACTATCCAGTCGTTTGACCTGTACCTCCGGGTCAAAGGCAACAAATATGTGCTCTACCTTGCCGGCAATACCGCCTTCAGCGAAGATGCTCTGGTTGAGCTGACACGCAAGCGAGTTGCGAATCTCTATATCTCGTCAGACCACGAAGAAGCCTACCGGCAGTATATCGAGGAACAGCTGCCGTACATCATCCGGGACCCAAGTATTCCTCCCGATGACAAAGCTCGCGTCGTATACGATACTGCCGTCATGGTTGTTCGGGACATGTTTGACGAGCCGCGCGCAGACGTCATAAGGCGTGCCAAGGACGTCGTCACCAGCACTGTTGCGCTGATTATGACGGATAATGCAGCCACTGCCAGACTGATACAACTCACGTCCCACGACTATTTTACATACACCCATTCCGTCAACGTATGCATATACTGTGTCAGTTTGGCGAAACGCTCTTTTCCGAGCATATCCGATGAAGAATTCCAACGGTTGGGCGCCGGGTTCATGTTCCACGACATCGGCAAAAGCGAGATCCCATCGAAGATTCTCCAGAAGCAAGGCCCGCTCAAGGAAGAGGAGTGGCAACTGATGCGCCGTCATCCGGAGGCAAGTTACCGGATTCTAAAACAGACGGGTCACCTAACGGTCGAAGCCGGCCTCATCGCTATGCAGCACCACGAAAGGATCGACGGGTCCGGGTACCCGGCAGGGCTTAAAAACGGTGCAATCGACGAGTTCGCACAGATATGCGCCGTCGCCGACGTATTCGATGCGCTTACGACCAACAGAGAATATCGTCCGGCGATGAACTCGTTCGACGCGCTCAACCTTATGAAATCCGAGATGCACGGTTGCTTCTCACAAGAGCACTACGACAACTTCGTCCTCGTCTTTGCCGGAGGCAAATAGCTCGCGCGGCACGCGTGAGCATTGTTCTCGATTTGACTTACGATCGGTGCTATCAATATACTAACCACAACTGAGGGCTGGACGTTTTCGTCACGGTTTGAAATGTGGTTTTTCCGCTCCGGCCAATCCTGCATGAAGGAGAATCAAATGGCGTTGTATGTGAATGGCGAGAAGGTCGAGGAACAGGAAATTCTGGACGAGGTCGAACGGCTTCGGCCCCAATACGAACGGGTGTTCGCCGACCAGACTCCCGATGAGCAGCAAGAACAGCTGTACGAATGGTCGCGCGAGAACGTTATCGAGCGTGTGCTTATGCGGCAGGCGGCGTTCCGCGACGAAGAGATTCTGTCGCCCGAGATCATCGAGACCGCATACCAACAGCTCATGGCGCGGCACGGCGGTGAACGACAGTTCTACGAACGCACTGGGCTGAGCAAAAACCAGCAGTGGGAGGTCAAAAAAGATATCGATCGGCAGATTCGTGTCGACCGGCTGGTCGAGCGGGTCACGTGCAGCGCGCCCGATCCTTCGCCGCAGGAGGTCCGAGCCTGCTACGACGAGCATATCGAGCGGTTCACCGCTCCGGAGATGGTCCGGGCGGCCCATATCGTGAAACACTGTGAACCGTGCGAGGAAGCCCCCGAACTTCGGGCGGAACTCGAGCAGGTGCTCGAGATACTCCGGGCTGGCGAAGATTTCGAGAAACTGGCTGCCGAACATTCCGACTGTCCCGACCAGGGCGGCGACCTGGGCTTTTTCCCACGGGGCCATATGGTCGATGAATTCGACGTCGTCGTGTTCGCCATGGACATCGACGAGATCAGCGATGTGTTCCGCACGGAGTTCGGCTACCACATCGTAAAGATGGCCGGCAGAAGGCCGTCGAGCCCCCACCCGTTCGATCAGGTGCGCGAGACTATTGTCCACGAACTCCGCGAGCGCCTCCAGCAGAAAGCTCTTGAAGATTTTGTCGATAAGGAGAAAGCACAAGCCACCCTCGAAGAGAAGTAAACAAGAAAACACCCGTCCGGCCGACAAAGATCCGTCAGATGACCGCAAATACAGACACACATTCTCCGGAGATCAAGTAGATGTGGCACGGGCTTCCGGCCCGTGATTTATGGGCAAGATGCCCATGCCACGAGTACTGTATCCTTTATTGTGTTCTGCTGTACTTAGTACTCCTTTCCATAAACACTATGGTGCGTGAAAGAGGGAATCCGTTTTTGTCGACAGGATAACAGGATGAACAAGATAGGGTATGTCGGGGACATCCATCCGGTTTATCCTGTTATCCCGTCAAAAAGGGAGTACCTTCAGCAACGTCAAGATTCAGCGGCCTCTTTAGCTTCCTTCTCAGCCCGCAGTTTGTCGATGGCGGCAGCCACTTCATCTTCCCAGGGGAATTTCTCATCC
>SDBS01008224.1_pt1 | contig 10091 bp, 6 predicted proteins | sample 2277091 | NCBI WGS metagenome assembly SDBS01 (sample SAMN10404972, study PRJNA504765) | marine sediment metagenome | isolation source: marine sediment core GS10_PC15, 163 cmbsf | place: Arctic Ocean: Southern Knipovich Ridge | collected 2010 | reverse complement strand
CCATAGCTTCTGTTGTCAACATAATAGAAGAAATTGAAGCCGCATTCTGCAAAGCTGAACGCGTAACCATCTTTGGATCCACGATACCAGCTTCGAACATATCTACATATACATGATTTTGCGCATCATATCCTACCTTAAAGTCTTGCTTCTTTATCTCTTCCACGATCACCGATCCTTCACGACCGGCATTTAATACGATCTGTCGCATAGGCTCTTCTAAAGCTCTTTCAACAAGACGCATACCTGTCACAAAATCGCGCTGACTGGACTCTCCGCTTTTCTCTTCTTCCGCTTTAATTGCTTGCCTCAACTTCTCAGAGGCTGCTAACAAAGCTAACCCACCACCAGGCACAATACCTTCTTCAACAGCTGCTTTAGTAGCTGACACAGCATCCTCTACTCTGTGCTGACGCTCTTTCTGTTCAGTTTCAGTACCGGCACCCACACGAATAACAGCCACACCAGAAGACAATTTAGCTAAACGCTCCTGTAGTTTCTCCTTGTCAAAATCAGACGTTGCTCGTTCAATAGCTGTCTTTATCTGTGCCACACGAGCATTAATGTCTTCTTGACTGCCTTTTCCACCAACAATCGTTGTCTCATCTTTATTTGCCACAATCCTATCAGCCTGACCCAGCATTTCCACTTCAACATTTTCAAGCTTCAAACCAGCTTCTTCTGAAATAACTTTACCGCCTACTAGCGCAGCCATGTCTTCCAACAATTCTTTACGGCTGTCACCAAAACCTGGAGCCTTTACAGCCAGTGCGCTAAATGTACCCCGAATCTTATTAACCACTAGTGTAGCCAATGCTTCGCCTTCCAAGTCTTCTGCAATGATAACAAGTTCCTTTTTACCTGCCTGCATCAACTTCTCTAACAAAGGCAAGATATCTGACATTGCTGATATCTTTTTATCCGTAATTAACACATAAGGATCTTTTAATTCCGATTCCATCTTTTCTGCGTTAGTCACCATATATGGACTAATATAGCCTTTATCGAACTGCATACCTTCTACAACATCAGACTCTAAACCAAAGGTCTGTGACTCTTCCACAGTAATCACCCCATCTTTAGTTACTTTCTCCATTACGTCTGCAATCAAATTTCCAACCTCTTCATCCTGGGCTGAAATAGTAGCTACCTGCGCTATTTCCTCTTTGCCAGCCACTTCACGCTTCTGCTCATTCAATGAATCAACAGCCACTTCTGTAGCTCTCTCAATACCTTTCCTTAGCACCATTGGATTAGCTCCAGCAGCTAAGTTCTTCAACCCTTCTTTAAACATACTTTGCGCCAACACTGTAGCTGTAGTTGTACCGTCACCGGCTACATCATTGGTTTTTTCCGCTACCTGCTTAACCAACTCTACTCCAACATTTTCGGCTTTATCAGATAACTCAATCTCCTTTGCAATCGTTACACCATCATTAGTTATAATAGGTGCTCCGAACCCTTTATCTAACGCAACATTACGTCCTTTTGGACCCAGTGTTACTTTAACAGTGTCTGCCAACTGATCGACACCTTTTCGCAGCTTATCTCGAGCTGCCTCATCAAATATAATTTGTTTTGCCATAAGTAATATTAATTTAAGTAATTAGTCTCGGACAATTGCCAAGATTTTATCTTCCTCGATAACTAGATATTCTTCGTTATCAATTTCCACTTCTTCAGGTCCATACTTTGTGAATAAGACCTTGTCTCCAACCCTTACGCTAACTGGCGCCATCTGACCATTGTCTAAGCGCTTCCCTGTTCCAACAGCTACTACTTCGCCTTGCATAGGCTTTTCCTTATCAACAGTATCCGGCAGAACAATACCAGAAGCTGTTACTTCTTCCTCATCAAGAGGCTTTACTACAACCTTGTCATATAAAGGTTCAATCTTCATATATTTATTAGTTAATTAATAATGATAAAATAGTCTTCTTAGGACTATTATTTATAAGCTAAAACGATATTCATTGCAAACTTAAAACACTGAATTTATTAAATATATACCCGTTAGCACTCTAAGGTCAAGAGTGCTAATAAACCCATCTAAAATTATCACAATAATATGCCCTGCCCATATTCTTCATTAAATTGATGTAATACTTGTGCCTCTTTTGAATCCGGATGAAAAGCCAACTCCGTATCAGACACATTTACCCGCCTATTCCAACCCGACTTCTTATGACTCCATATCACCCGCCGCTGTATCTTCTCCACCCCTTTTTCCAGCAATTCTCCTATCGGTTCAGACAAAAAACCTTCAACCCAACCTTTTATCTTTACAAATAACGACGGAACCCTAATCGCATGGCGCGACAACAATAGGGAAGCCGCTGGATACATTAACCAGCGCTTCATCCAAGGACCATTCTCATCCCGCCACAACTGATAAGTCTCACGCCCCATTAACGGTACTGTTAAGCCATACAACACCGCTGTGTATAAGCTATGAATATCCGACGACATTATCATCGCATCATCCGTAATATAGTGATTCAAACATATCTTATCCGGCGCCTCCCTATCCCAATACTTACGCCGCCGTCCCGTTAATTGAGTAACTAATAATATAAGAAAGCGCGCCATCCAAATTCGACCTCGTTTTACAATTATCAATAAATCTAAATCACTCTCCCGACGCGTATTATTGAAAGACAAAGACCCCGTTACCCCAATCATCCGCACATAAGGCAATATTGCCAAAAACCAAACGACTCTCCTTGTTATCTTCCATTTATGTTGCGCTAAAACATTGCGATAAAGACGCTTTTTTACATACCTCCTTGAATGATACTCACCCTTAGAACGTTTTAAATAATAGTACCCCCAATAACTTTCCATTTCTTCATTCAACCACGACGACTCTTTTAATTCCTTTTTAACCTGCGCTAACGACAACACATGCTGACCATGCCATCTTACTCCTCCTCCCCCTTTACCATCCACAATAAGTGACCGCCAAATTTGCACTGCCGTCACCGGCATCGAAAAAATATCAAAATATCTAACTGTATCAAATACAGCCTTTTCAAAACTCCATTCTTCTAAACCGCCCCCAAACATATTTAAAAGATAGAACTAAAGCCAATATCAAACAACCCTAATTCTCAGCATCTAAATCAAACGCTTTATCTTCATCAATTACTCCTTCAACATCAGGCTCACCGGAAGGCATCATATATACTCTCATTATCTCTCGCCCAAACCTGTTGGTCTTCGATTCAACCAGCTCAACGTCTGGATACTTTTCTACATAACGCTTCGCATCAAATATTGTCGACTGAGTAAATATCATAACTTCACCTAGCCTCAAAAAAACTAAATGACTTTTTTCAGGATCCACCTGTTGCCATCTATGCTCTTTCTCATCTGGGTGGATTTCTTCGCCTACCGTATATTCATGCGACACTACGCTAGTTAAAAAATGTATCGTCTGCAAAGAAAACTCATCCAAAACTAAATATGGACGAGTCTCCCTCTGTGAAAAATTATTTATATACCTCGCCACTTCCGTCAGATCTGACCGATATGCATAACGAGCTTCTGCATCATTCCGCGCCACCAAAAAATATAATGAACCATCATACAACGCACCAAGCAGCAAGAAGCTTATTGTCACTCCACCAAATATGCTCAACACAACCCCTTTACCCGCCTTGTATTGACACCAATGCAAAACAACTGCTCCAGCCGTACCAGCTAATAAAAAGATTGGCATCACTAAACCAATTGACCTTAATCCATGTGGAATACCTTCTGCTGTTGATATAACCGGCGCCAACATTCCCACTATCAACAACAACACATAAGGATAAATCATTCCCAAGTGAACCTCTTGCCCTCTAAATAATTTCCATCCCACCATAACCGTGCCTCGAAGAGTCCACGCCAACCCAAGTAAAAACAAAAGGCCAACCAGGGGATTAAGCAATGGAAAACCAGACACATTATGTCGCCAATTAATATCCCCACTACCTGCAAAAAAGGACATGACTGTTTCATTCAACGAATACCAGATAGTTGGCAAAAGCTCACCTCCACCATACTTCTCCTGCAGCTCCTTATTAAAAACCGAAACCTGTCCCGCCCGCCCCACAAAATCATCTGGTTGCTGCACAAAGAACCAGCCCAGTGGAGCAAACACCAACAACACTGCCAACACACTAACGACCAATTGCCATCCATATCTTTTAAAATGAGGAAAACCAATTTTAGGATGAACAGCCGCTAACAATAACAACCCAAAAATTCCAACAACAACTCCTATCATCACTCGATAAGCTATATATGCATAAAAACCACCAGCAAAAGATGCTCCAGCCAAAGCCGCCATTACAAACGATAATAATTTCTTTTCACGTTTAACTGAACGAATCGTATATCCCACAAACGCCGTAAACAGCGCCACAAACAAAGGAATTAAAATAGCCCGAAAACCTGTGCGTGATAACGTCACGTGCCAATGGCTTGTCGCCAAAAACAATGCCGCTAAAATTCCTGCCATCCTGCCAAACCACACCCGTGTCGCAAAATACATAGCCAGCACCGTCATTACACCTACCACTGCTGATACAGCATGCAACTGCCAAACCCCAATCCCCAGCCACCCTATAGAAAACGCCTCCAAAAAGAAATATAGTCCTTCCCGTCCATTACCTCTCGGATAAAATGGCCTATAGTCCCCATCTAAAATCAATAAAGCATCTTCACCATTAGCCGCTTCATCAGGAAACAATCCTGCCGGATAATTTTGAATATCGTAAAACCGAAATACAAAAGCTAACAACACTATTCCCACAACTGCTAAAAATGTCAGTAACACTCTTTTATTCATCACCTATAAGTGTAGCAAAAAATTGGAAATTAAAAATTAATCCTTAAAAACTACTTTTCACTTTTAATTATTCAACCTTAAAATCCTTACTTCAACATTTTCTTCAAATACTTTCCAGTGTAACTTCTCTTTTCCTTGGCCACTTCTCTCGGTGTTCCCATTACTACAACCTCCCCACCCTTATCTCCTCCATCCGGTCCCAAATCAACTATATAATCTGCTGATTTAATCACATCCATATTGTGCTCAATCACCAACACAGTATTCCCCTTATCAACCAGCTTCTGCAAGACAGTTAATAGTCGCCTCACGTCATCAAAATGCAGTCCAGTCGTCGGCTCATCCAATACATATAAAGTCTTACCTGTTGCCCTGCGTGACAGCTCTGTTGCTAACTTAACCCGCTGTGCCTCACCACCTGAAAGAGTCGTAGCTGATTGACCTAAATGCATATACCCCAACCCCACATCATTTAATGTTCGTAATTTATCCCGCACTGCTGGAATCGCCTTATAAAATGACAATGCGTGCTCCACAGTCATATCCAGCACATCAGCAATATTCACCCCTTTATACTCAACCTCCAAAGCCTCCGTATTATACCGTCGCCCCTTACATTCATCACACTCGATATACACATCCGGCAAAAAATGCATTTCAATTTTTAACATTCCATCACCCTGACATCTTTCGCACCGTCCACCTTTTACATTAAAAGAAAACCGCCCCGCCTTATAGCCTCGCACCTGTGCCTCTTTCGTCGCAGCAAACAACTCTCTAATTGGTGTAAATAAACCAGTGTAAGTAGCTGGATTACTCCTTGGCGTACGTCCAATCGGTGATTGATCAATTGTTATAACCTTATCTAAATACTTCAACCCCTTAATTGCCTCATGTTCTCCCGGACGCGTCTTAGCCCGATGAAAATGACGAGCCAACGCCTTCGACAATACATCATTTATTAACGAAGATTTTCCAGAACCAGACACTCCCGTAACACAAACAAAAGTACCTAATGGAAAACTCACTGTTATGTCTTGTAAATTATGTTCCTTGGCCCCAATAATAGAAAGCTTATTACCATTACCACTTCGATACTTTCTTGGCATGTCTATGCTTTTCCGACCAGACAGATATTGCCCCGTTAATGTATTGCTTTTTTCCAACTGCTTAGGCGTTCCTTCAAATATTATTTTACCGCCATGCTCTCCAGCCCCCGGCCCAATATCTACTACTCGATCCGCCATCCTAATCATTTCTTCATCATGCTCCACTACCACTACCGTATTACCTGAATCCCGCAAGTTCACCAATGTTTTTATTAATTTTTGATTATCTCTCTGATGCAAACCAATTGTCGGTTCATCTAAGATGTATAGAACACCAACTAATCCAGACCCTATCTGAGTAGCTAATCTAATACGTTGCGCTTCGCCTCCTGCTAAAGTACTAGCCCGCCTATCAAGCGTTAAATACACCAAACCAACATCTCTAAGAAAAGTAACTCTAGAAATAATCTCCTTTAATATCTGTTTAGCAATCTTTTGTTTCTGCAAACCAAAAGACTCTACAGAACCACGCTGTATTTCTTTAAAGAAATCCAAGGCCTCTTCAATAGACCAACTAACCACCTCATCAATACTTCTTCCACCAACCTTCACCGCCAAAGGCTCTGGTTTTAATCGCTTACCTTCACAAACCAAACAATCACGCTCTATCATATACTGCCCAATCTCTCGCCTGGTATGATCAGATTCCGTCTCCTTATACCTACGCATCAATTGTGGCACTACTCCTTCGTATGTTGTTTCCCACATACCATGTCTAGTCTTCACTAGAATTGATTCACCTTCACCAAACAAAATTATATCCATTTCCTTTTTAGAAAGATTTTTAACTGGCGCTTCCATCGGAATATTCATCTTATTAGCCAACGCCTTCAACATTCGATCATACCAACGACTACGGCCTGACTTGCTCCACGGTTTAATTGCCCCTTCCGCCAAACTTAACCCCTTATTCGGCACTACCGCTTCCACATCTATTTCCTGCTGTGTACCCAGTCCCGTACAGCCAACACAAGCCCCGTGCGGAGAATTAAACGAAAAATCTCTCGGTTCAAGAGAAGAAATACTAACACTACAATCAGGACACGAAAATTCTTCTGAAAACAACCACTCCTCTTTAGTCTCTACGTTTTGCACCATCACCAAACCACCGCTTAATCTTGTTACTGTTTCTAATGAATCAGCCAACCGCGGCCTGTCTGGTTTCTCATCAATAAAATATCTATCTACCACCACTTCAATTGAATGTCGCCTTTGCCTATCAAGAACCAGTTTTTCCGCCTCATTAATTGAATACACCGCCCCATCAATTCTAATTCTGGCATATCCAAGCACTTTCGCATCTTTAATAATCTGTTTATGCTCACCCTTTCTATCACGAACCATCGGTGCCAATACAAGCAATTGAGCACCAACAGGAAGTTCAAGCACTTGTCCTGCCATCTGCTTAACTGTCTGCCTTTCAATAACCTTATTACACTTCGGACAATGTGGCGTACCAGTACGAGAATATAGTAAACGTAAATAATCATACACTTCCGTCACTGTTCCAACCGTTGATCTGGGATTATGCGATCCTGACCGCTGATCAATCGAAATAGCTGGTGGTAATCCATCAATTTGATCAACGTCCGGCTTATCCATTAACCCTAAAAATTGTCTGGCATACGCCGACAAAGATTCTACATATCGACGCTGTCCTTCTGCATATAACGTATCAAACGCCAACGAAGACTTTCCTGATCCAGACAACCCCGTAAAGACCACCAGCTTATTTCTGGGAATTTTTAAAGAAACATTTTTCAAGTTATGAACTCTTGCTCCTCTAACAACTACGTGTTCAGATTTATTATCAGGCATGATAAAAGAGCAGTGTAGTCCCAAATGCAAATCACGGCAAGTTTAAAATATACGACAAAGCCATAATCATTAATAATGGAGTTGTGTAGCCTGTTTTGAACCGTTATGCATAAGATTAATGAATAACACTAAACAACAACTTACTGTTCTGCCTACAAAACCCGGTGTCTACCTATTTAAAGATATAAAGAACACCATTCTTTATGTTGGCAAAGCCAAATCACTACGTTCCCGCGTACGTTCCTATTTTATTACCAGCACCAAGCTAGGCCCAGCAAAAAAAATAATGGTTTCAAAAATTGCTAACATTGAAACAATCATCTGCGACACTGAAAACGAAGCTCTTGTTCTTGAAGCAAATCTCATACAAAAGCACCAACCGCCCTACAACATTATTCTCCGCGACGATAAATACTATCTCTTTATAAAAATAACCACCAACGAAAAAACTCCTCGCGTTTTCCTTGTTAGACGTATAAAAAATGACAGAGCTCGATATTTCGGCCCCTATTCATCATCCCGTTCCGTTCGCTCCACACTAAGACTCCTCCACCGTCTTTTTCCCCACCGAGGAGAAAAAGAGTCTCCCCGAGAACAAACCTTTCCTCATCCACTTTTCACGTCTGACACAAAAACCACCTCAACCTATAATCTCAACATTAAAAACATCATTCACTTTCTTAAAGGAGACAGACAACAAATCACAAGCACGCTTAAAAAAGGCATGCTCAAAGCTTCCAAAAACAAACAATACGAACGCGCCACAATTTTTCGCGACCAACTACAAGCTATTGAACGGCTTGAAGGATCGCAAAAAGTATATCTACCTCGCCAACAATCATTCGACTGCATTAGCCTTGCTTCAACTAAAACAAAAAGTGCTGCTAACGTTTTCTCTATACGAAACGGTAAGCTTTTAAATAAAAATACTTTTTTACTTAAACACATTCCATCAGACACTCAACAAAATATTCTTGAACGTTTTATTCTACAGTATTACTCCGTAGCCCAAGACATCCCTAAAACTATTCTCCTTCCTCTCTCCTTACTAAACAGTAAAACCATCGCCTCATATATAACTAACACGGAGCCACCAGTCTTTTTAATTCCTAAACGTGGCATTAAAAAACAACTTATCAAAATGGGACAATTAAATGCACAACAGCTTCTCAATCAAGAAACAATAAAATGGCCAACTGAACATGAACTCAAAAAAGCATCTATCACATTAGCTCAAACACTCAACCTCACCAACAAACCACTCAAACGAATAGAAACGTATGACATCTCTAACATCCAAGGCAAACTAGCCACCGGCTCAATGATAGTTTTCAAAAACGGCCGGACAGCGCCGCCGCCGCCGAACTCTCCACCACCAAAAGTAAAACCCGCGTCCGGAGCCAGATCATTAAGACTTTTCATAAGCTCGCTGATTATTGTGTCAAATTCTGCGCCGGCCAAAACAACCGCCGCGATCACGCCAGTTTCCAATACAATCCTGGCGATCGCTGATGGTCCAAAGAAATTTTTCTTTCTATTATATATGACTTTGCCTTTCTGAGTTTTTTTCCAGAAAGTCATATGCTTACGACAGAAATAAAGTCCGCCAGGCCGTGTTCCATGACGTTCACTTTCGTTTTGAAATCGTTATAGAGTGGTACAAGAGTCATAGCTGCGGGCCCATCAATTATTGTCTTCCGATTAATCAACGTATCCAATCTCCGTTCAAGTTTCTCCAGCCTCGTGTCCGCCGCTCTCTGCAGGCGCCTGGCTGCCCGGGCTGCCTGGATTCTTTCTCTTCTTAGTTCGCTTAGGGTAGCCACTCATAAGCCCCTTCATTCTACGCTCGCGAGCTTTCAACTGTCCACGTAGAATCCTTATTGCATTCCGAAGATCCGGATCTGCCACGTACTTTTCTATTCCCATTTCTTCCAACAATTCTCTTTGTGTGGCCAATCGGTTCTCCTCCTGAATCCCGAATCTAAGGAAGGGAATATTTCGTAGGTACCGAAACATTCCCCCCATATCATCATGTCCTCTTTGAAAATACCGGATAAAGAGGTTCGTTTCTACTACACAAACGTTTTTTATTTTGTTATTTCGCCATTCAACGCTTGATTTTCGCCCATATACTTAACAAATGTTAAGTACGTACGCCTCATTTTCAAGCTTGTATCTTTAAAATCTTCAATATTTTCAGTATCGACATGCTTAATTACCCATTTAATCGCTTCCCAGTGCACTTGATTCTTAGCTCTTACCGATCGAATCAGATAATCATAGAAGGTTTTCTTTGGAATCTCACCTATTTTCATTACAAAGTTTGT
>SDBS01008223.1_pt1 | contig 10091 bp, 35 predicted proteins | sample 2277091 | NCBI WGS metagenome assembly SDBS01 (sample SAMN10404972, study PRJNA504765) | marine sediment metagenome | isolation source: marine sediment core GS10_PC15, 163 cmbsf | place: Arctic Ocean: Southern Knipovich Ridge | collected 2010 | reverse complement strand
GCAAACCGCTGCGTCTCTTGGACGTGCCGTACCAGCACTTTCCAATCATCGCCATCAGGGGCCTTGCGTGCCCCTACGTCGGGCCTAGTTGCCGATGTTCCATCCCAGATTTCCATGATTACTGAACCTTTGTTGTTTGTCTTACTTGATTAGGGGTTGCCAAGTCACAAAACGCAGTGCGACATTCACAGCACCTTGCACAGCTACGAGAGCCGCGAGGATGGCGGGATACTGTGCGATAACGTCACTCCCGGTCAAATAACCGACGACGCCAACTACTAGAGTCAACGCATTGACCCAAACTATTTTACTCAGATACCACTTCTTCATGTTGAACTCCTTGGGCTGTGCCCAGTTAAAAAATCTATCCCTTAATTACTTTTCGTCCTCAGTCGCAGACCCTATCGTGTCAATTTGAATGTGATAATCTGATTCCACAAGATAGGCGTCTTTGCCCCCGTATGTGTCAGAGGCGTTACTTGAGTTACGCCGCAGCGAGCAGAGGATCATGCTCTGCACTTTCTTACCCGTGCCGTCTAGGGTGGCAACGTCCTTCTCTAGGAGGACATCGGTGGCACCATTAGACGCGATTCCCACCGCCGTGTTTTCTCCGGGAAAGGCGTCCCCGACGTTTGCCCAGGAGTGAGTAAACTTCCAGGCAACGTCCCCGGCGGTGTTATCCTCGCCGAGCCAGTGTACGTGAAACTTAACGTCGGTTCCCTCTTTGTAATTGCCGGGCATCTGTATATCGAAGTAAATAATCTCTTCGTTACCTTCTACACCTTCATCACCAAAAGCTAGAATTAGGCCGCCCTTGTAATCAGCCCACGCCGGGGGTTTGGTGCCAGATAGTTTGACCGCGTTTATTGGTACTTGTATATCCATCCACTCTGGAACTGCCAATGGGAAGAAATCCCCGTAGACGGCTTTCACATGAGTCGGTATGACGCTGCTGTGGTGCAAGCCCATCTTACTGCCCCCACCATGCTAGGACTTGAGCGCCAGCCGTTGAGATTGCGTACAGTTGGCTCATGTCTTCGACAGGAACAATCATTGTTTCGCCGGGGGCGATGGCCATGCCATTCGCTGCCGTGACGCCCACTTTTCCTACCCAAATCTCATCTGTATTAGGTGCAGTGTCATTAGCCCCGGGCGCTCGTAAAAGCACCCCTTGAACCAGCGTCCCCGGGTAATTGGCGATCTGGACGGCGGTTAAGCCAACCGTGGTCTGGCCGTGCCGGAAATCCAAAGATGTCTGCTTGACTGGGATCATTACTTCTTTTCCTTATTCTCCTGGCCCGCAATAGCCACAACTACCTGTTCGCTGATGCGGTCAATGATTGTCTCGTAGTCATCAATGTCTTTCAGTTCCTCGGCCAGAATCAGGACAATCTCCTGCCCCAACGAAAAAACGGAAGCCTTTGTCAGCAAGCTGCCGAGCGAGACTTCCATTCTATGACAAGAACTAATGAGTTTCTCAAGCGTTTGCATATAAGTGTTGACATTAGAAAACGCAAGCAACATCCCCCCTCGGTCGTCGTCCTCAACCATATTGAGACGGCGTTCAACCATAGAGCGGACCAGATGGATTTCCTCGCGGAGTGACCTTACCTCTTCGATCTCTGACTGCCGCTTCATAGACTCTTGTAGGTCGGGATCGTTGATTAGGTAGTGCTGCACCCGAGCTTTGTGCTTAGAGGCGCTCATCTTACGGGCGTGTGTGTCACAGTATTGGGAGGGCGGGGAGGATAGGAATTCACACTGCCCGTGGGAATTGTTTGCCTGGCAGCGTTGGGGATCGTCCGGTGCGCATCGGTCCATAGGTAGAAACTCCCTTCTACCTTTTAATTCGGCAAAAGAGGGGTCAAACGAACCTGCATAATCGGAATAATCGGAATAATCCGTATAATTTAACCTGGACGGATGTTCAGTGACGCGTCAGCGCATGAAAAAAGCCCGCCGAAGCGGGCTTAAAAGGGGTTGAGGAACCCTTAGACTGGTCTATTTTGGCAGGTGGGGGTCTGTGACTCGCTTTTTAGCTTGATGGAACACAACTGACGCCTTATCTGCCGCCCTGGCCGCGTCGTTTAGAATCTCAGCGGCGACGGGCTTATCTATCTCCGCAACTTTTAGGAGGGCAGTACCGGCAAGATGGTAGCGGTGCCTGGCACAGTCCCACTCTATAGCCGCGTCAATGAAGGCTTGTTCGTTGGGTGTCATGATTCTTCTCCAGTTTTACTTAGATATGTGGGGGTCTGTGACTCGCTTCCGAGCCTTGTCGAACTCAATGGACGCGCCACGGGCCACCTTAGCCGCGTCGTTCCGGGCCTTGAGAGCTTCCGCCCTGTCACCCCTGACTCCCAAGGCGTGGCTGGCGGCGAGATTGTATCGGTGTATTGCCCGGTCTCTCAGTATGGCAGAGTCGATGAAACTTTGTTCGTTGTCGGTCATGATTTCTCCGTTGCGGCCCTAAATGCCGTGACATAGTTTTCTTGAGCGGTTAACCACACGTCGTTGGCTTTATTCGCAGCCTTGGTTGCACAGTCGCAGGCGGGCTCTAATTCCACCCGGATTTCTTCAAGTCTGCTCCGCAAAGTCTCCAAAGCTACGCACTCATAATCAATGGCTTTAGCATAGGCGTCTCTTGCGGAAGTGACAATGAGGACGGCGTCCGCGACTCGTTCTGCTGGCGTCATGCTGTTGCCTCCAAGTGGCGGGCGTCATCGGCCCTCTTTCTACCAAATAGTCCGGGAACCCAGCCGTCAATGTTTATGACATACCCTGCATAATCCCGCATCGAAAACTTACATCCTTTGACGACGCTGGGCACGCCCTCTTTTAGGCACCTGTCCCAATGTACGCCGGAAATGCCGGCAGAGATAGGGATGTTCAGGTCGGCGCACTTCTGTGGGGCGAGTACATCGACCGGCAGAGCCCAACAATCAGTTACCCGACCGTTTGGAAGAGTATACTTTTTCCCTGTGTCAAAGACTGGCCCCCTCCGCTGCACAGTGATCTCCTTACCCAAAGTAAATGCGCACTCGTCAGTGGTTACGAGAAACTGACCTTCAAAAAATCCATTGTGTATCATTCTTAGCGTGTTCACGGCGAGTCCCCCTCTAAAGCAGGCTCTCTCCAGAGTCTTGCCTTTTGCCAGTCTGCGTCTGCCGCCAGGGCTCGGTCTTCCACTCCCGCCAGGACATCATCATACTCTGCCTCTGCTGAGTGCCACTGCTCCTGAGCGGCGTTAGTGGCAGCGATAGCGAGACTGAACCGGGTGCCGCCTCCGCTGAGTGTCAGTTCCTTGCGGCATCGCTTTAACACAACCCTAGCCAGGGCTCGTCGCTCGATGGCTACGATAACACGTTCGTTCAATCTCATGCTGACCTCTTCGTTAGGCTGTCGTAGTGGTTGTCAATTGTTTTGTGTGCCTCGGCCCGCAGCTTCTCGATGTCGCCGCCCTCCCTGATATAGACAGGGATGTGATCGTATTTGGTTCCGAAGCCAAACAATCCTTGCTGCCCTATCAGGACCGTCAAGTCATCCTGGTACAGCTTTACCCTGGTGATTGATTCATTGTAGGTGCATAAGCAGAAAACAGTAATCATGATTTCTGTGCCTTCTTTTGCATGAGGTTCAAATAGGTGTTCCGTTCCTTTAACCACTGATTCTTGCAGGTGGCCATGTTCTGCTCAGCAGCCATAACTTCGGCATCATCTTCACGACGTGCAGCTAGTCTCCGGTCCGTTGCAGTGTTGTAGGCTACCCGAGCCACTTCCACAGCATATAGGGCTTGGCCAACCTTTTTCAGTGCTGCCGCAATCTGTTCTGTTATTGTCATGCTGGGCTCTCCGTCAGGGCTTGTAAGGCAAGTTGATATTCTGCCTCGGCAAGTTTGCAAACCTCTTGAGCGCGATCTCTTTTTATTCTTGCCGCATTAAAATCACCGCTCGGCCCGCCGCCCAACTCCGCGTCCATCGTAGCTTGGTAGGCTTTCTCAGCCGCCTTATGGGCGCGGTCGATAACAGCATTATCTGAGCGCAGGTTCAATGCCACCACATCCTGAGCCGCAGCGTAGCAGTCATTACAAGCTGCTCGATCCCTCGCGGCGTTAATTAGTCTCTGCTCTGCTTTAGTCATCTGATTTTCCCATCAGGGTTTTCACTGCCGCTGTATATTCTTCGTCCCAAATTCTCCAATCTTCATCATCCCACTGGAGAGCTTCCTCTCCCGTCGTCATGGCCTTCAAGGCCGCTGTGTATTCTTTGTTCCAGACTTGCCAATCGTCATTAGCCCAGCGAAGAGCTTCTTCTGTGGCCTTAACCCTCGGGCCAAGCTCGGCCTTGATAACAGCTTGGTAGGCCTTATCAGCCGCGTCCCCGGCTCTTTGATAAACAGCTTCTTGACCGTCGTGAGCCGTCCGGTTAATGGCAGCGGCCCTAGCATACACGACTGAGGCGAAGGCTCGTTCCTTCGCGGCTTTGATTAGTCTCTTCTCTGCTGGTATCATGTTGGTACTTTCTGAATCATGAGATTCAGGTATTTGGTTCGAGCCTGCTGCCACGCCTCAGTGCGAGCGTCCATGTTACGTTGGACAATTTGGATGTTTGCATCCCCCTCTTTTATCGCAGCTTGAATAGCGGCTGTCTTACTATCTTTCGCGCGCTGGAGAAACTTTCGAGTCATTTCCACATCGAAAAGAGTTCGACCGAGCTTGTTCGCCGCAGCCGCGATTTTATCTGTTTCTGTCACGATTCGTCTTCCTATTCTAGTTCGAGGCCCATTAGCTTGGCCAGTTGCTCAGGGGTGCCGTTGGTTTCAACCATGCTTCCGCACATAAGGATGATTACCGACCTGTTCTTGTCGCCGTGGGGTTTGATAAGTGACACGGAATCAGTATTGATAAGGATTGGACCCCCGGCAGTTTGTCCGAGTCTCAACATCATGATTCGTCCTTCTCTGCCATGTAGAAGTCTGCGCCCTCAGCCCCGGCGGCTGCTAAACTATCAGCGATCTTGATGCCACCCTTCCGAAAAATCATGAAGCCATACCGGCTCCGTGTGTATACTTTGCCATCTGGCCCAAATGCCAGGATGTCAAGCCACTCCATGCTCAGAGTGTACGCAAATTCAGGGTTACGCTTAACGTGAAAGAGCATCCTATCCCCCATGTGTCCGAAGATCATATTCGAGGTTATCCAGAGCAGTGGCCCGGGCTCTCCTCGCCCCTCCGCAAGCTTTCGCTGCTGCCGCTCGCGCCTGATCGGCTTCCCCACATTTTGCCGCGCCCACACTTTGAAATGCTAGAAGCTCGGCCTGATATTGCTCATACACAATCTTTTGTACCTTGACGGCGTCGTCCAACTTTTTCTTCGCGGCGATGTCATTGGCAATGGTACTTAGTACATGAGCCTTTAAGCCTTCTCTAAACTGTGTCATCAGTTGTCCTCCCTTTCAAGGTCGTCCCTGGCCGCAAGAAACTCTTTGTGAGTAATGTCCCAGGCAGCAAGAGCGGCCTCTTCCTCTTGCTGGGCTTTATCTAAAGCTTTGTAGGCTTTGTCACAGCGTGTCGTAGCAAGCTGTCTCGCAGCTAGGGCGTCGTCGCGTCTTTGTTCTGCCTTAGTCATCTGTGTTCTCCCTTTCAAGATCGTCTTTAGCCGTCCAAACCTCCCCATTAGCAACACCCCAAGCATCAAAGGCTTTGTCCCGCTCTCGCATAGCTGCTATGGCAACTTTATTGAGTGTGTTGAAATGAGCCTGGGCGACTTTTCTCGCAGCCACGGCGGCGTCGAATTTTTTGTTCTGCCTTAGTCATCAGTTTCCTCTTGGGCATCATAGTTGTTTCGAGCCAGTAGGTAGGCTTCGTAAGCAGCATGACGGTCTTTCGCCGTTGCCTTGCGCCGCCTCTCCCCCACCTCTGCAACTGCTTTAAGGTCGGCTGTATATTCTCTGGCCGCTGCTCGCTCTTCTGCGATGGCTTCGTCGTAAGCGTATGTCGCGGCGACAAGTGCTTGCATCAATCTGTCTTGCTCAATCATTAGTTTGGCCCCAGGTGAAAGTTTTCTGCCCCTTCGAGATCAGTCTCTCGTAAGTCTACCCCTGTGAAGTCTGCACCATCGAGTCTCGCCCCAGTAAGGTTTGCCCGTCTGAGATCGGCTCCTCTAAAATTTACCGACATGAGTCTTGCTCCGCTGAAATTGGCTCCTTTGAGATGGGCCCATCCGAAGTCTGCATCTGTGAGGTTTGACCATGCGAAGTCTGCCCTTTCGAGGTCAGCGCTTTGCAAGTTGGCCCCTTGTAGGTCCAGGCCCGCAAGGTCTGCCCGCCGCCCGCCCAAGCCCCATAACCAGTCGTGGTGTTCTTGCAGGATTGTTTTGAGGTCTGCTGGTGTCATGATTTCTCCGCGAGTGCGTCCCTGGCTGCTTTATACTCTACTCTAGCGGCATCATAAGCGTGGAGGGCTTCATTTTGCTGCCGCTCCGTTTCCTTCCAGATCGCTCTGTAGAGAATCTCCGCTCGGTCCACTGTTGCCTCGGCGTCAGCTAGTCTTTGTTCAGGTGTCATCAGTCTTTCTCCGTAAGGCACGTTCAGCCATGTTGTACTCATTAACAGCAGTCTGCCACTCGAAAAAGGCTTCGTCCCGCTCTTTGAAGGCTTCTTGGTAGCGGCAAAATGCAGCACATTTTATTACCTTGGCGTCAGCTAGTCTTTGTTCAGGCGTCATGATTTCTCCAGTAGGCTTCCTCGGCTACGTCACACTTGGCAATAGCAACATTCCAGGCTTCAGTTGCTCTGTCTTGCTGTCGCTGAGCGCGTGCCAAATTATCCGCCGCTTCGTAGTGACCGGCGCGGGCGTGTTGTTTTACTAGCCAGGCGTCATGTAGTCTTCGTTTTGCTGGTGTCATCAGTTTAGCCCTCCGTGTAAAAGGCTTTGAAATCTGTCACTTGTTTGTTGGCGATGTTGAGAGTAATATAGGCTGTCTCTGACGCTGACAGGGCCAGCCTCAATTCATGCCGGGCACGCTCTTCCCGTTCTTTGGCCTTGACGTGCGTGTATCTGGCGACCCCGGCGGCCTTCTTCAAGTCGATTTGTTTCTCTGCGAGTGTCATCAGTTTTTCTCTGGGTCGAAATAGTCTTTGAAAGCTGCCAGACGTATCTTGGCGGAGGTGAGGTCGCCCTCAACAGCGCGCTTCGCCCGCGCGGCCGCTTCGTTTTCCAGGCTGGCCCGGCTTAGCCGCAGCCTAGCTTCTTCAAAGGCTATCTCGTAGTCTTGAACAAGTTCCTGCAACTCTGCTTGTTTCTCTTCAAGAGTCATTAGTCTTTCTCCAGGGGGCCTTCTTTGAGGCCTTCTTTGAGGCCTTCTTTGAGGGCTGTTATAGCGGCAGTGCAGTCACGCTGGGCCTTTTTACAAACTGCAAGGGCAAGCTCACGAGCTTCACTACACTTCACGCGTCGAAGTGTCCAACCGTCCCTAAATGCTTGGAGTTCGAGGGCATATTCCCGCGCCATTTTTCTCTGCGTCATGCAAGCAGCTAAGTGATCTTGTTCTGTAGCAGTTCGCTCGGCGATGGCAAGCAGGGCTTTGTGTTCTAGGCTTGTCTTAGTCATTTGTTTCCTCTAAGAGGCTTTCCGTATAGTCTCGGTGACGCTGTTCGTAGTTTTCCCAGGCCGCCAGGGTGGCCTTCTTTGCCGCAATCTGCCTGTCGATGGCTTTGTTGTAGGCGTCCAATGCTCGTGATTGTATAAGCTTTAACTGACGGGTGGTCACGTTGGGCATATAATGCCTCCAGTCTTGATTGGTATTCGCATCTTACACTTGCAAAGTCGTATCCCACCGTGGTACTGCTCTCTTGCTGGGACTTCGTCAATCCAGGTGACGTTTACCAGTGAGGCTGATTCAGTTGCAGATATGTTCGTCGGAGTGCAGAAAGACCTAACCTTGCCAACCTTCGCCGGATTGCTGACAAGATACACCGGGTCGCCTACCTCGAAGCCGGTCTTGACTACTTTTCTACGCTCGAATGCTGGGAATCTTCTTCGGTACATTAGGTTCCTCAAGCAGGTCCATAAAAGTCAGTGTTGTCATCTATCCACTGGGCAGCCTTGTTATGTAGCCGGTGCGTGAGCAGCACGAAGACTAAGTAGCCGACGAGAATACAACCAGCCGTGTGCCAGGAGGCACTTCCAGCACAGCAACCGAAGACTACCCCTGTTGCCATGAGAAGTGGTATACGTGCTATAAAATGTGAAAATACTGGCTCGTCCATAGCTGTGTCTCCGTGTCTGGGTTCCTCTATTACAAGTATAGCTGCGCGGGGGCGGTTTGTCAAGTAAAAACCCACAAGTGCCCCTGGACCTCCGGTTATATGGATTGGGGAGGTTGTATTAGCGGCGGCCTTACTCTTCGCTGAGCATTACCGTCAACAGTTACAGCGTCCCCTGGGCAGAACGGACAACGAATAAAGCGTATTTTAAGGGTGGCCGGTTTCTTACCACCGAACACCTGGATAAACTCCCTGCCGCACTCATTACATTCGCAGTCACGCTCATAGAAAAAGAGCATCTTGGACCTCCGGTTATATGGATTGGGCTCTTTCTATGTAGTAGTGAGCGTTACCAACATACCCAGCGGCGACGGTAAGGTGATATGCCACATCATCCCGAAACTTATCGGGGTGATCCACCTTGCTCATTGCCGCTTCAAGCTGTGTCGTTGCTCGCCTAGACTCGTCCAACGCCTTCTCTATGTGGGCCTTTATTGCTTCGTTGTCTGTCATGCTTTGTCTCTTGGTGGTTGTAGGTTCTCTTCGTTAAGAGCGGCGTTAGCCTCACAGTATTCAGCATTGGCGGCGAGCCAAACGGTATGGTTGGCGTCTCTAAATATGGCCCATTCATCCTCTGGTAGTGAGCCGTTCTCCCGGGCTTCAATAGTGGCTAAAAAATCACTATCGACGGCGAGACGCTTAACGTGGGCGTCAACTACTCTCTGTGCGGCTGGCGTCAAATTCTTATAAGCTGCGCCGTGAAATTGCTTTGCTACTGCCTCTCTCATAATTCTCTCCGGTGAGCATTGCTGTCAACAGTTATTGCCACTCCCCCACAAAACGGGCAAAAACATCTCATCGTTTTAAGCTTGGGCGGTTTCTTGCCATCGAACGCCCTGGCAAACTTCTTGCCGCAATCATTACATTCGCAATTACGGTTATAGAAAATAGAGGCCATACTGAGTCTCCTTGTTTCTAACTCTCGCGCGGGGGGTCGCCCGGCCTTGGGTGAGGGGTGGTGTATTTTATCAACACTGCGAGGGATTCCTGGTAAGCAGCAAGGGCACCCATGCTTGCGGTTCGCAAAGGTTTAAGGGATTCCCTGACTTTATCAAGGGCCTCTCTTTTGGCCCGGCTATAGATTATGCGGGCTTTATGATGCTCGTCGTAGAGTTTCTCTGCTGCTCGGCGGTCCTTGGCTTCGGCGGTTTTCATGGTGTTCTCCTAGTACGTTCCATGAACTCGGCCTGCAATACTTTGTAAGCGGCGACAGCTTCGTCGCACACGAACCTCAAGGGCTCAAGAGTTTCATTGACTCCTTCGAGAGCCTTTTCTCGGGCCCTGTAATAGAGCGAGTTAGCTTTCTGACATTCATGCCATCGCTGCATCATCGCCTTCTTGAGTTCGTTGTCGGTCATAGGTCTAGCGTTCATAATGTCTCTCCCCTATGTCTTCAGCAGCCTCGGACCGTGCCAAGTCTGCTGTGAGCCAACGCTTCGCTGCTTCCTGCCTCGCGTCAATGGCGGCGCGGTGGAGTTGTTTGTCCTCGATCATCAGGGTTGCTTCAGCGTCGGCGTCTACCCAATCTTGTCTGGCGGTGTCCCGCTCTTTGTCGGCTTTGTAATAAACGTCCAATAACTCTTTAAGGGTTTTCATGGTTTTCTTCCTATTCGGAGGTAATGCAAGAACCAGACCCACAGAAGGAGGCTGCCAATGAGAATAGCTGGCGCGAGAAAGCACCCAATGCAGGTCAGTATGTGTTCTATTGGTGACATCGTTTCTATTTTCTCCCCATTCGGAGGTAAAGCAAGAACCAGGCCCACAGAG
>SDBS01008222.1_pt1 | contig 10092 bp, 9 predicted proteins | sample 2277091 | NCBI WGS metagenome assembly SDBS01 (sample SAMN10404972, study PRJNA504765) | marine sediment metagenome | isolation source: marine sediment core GS10_PC15, 163 cmbsf | place: Arctic Ocean: Southern Knipovich Ridge | collected 2010 | reverse complement strand
GTTATTATTCGCGCTTCTTATTGTCTCTGTGCCCCTGGCCGCGATAGCGCAGGAGGAGGGTGAAGAGGAAGAGAAGGAAAAGTGGACGGACACCCTTGACAAGGTTTTAGGCCAGTGGAAAAGGGACTTTGCAGCCCCGAGCTACGGCATCGCGCTTTTTACCGCGAGGGTCGAAGGCCCCGGTATGATGGGTGATGAAAGTTTCCGGATCCCGGCGATCGATCTAAGAATAATGCGCGGGATAAATGTGTCAAAAAGGGGTGGATTTTTTGTAGGTATTGAGACCGGGGTTCTGGTGTTTATGAACCTTGGGGACGGGGCACAATTTTCTGCTTCGCCAAACTATTGGCCGACAAATACACCTTATAATTTAAATTTCGGTGCTACTATGGACGGTGGCCTCGTTTTTCTGATGTCGAGGTATGGGCTCCGGCTGGATTTGGGCGTGTCTCTGATCGGGATCAGCCTCGGGCTTGACCTTGGTGCAGGCGCAAGTCTATTTTCAGGAGGATACAAGTTTTACAATGGAAGCAGTCCTGAAAACTCAACCGTTGAGGTGAGTTCAGGGTCTTCATCCGCTATAATGGGTCTTATTGTTGACGTTAACGCTGAAGCTGCAGTTAGGTTCGGCAAGAATTTCAGGATCTTTGTAAAGGTCGGCGCTATCATTGCTCCGATCGGGCTTCCGGATAGTAGATGGGGCGAATACGATTATATTGCGGAACAAGAAGCTGCGGGTTCATTTGTACCAACCGATGATGATATCCAGAAATATCTATTAAGCCAGTACCGTCTCGAGCTCAACGCGTTCGCGCTTGACGCAAGGGTCGGTTTCTCATTGAACTTTGATTAAAATAAAAGTATTGCAGCTATTGGCTATTGATCAAAACAAAGCCCAAAAAAAGGCAGTAAAGCCTTGAAACAGGCAGCAAGTCCTGAAAGAAATAACCGGAAGTACAGCTGATTAAGTAAATTAATATGCGGGGACAGGCAATGACCTTTCTCCGCATTTTCACTTTTCAGTGCTGCGCACAACATCGCTTACAAACGGATACCTTTTCAATATTGCTTGACTATGGCTTTTTTTTTTTGTAACTATTGAATGATTTCATGGCGGCGTAGCTCAGCCGGTTAGAGCATGCGGCTCATATCCGCAGTGTCCGGGGTTCGAGTCCCTGCGCCGCTAATTGTTTATAACGGGGCAATACATCAATTGCCCCTATTTTTTTAGGAGTAATGTACAGTCCTTAAGACGGTCACAACCCGGGCCCTCTTTTTTGCCGCAAATCCGGGCGATCTTCGATGCCGGTGTGAAACTTTTTCCAGGATGAGGTACCAAGTGACGGACCTGTCACCTGCCGATCTTGTTATCAGGGCGGCTCTTAGTGAAGACCTGTGTGTGAATTTCGGAAAAGGGCTGGATGCCTTTCTAAGGGGTGAGACGCCCGATTTTATCGATGTAACAACAGACGCTGTTTTTTCAGCGGAGGAAAAAGAAGCCCATTTAATGGCCAAATCCTCAGGAATTATTTCCGGTGCCGTGGTCTTTAAAAAAGTATATGGATTGATCGACCCCGGTCTGGCTGTTACATTTTATAAAAAAGACGGCGAGGGTTTTAAAAAACAGGAAAAGATCGCTTCTTTGAAGGGGCGGATGAGATCCATTCTCGCGGGTGAGAGGACCGCTCTGAATTTTCTGGGCCATCTTTCAGGTATTGCCACTGAGACCGGCAGGCTGACTGGCCTGCTGTCAGGGACCGGGATCAGGATTTTAGACACAAGAAAAACCCTGCCCGGGTTGAGAGAGCTCGAGAAAACGGCTGTTGTTCACGGAGGCGGTGTGAACCACCGGATGGGGCTCTACGATATGGTACTTATAAAGGACAATCATATCGACGGGGCGGGTTCTATTGCCGGGGCGGTTAACAGGGTGAGGACACGGCATAGCGATAAATACAAAATTGAGGTAGAGTGCCGTTCGCTGGAAGAGGTGAGAGAAGCGCTTTCACTCGGTGTTGACCGGATAATGCTTGACAACATGACCCGTAGTACGGTAAAAAAGGCGGTTAAAATAGTAAACCGAAAAACCGAGATCGAGGTTTCAGGCAACATGAACAGGCGCAGGATAAAAAAACTTCGCAAGGTCCATGTTGATTATATTTCGGCGGGCTGTATCACTTATGCTGCCGGCAATTCAGATTTTTCCATGAAAATTAAACCGGACCCGTAATAATCTTCACGGTCCCGGGTTGAAAACCTGTGATAAAGGTCATTAATATGGATAGTTACAAAGAACTGAGCGATCCCGAGGTAGATGAAAAGATATGGGAGCTGAAAAACAGTTTTAAAGACGATCTGTTTATCCCGGTCCATCATTACCAGCGGGATGAAATAGCGCAGTTTGCCGATTGCACGGGCGACTCCCTGGAGCTGTCAAGGGTGTCGGCCGGCACTGAGGCAAAATTTATTGTTTTCTGCGGTGTGTATTTTATGGCGGAAATCGCCCGGGTCCTGGCAGACGTTGGTAAGCATGTTTTTGTACCCGAGAGGGCGGCCGGCTGCCCCCTCGCCGATTTTGCTTTTCGGGAGGATGTCGAAAATGTCTGGGATACATTGAACAGTGTCCACCCCGGCGGCTACATCCCGGTCACCTACGCCAATTCCCACGCGGGCATAAAGGCTTTCTGCGGTAGAAACGACGGGCTGGTCTGCACTTCAAGCAATGTTGAAAAAATTTTCAGTCATATACTTGACAGAGGAAAACGGGTTTTTTTTATGCCGGACAGAAACCTGGGTATCAATACTGCAGTCTCGCTCGGTATAGGGGATGAGTACGTTATAGCTGACCCTTTTTCCCTGGAAACCCTGAAAAAGGCCGCGGAAAAAAAGCTGGTTATCTGGAACGGGCTCTGTATTGTACACAAAGTGTTCACTATGGATCATGTACGAAAGTGGAGACGAAAAGACGGGTCTTTTAAGATCATCGTTCACCCCGAATGCGACCCCGAGGTTGTTGCGGCTTCGGATCACAGCGGATCAACAGCAAAGATCAAAAAGATGGTGGAAAGCTCTCCGGAGGGGAGTAAATGGGTCGTCGGTACCGAGTATAACATGGTAAACAGATTGAAAACGCAGAACAGCGATAAGATAGTTGAGCCGCTTTCAAAATCTGTTTGCGTCAACATGTCAAAAAATAGAAGGCGCAACCTCCTCGAGGTCCTTTTTGCTATCCGCGGCGGTGATTACAGCAGCCAGGTCCTGCTGTCTCCTGACGTTGTGAAGGACGCGAAAAAAGCGATCAGGAGAATGCTGGAGCAGTAATATACCAATTTAGTACCTTAATTACAATTTCCTTGCTTTTTTGGCACAAACTTCAGTTTGCTGGAGACATATTTAAAATTAAGAATGTGGCTTATCCACATCAGGAGATCCTGTCCGTATTCGCGGCATTTTTACACAATGGGAGAAAAAACAGAAGTATATTTTCTGGATGAAAAGAATATAGCCTTTGTGCTTGAAAAGGTGAGCGCCTCCCTCAACAGGGGGGGAATTTGTGTGATCCCGACTGACACGATTTACGGTATAGTTGCAGCTGACTGTTTTACCGAATCTGTGTTCAGGATATACAAAATCAAAAAAAGGTCCGAAGACAAGCCGTTTATAAGGCTTATAGGCAGTCTTGATAATTTGGCTTTCTACACAGCCCGTTTACTTCCGAAAAAACTCATGGCATACTGGCCGGGCCCTCTGACTGTGATCTTTCCCGGGGTCCGTTCTGAAACCGTATCGATCAGGTTTCCTGATGACCCCTTTTTAAATGGGCTTTTTTGTATGCTTGATCATAAAGCCCTTGTCGCACCGAGCGCCAATATCAGCGGCGAAGAAAATATCTATGAAAGTGACAGGCTGATAGAGACCTTCAGCGGTAAGGTCTCAACGATCGTCTGCTTAAAAAAAGGTCTTCAAAAAAAGAGGGCTTCGACAATAATAGATATTTCCGCCGGGCCGGTTAAACTGATCCGGGAAGGAGATCTGACTTTGGACCTTTAACCCGGGCTTTTTTAAATTCCGCAACCGGTACAAAAACCGCGTTAAAAGTTCTTCCTCAATACATAATAAAACCTTCTTTTTTGTTCCAATGTGTAATCGTAACCTGCAGAACAGTTCAAAACTTCATCGATATTCAGAGAATCGCTTCTGCGAAAGTGATCGAGTGCTTCCTTCCTGGAAAACCCTCCTCTCTTTTTTCGTTTGATGATCCTTTTTTTGACCAGACCCTCCCTGGAGGAAATAAAGATCTTCAGGTCTAAAAAGCGCGCCAGTTCGCACCAGGGATTCGTCCTTAAAAAAAGATAGTTACCCTCCACTATATAAAGGGCTTTCTGATCGGATATGAATATGCCTTCAGACACTGGTTCGTGAATTTTTCTTGAGTATACCGGCCAGTAAAACTCTTTAAGGTTTTTTAACTTTTTCATGCATGAAAGCAGATATTTTGTGTCGTAGGTTTCTTTTGCTCCTTTTTTCTGATAGAGAGTCATGTTGTTTTTCAGTTCCTTCCCCGCGACGTGGCACACAGCAGGTGTCATTTTTTTTAACTTTTCGTTCTTGAAATGAAACCCGTCGATAGGCAGGATAACAGGTTCTATCCCCTTTTTGCTCAGCATCTGCCGGAATACGGCGGAAATAGAGCTTTTACCGCTTCCAGGCGGGCCCGAGATACCTATAATTGTGCATCCAATTTTATTTCCATGGAACAGGCGTGATATTTCAACAGTCAAAGGAATAAAGGAATTTGTTATTGTTTTTTTTGTGTATTTGACTGTATAATCAACTTTTGAATCGACAATTTTAATATTTTTTCTGTTTATCATTGTTTATCTTACTTGACTTAATTGGTATTTGTAGTATATCTTTAAATAATAATAACAATTGAAGGGAGTGATAGCAATAACAGATTTTAAAAAGTATTTTACCCGGTGGTCAAAACTTTTAAATGAGTACAGGAGCTCTCTTAAACCCGGGGAAACGGAAGAGGTTATTAGTCAATTTTTTAACAGGCCGCTTGCGTTTCTAACTGCAAAAATATTTTTCAAGCTCAGAAGAAGCCCGAACTTCATCACGATGTTTTCCATGTTTTTCGGTGTTTCAGCTGGTTTCATGTTCGCGCAGGGTGAATACAACTACATACTGGCCGGTGTCGTTCTTCTTGAATTGATGATCATTTTTGATTGCGCTGACGGGCAGCTTGCCAGGATGACGGGAAAAAGTTCGAGTTTTGGTAAAACCCTGGACGCCTCGGCGGACCTTGCCACACATATGTCGGTTTTTTACGGAGTGGCTTTCGCAGTGTTCGCACGTTCCGGGAATATAGGGGTGTTTTTTCTCGCGTTGATCGCCCAGGCTTCCATGTACGTGCATATATTCCTTTTTGATCATTTTAAAAATGTATTTATCAGAGTCGCAAGACCTGAATACTGTGATAAACTCGAAAGTATAAATGATATAAAGGAATCCTGTAAAAAGGAGAAATTGAACAATAGAAGGTTTAACTATAAATGGCTGGCAGCGAGAATGTATTACATCTTCTACCATATCGAAGAGGTAATTGTCTCGATAGGATACTTACCTTACGCGAACAGCTTTTACGATCTTTTTCCTGATACCGAGAGATTAGACTCCCTCACAAGAGAGATCTATTACCAGGAAATGCGCGGGTCCATAAAAACATGGACATTTCTGGGTGACACAACACATCTTATGTTTTTTATCGTATTCGGTATTCTGAACAAACTCGCGCTGGTTTTTCCTGTGATGATCATCTCTACCAATATTTTTTGTATTTTTACTCTTTTTTACCAGAGAATAAAGTTTAAAAAACTTGGACTTGAACGGGAAATATTGTGGCAGGAACGTGTTTGATTAATAGTTTATCAAAGCAAACGGTTTGCGGCCACCGCAATTGATGTACGTTAAAAAACAAAGCGGATTCATTATTAATAAGTTAAAACAGTAATAAGCTGGCTTGAGCCGGGGCTTATTTGATCTTTATTTTATGCTGAACTTTTCAGCTTTTTTTCTTTTTTAATTCGCTGATCTCCGAGACAAGCTCGTCTATTTTTGTGTTGAGTTCTTCAATTTTTTTCAGATTCGGTGTCAGAGCGTCTTTCAGCTTATCGGAAATATCCTTCCCGGCTTTCTCGAGTTTTTCGACAGTTTTTGTAACGATCATGTCCCGGTCTTTGTCTACTTTCTCGCCTATCTTTTTCAGCTCATTGAAAACCTTCTCTACATTTTCCTTGGTGACCTTTCCGAGCCCTATACCCGTGTGGAAAATATCTTCGATGATTTTTTTCATAGTATCTCCTCCCTGATACTTTCAATCCTGATCATTTATAAGTTATATAACAGTTCTTATATATAATATAATAATCTATCAGTAAAAATATAAGCTATTTTTAAAACCCTGCTCCTTATCTTCAGGAGCTGATCAGTTCCATAACCAGTTCCGCGACTTCAGATGTCGAATATCCCATCTGACCGGCTGACATACTCTTCAACTGTCCAACTGTACCGATTATGGCCTTCTCAAGGGATACAGCGGCTTGAGATTCACCGAAAAAATCAAGCATCATCTGGACTGCGGCAATCGATGCTATCGGGTTGATTATGTTTTTCCCGGTGTATTTCGGTGCGGAGCCCCCAATCGGTTCAAACATTGACACCCCACCGGGGTTGATATTGGCCCCCGCGGCTACACCCATGCCTCCCTGGATCATCGCGCCGAGGTCTGTTATAATATCTCCGAACATGTTCGGTGTAACGATAACATCAAACCACTCGGGATTTTTAACCATCCACATTGTGGTCGCGTCCACATGCGCGTAATCGGCCTTTACATCACTATACTCTTTGGAGATTTCACGGAAAACCCTGTCCCACAGATCGTGAGCGTAGGTGAGCACGTTGGTTTTAGCGCACAATGTGAGGGTTTTCGCCCTGTTCCTCTTTCTGGTATACTCAAACGCGAAACGGATGCACCTTTCAACACCTTTCCGCGTGTTTATCATTTCCTGTATGGCCACTTCATCAGCAGTCCCTTTTTTTAAAAACCCTCCTATGCCCGCGTAAAGACCCTCAGTGTTTTCTCTGATCACCACAAAGTCGATATCTTCCGGTTTTTTACCGGCCAGAGGAGTTTCAACATTCGGGTACAGCTTTACAGGACGGAGGTTTATGTACTGGTCCAGCTCAAACCTCAGCTTTAAAAGGATCCCTTTTTCGAGTATACCCGGCTTTACATCCGGATGTCCTATCGCGCCGAGGTAGATCGCGTCAAAGGTTTTCAACTCTTCGAGGTCTTTGTCAGGGAGGACCTCACCGGTTTTGAGATACCGTTCGCCTCCGTGATCAAACTCCTTGAATTCAAAATCGATTTTAAAGACCTCGCCGACTTTTTTTAAGACCTTGAGGCCCTCTCTTATTACTTCGGGACCGGTACCGTCACCGGGAATGACCGCAATTCTGTACATTATGCTTTACTCTCCAGTACTTGTTTTGTTCTGTTTATAAGACCGCCTGCGTTGATTATTTTGCGCATAAACTCAGGGAAAGGCTCCGCTGTCAGGGATTTTTCCGTTGTGATGTTTTCGATCTTTCCATTTTCAAGGTTCACTGCAAGCTCATCACCGGCCTTTATATTTGAACAGGCGTCCGGGCATTCTAATATCGGAAGACCGATGTTTATCGCGTTTCGGTAAAATATGCGGGCGAACGAAGAAGCGATCACGCAGGATATTCCGCTTGCTTTGATCGCCAGGGGCGCGTGCTCCCGGGACGACCCGCACCCGAAGTTCTCACCCGCGACGATCATGTCCCCCTTTTCCACTTTCGATGCAAAATCCCTGTCCATATCTTCCATGCAGTGACAGGCAAGCTCATCAGGGTCCATGGTATTCAAATAGCGGGCAGGGATAATAACGTCTGTATCAACGTTGTCCCCGTATTTGAATGCCTTCCCTTTGAAATTAAGATTTTTTGTATCGAGACCATTATTATCTTTCATTACAACGTCCTTTATATCTAATTAGATTACTTTCATATTCAGCCTGCCACCTGGTCTGGAGAAATTATAATTCCTGCGACTGCCGATGCTGCCGCGACTGCAGGGGATGCCAGGTACACTTCACTTTTCTTGTGTCCCATGCGGCCGACAAAGTTACGGTTTGTGGTTGATACCGCCCTTTCACCCTCGGATAGAATTCCAAAGTGGAGTCCGAGGCATGGACCGCATGTGGGGGTTGAAACCGCCGCACCTGCTAAAATCAATGTCTCTATCAAACCTTCTCTCAATGCGTCAAGGTATATCTTTTGAGTTGCAGGAAAAACAAGAAGCCGTAGACCCTTTTTCACTTTTTTGCCCCTAAGAATTTCAGCGGCAGTCCGAAGGTCTTCAAGACGTCCGTTTGTGCAGGAGCCTATTACAACCTGGTCGATTGTAATGTTTTTGACGTCGGATATGTTTTTTGTGTTATCGGGCAGATGAGGGAATGCAACCTGCGGCTCGATCCCGGCGAGATCATATTCATAAATTTCTTTATAGCTCGCGTCGGTATCGCTTTCGAATTCTCTGTAAGTGTCTTTTCGCCGTCCGGATTTTACAGCTGTCCTGACATATTCTCTGGTTTTTTCGTCTACGGGAAATATACCGTTCTTCGCGCCCGCTTCGATGGCCATATTTGCGATAGTAAATCTCCAGTCCATGGATAAATTGCCAATTCCATCCCCGCTGAACTCCATTGCCATGTATCTTGCGCCGTCAACCCCGATGTCGCCGATGATTTTCAGAATAATGTCCTTCCCGCTCACCCACCCCCTCGGTTTGCCTTTAAGAACAAATTTAAGCGACTCGGGTACTTTGAACCATGCTTTACCGGTTGCCATCGCGCAGGCAAAATCCGTACTTCCGACCCCGGTTGAAAACGCGCCGAGCGCGCCGTATGTGCATGTGTGAGAATCGGCCCCTATGATCAAATCGCCGGGCAGGGAAAGCCCGGTTTCCGGAAGCAGGGCGTGTTCGATCCCCATTTCGCCAACTTCGAAATAGTTTGTTATGTCCATTTTGTGCGCGAAATCTCTGAGGTACTTTGCCTGCCCAGCGGATTTAATGTCTCTGTTCGGGGTAAAGTGGTCCGGCACAAGCACGACCCTGTCTTTATCCCACACCCGGCTGAGTCCTAGTTTACTGAACTCATTTATGGCAATTGGCGCGGTAATATCGTTGGCCAGTATCATATCCAGTCCAGCCTCGATCAGCTGACCCGGCACCGCTTTATTTAACCCGGCATGCTCTGCCAGGATCTTTTCTGTGATTGTCATTCCCATTTCAGGCTCCTATTGCGGGTTCGTCAAGGTTATATTAATAATACAGTTTGATCAAAGACAAGCTGTTTAGTGTTTTGTCAAATGAATTCTTACAGCAATTGTGTAAAAACTATCCAGTTACAGAACTTTGTCTCTAATGGTTAAACTTCGTTGCCGGTGCGCAAGAACTGAAAGAAAATATTTTCTCACTATTTTTGAAATATTTTTTATTGACAATTTATTATTACAGTGTACACTATAGGAAAAATTTAGAGGAGGACTTTCAATGAAAAAATATTTTTTCAGTGTCGTTTTGATACTTTTTTTATTAAGCGGGTTGTCCAACGGAGTTCATCTGCTATACGCGCAGCAAAAGAGGATATACAACGATGGGATCATTGATTACGTGCCCCTTTCGGCAAGTTTTGTTTTGAGTGCCGATGATAAGGGATCTACACTTGATGTTATTCAATACAGTGTGGACGGGAATCCTGTTGAGGTCTATTCCGATCCGATCGGTTTCGATACCGAAGGCAGGCATTTTATCGCGTGGAGGGCGATCGACAAAACAGGGAATATCAGCGAGGAACGGATCAAAGCGGTCATTGTGGACGGCACGCCTCCGGAAGGGATTGCTACGGTCGAGGGAGCTGCTTTTATCAGCGGTGACAATATTTACATAACTACCAATAGCGCTGTCATTTTGTGGGCGGAAGATGACCTGTCAGG
>SDBS01008221.1_pt1 | contig 10092 bp, 8 predicted proteins | sample 2277091 | NCBI WGS metagenome assembly SDBS01 (sample SAMN10404972, study PRJNA504765) | marine sediment metagenome | isolation source: marine sediment core GS10_PC15, 163 cmbsf | place: Arctic Ocean: Southern Knipovich Ridge | collected 2010 | reverse complement strand
CGATCCCATTACTTATCGCCGTCAACTTTGTGAGTTGATCATGGTCTATAAGTTTTTGAGTCTTGAGAAGACTGATCAGGCTTTTACCTGATTTGTTCTGTTCGCTGATAAGTTCCTGGACGCTCTTATCATCAAGGATGTCTTCTTCAAGAAGGACGGATATTACCGTATCTTGGTGTTCCATCTTGCTTGAACTCTCCTTTCGAAGCACGCGCATATTTTCATCTGAAACTCGAATGTTATCGACGTTAGCGATGACGGGCTTAATCAGCAAAACTCAAGACGGCAGCGCGGGCGGAAAGTCTTTGACGCCATCAATTGAAAAACATACCATTATAGGACGACTCGGAAGAAACATATCTCATTGCGTCTGCCCTTGAACGGATAGATGCAACCCCGATCTATACGCACCGGCGTCCCATAATGTGTTCGACTGTTCAATCTCCGGTATGAGTCCGACCGTAACCAGCCGGTCCGCCGCGAGTCGCCTGAAAACAAAAAAATTACATTAAGAGGGCATAGGAAAATATCGATATCCAATCAAGCAGGTCCATCGTATGTGGATGTGCCTGCAGAACCACCGGAAGATGACATTGTAGTTCCTCGGATGGAAGAGCAGGAAAATGACAGAAGCCACAAATAGCGTTTCACTTCAAAACCAAACAGGAACAGACCAGGATTTACATGGCATGGATCTGCTGAAAAGCCTGGATTTGAGCGGCTTGACCAAGGAAAACCTCGACTGCCGACTCGATGAGGCAATAACTGCCATAGCCGACTATTTCCATGCCGACCATGGTTACGTTATGCTCAGGGACCAGGAGGGCAACTTCTGCAAGGCTGCTGCGGCAAAGCGTAACGCACAGGACGACGACACCGTAACCGCCAGCAATGCCGTCATCGAGAAAGCCGCACAAACCGGCGCAACGGTCACAGTCGCCGACGCGATGAACAACGAACAGTTCCCCGGTGACCCGGATTTTCAGCGATTCAATATCAGTCGTGCTTTGTGTGCACCGATGAAGGCCACCAAGGACGTATGCGGCCTGATCTACCTAGACAGCGCATCGGGCACAAGCTGGGACACGTTCCATCCGGACCTCCTCGAATTGACCGCAAAGTATGTTACTCTTGCCGTCAAGAACGTCGAGGCACAAGGGTCCTTTGCGGAAAAAAAGAGGATGATCGCCGCCGGAAGGGCCGCCCTGAATCTGTCGCACTCCGTGAAGAATATCCTTCAGATGATCTCAGGCGCCGCCGAAGTCATTGATTTCGGTTTGCGAAGCAACCAGATTCACCGTGTCAAGCGAAGCTGGGATATCCTCAAGCCCAATCTGGAGAGGATGCGAAAATACACTCTTGAAATGCTCGACTACAGCAAGGAACGAAAGCTCAATCCCGGACCTGCCGATTTTAACAGAGTTATTCAGGGCGCAATCGAATCCCTCAAGTCCCAGCTCAAGGCGAAGAATTCCAAGATCAACATCAGGGTAGACCAGAAAATACCCGAAGTCTTCCTCGACGCCGAGCGTATCCATGAGATGGCCCTTAACCTGGTCCTTAACGCAATCGACATTGTCGATGACAACAGTGGGCTGGTGAGTGTAGAGACAAAGTATCACAGCGCTGGGGAGCTTGTTTCTCTGACGGTCACCGACAACGGCCACGGCATGTCCGATGAGATGAAAGAAAAGATTTTCACACCGTTCGAATCGAAAAAGAAAACCTTCGGCACAGGCCTCGGAATGCCCATCGCAAAACAGATCATCGACCAGCATAACGGGACGATAGAAATCGACTCGAAGGTCGGCCAGGGTACAACGTTTACGGTTTACCTTCCGGTCCGTTTGAGGGAAAAATCCGGATAACTCCCCGGGCCGGACCACAGCGCCGCGGCGCCGTCCGGACAAGGCCGACCGGTCGCCATTTACTCACCTGTTTCTTTTTCGCTTCTCTGCAGTTGGTCCAGCACATTGACAAGCAACCCGGCGGCGCGGCGATTTACATAATCACGGCGTGTCTTTTCAAGGGCTTCGGCCGCGGCGTCATAACGCCTTGCCGCAATCAGTTGATAGCCTAACAGCAACTGCAGGTCATTGTCGCTCGGCTCGGCGCCGGCGGCAACGATGAGTTGTTCAATCTTGCCTTTGAAGGCCTCGCCATCGGGATAGAAATCGGCGCCGAAGAGCACGCCCTGCGTCTTCATGTTCACATTCTGAATCGCCTGGCGGAGCGCGTCGGCGGCCCGGTCATAATGGCCGTTTGCAAACAGGCTCTGCGCGTAGGCAAAACCCAGAATCGCATTGTTCGCATCAGCGTTGACCGCATCGGTGGCCCGTTTGAGCGCTTCGGGATAATCACCCGCTCTGAACGGTTCGCCGATGCGTTCCAGTTGCTCGTGGACTTTGGCCTCCTCGGCGGCACGCCGGCGTTCTATCTTCTCGCGAACATCATCGTACGTGTCAAGCTTGGCACCTTTGTCATCGTAAGCGGGCCGATCCTTTTGGTAATACCTCCTCTCATAGCCGGGCCCATAGTAATAGCGCCCCGGGTAGTCGTAATAAGAGTCGAAGTAATACCTGCCGTACGGGCTGTAGTAGTAGCCATAGGGATAATAGTAGTAGCTACCGTAGAAAGGATAATAGAACTGGAGTCCAAACCCGTGATGACGATGATGACGCCCGTGGTGGCGGAATCTGTGATGTTTGCCGAACCCTGAGTGCGGCCTGTTATGCAGGCCGTGCCCACGGGAACGATGATGCCCACGTAAGCCCGGACTGTGGCGCCCGCGATGAGACGGGCTATGACCGAAACTGCGACGTCCGCCATGGCCGCGTCCGCTACTATGGCCGAAACTGCGACGTCCGCCATGGCCGCGTCCGCTACTATGGCCGAAACTGCGACGTCCACCGTGGCTGCGACCGCCACTACGGCCGAAACTGTGACCGCCACCGTGGCCGCGTCCGCCACTACGGCCGAAACTGCGACCGCCACCGTGGCCGCGACCGCCACCATGACCGCCGCGACCGCCGCGACGCACCAGAACCACCTCGCCAACAGGCTCGCTGTTGACGGCAAAACTCACACCGGCTTCACCATCACCCTTGTCGGTCGAACGCGAAGCCAGCGCTGTTGCCGCAAGAAGACCTGCAAACAACGCAGCCAGAACCACTGCAAATACTTTTCTTTTCGAGATCATTATGCACCTCGCTTCTTAGTCGATTCTCCTCGTAAAATCGTTTTGTCCTTAACGTAATAGATACGCCACATCTCTTACCGTGTGCTGAAATATTGTTCATAGCCCCACATGATCAGTTTGTGTGGTTACAACGTTATCCCTCTCGCTCCAGCCCCTCCTTCCTTCCAGCACATCCGTGTCCCCAACATCTCACGCGTCGATCAACTCAGTTCGGTTAACGGCGGTGATGTCTGTAACCGTGTCGCCCGCCATACGACGGGCGCCCGCGGTAATATCTATGTCTGCCATGAACACAGCAATAACGACAATGCCCCCACTCCGGGTAATAGACAAAGCTGCGGTGTCTGCGTCGGATAAAGTTGCTCTTGCCGTGGCGATAGAAATAGCGTTCCCTGTAGTACCTGCGACCCCTTGAACCAAACACGCCAATACCCTGCCGAATATCACCGTGCCAGACGTTGAAAGCCGCCGGGTCATAGCGAGCAACATCTCTCTCGGGTCTCTCTGCCTGGGCCCCATATGCCAAAAGGCCTATGCAGGCCAAAACAATAACCGCCGCCACTTTTCTCTCATTACCACTCATGTCGCGCCTCCCGTCCCGTCCAAAAATCCAAGAATCTCTTTCTTCACTACATTATTTTTACGCCTCGGTCCTACGGGTGTGCTTTCCTGTTCCGCAAACAAGTCGAAACGTGTCTGCGGATTTAATGGACTTTAGCAAACGTCTTGATATTACTCGATGGTTATTTCCAGTTCTCCTTCGATGATACCCGCCAGGGGACCCGTGTCCTGTTTCATCGTGACCGTGTGACGTCCCGGCCGAACGTCTCGGCTCTCCCACGAGAACCCGCAATTGCCGGAGGGCCTGGAATCGGCAACGTCCGAAAATACCGTAGTTACCACGGTTGCATTATCTGCAAGTCCTTTGTAGACTGGACGATAGAGTGGTAGAAGGTATTTTGGTGTTCCAGGAGACTGATATGCCAAGGAACGGGATGAGTCTTTGCCTTTTTGTGTTGATCCTGTTTTGTATCGGTTGCGGCCAACAGGCAAATCTGAACGTATCAAATACCTCCACTGAAATCACCGCCGGGCACGACTGCTCCCAAACACCGGACTGCTTCTTTGATCGATATCCCGAGAACTGGGAGCACGTACTGTATCAAAGAGAACTCACGGCCCGGTACGAAGCAAGAGAAGTAGCAAAGAAATAACAATCAGTATTGATGGGAATCGAGGCGACAGAACTTCGCCGGCTTAGCAGAGGAGGCGTTGGAAAACCCGGTTCCTGTACCAGAAGACGGACGCCCTGTTCGGGCACCCGTCTTTCTTTCTACTCCCGGTCAATTCAGCGGCGAAGAATCAAAGACAAGGAGAATCGTCTAAGAACAGGCCCCTAACTTGTGGCCGGGCCCCACCGTGTAAAGTCGTTTGGCGCCCCGGGTATTGATGTGGGAGCAGACGACCCGACCGACAAAGATAATGTGATCGCCGGCAGGCAACTGCGCTTCGAGCGTGCACTCGAAATTCGCCACCGCGTCGGTGAGCAGGACAGAATCAATCTCTTTGGCGGGCTCCGTCTTACAGTCGAATTCGGCAAATTTGTCGACATCCCTGCCGGACCGCGAGCCAAAAAACAGGGCGGCATCGGCCATCTCCGAGGATGGAAATGCTACAGTGAAGCACCTGGAGTGATTGACACACTCGATGGAGTAATGCTTGCTCGCCACGGCTATCGCCATCATCGGCGGCTTGCCTGAGGCGATCATCGTCCACCCCAATGTAACGGGATTGGCCCTGCCGTCTTTGTCTTTGGCGATCGCAATGACCACCTGTTCGGGATACTTTGTTCTTACGGCATCGGAATACTCAACCTGTTTTTGCATGGTTCCTTCCCTGAAATATTAACGTCTCCTTCTTAACATCAGAGCCCCGAAGCCGACCAGCAGCATCGTTGCCGGTTCGGGTATGCCCTGATACAAATGTACTCGGCCGTCGCTTGCGCCGACAAGGACGTCGAGATAGCCGTCACCCGTCCAGTCGCAGACAAACGGTCTCGATCGTGGAGAGAGCGCCAGATCAATCACCTGCCCTTCGGAAAGCGCCAACGTATAGCCGGAAAAAACCGGCGATTCGTCCGTGCCGACATTGCTGTAGAAAAGCAGTCTGCCGTTTGTGTCGCCCGTCAACAGGTCCTTCTTGCCGTCGCCGTCCATATCTGCAATCGCCGGACTGAGACGCCGCGACGCCAGTACCAGATCCGAACCGTTGTTCTGTGCGAAAATGGCTGCGGCCAAATCCGGCGCTGCATCTGTTCCCTGATTGAGATAAATGCGAAGCTTGCCATCCAGTGCCCCGACCGCCAGGTCTTTTCTGCCGTCGTTGTTCCAGTCTACAACCGTTGCCGTGGCGCGATTGCCCACATCGATGGCGGTAGCGGCGCCGGGCGGACCCGCCCGAAGGAAGCTGCCGGCGTCAAAGACCGGGTCGATATCTGTGCCCTCATTCAAGAAGATTTTGATCTTGCCGTCGTACTGGCCGGCAAGCAAATCCTTGCTGTCGTCTGAATCCCAATAGACCACCCTCGGAAAGATGCCCAGGCAACCGGCCGCCGGAACCGTCAGGTCCGACCCGTTTGACTGGACGAATGAGGCCTGCGAGAATTGCGGCTGGCCCGCACTGCCGGTGTTACGGTAAACAAGGACCTTACCGAACCCGGATCCACCACCCTGGCCAATTACCAGATCATTGAGCCCGTCGTTGTTCCAGTCGACATAAGACGGAACAGAATAGCCTGGGACCCAGATCGGATTGGCCCCGGCTCGGACAAGCTCTTTCGGACCGAACTCCAGGTCCGCCAGTGCAGAAACACGGCAACCGGCACAAATAAAGAGGATTACAATCCCCCGAATTGTTCGCCCTTTCACCGTTACTACCTCCAAATACTTTTCAAATAAAGTACAATAATTGTACCGGCTAATCGTGATAAATCAAGAAAAAACTCGAATTGAGTCGGTCAGAACATGAAATAATCCGCTTTTTATCGGATCAACTGCCCCGCAGTTGGGCCAAAAGCCTGCGTCTCAGGCCAAAAAAAGGCGATATTTACCGATCCAGCCACCTCTTCAGGACACTGATTTGACGCATTTTTTCTTCGACTGCAAGACGAAGAATGGTTTTAGCTTTTTCATCTGCGGTGAAATTCTTCAAACCGTCAAGATAATTGACAATATCATGTGCGATATTGATGGCGATTGTGATGATTTCGGCTTTTCTGACGTCCTCACGGAACAGTCTCGACGGGTCGGCGCCCTGGAGAACGTGAAGCCCTGCAACGGATTTGTACAGGCTGTCGTCGGCGGAGACAAAATCCTTCTCATCCGCCAGGTATCTTTGTCTTATCCCGGCCAGCACGTGTGCGAACTCGTCCTCCAGGCTGACCATGTCAAGGAACAGGTTTGAATGATGGGCAAACAGCGAAGTGGCCTTGTCGTAGAACTCGCGGGCATTCAACTGTATCTGCTCGGCAATCTCGATGATTTCCAATGCGGTCAGTTCTTCATCCATAATTCGCTCCCGTTGGGGTGTATTATCGCAGTGGGCGGGTCCAATGTCAAGGCTTTTGTTGAAAAAAGAGCCTGTAAACTGAATTGCCCCTGGAATACCGCAAAACACTTCCCTTTTGGCGATGATTCTTGTCTTTCTACGGCCAATTCAACGTACCGGTTCGGTATCCAGCGGGCGGTAGTTCACTTGTGCGGCATCGAGTCGCTTGAGGTGGTGTGCCAGGCGGACCAGGAACAGTTCATAGCTGCGAACCCTGCCGGGCGACCAGAGCACCTCACTAAGCGCCGCGGCCCGCGGATAGGCCATATACCAGCGGTGGTCCGGATTGGAAATGTATTCGCCCCACAGTTGGGCTTGTCCGCCGAGCACGTGTCTGGCTTGTTCGCCGGTGAGTTCGGCCGGGACAGGCTCAAACTGATATGTCTTTTCCAGCGGGATGAAGCCGCCGATGGCCCGCGGTTCGGTCTTTGCCGGTCCCTGGTAGTAGTCGAAGTATGTGTGCGAGGTAGGCGCCATGATCACGTCGTGGCCGGCTCTTGCGGCAGCGATTCCACCGCCCTGCCCCCTCCAACTCATCACGACCGCCCCCGGCGCAAGACCACCCTGGAGAATCTCGTCCCAGCCGAGCAGCCGTCGACCATGGCGCGTCAGAAATGCATCCATCTGTTTGATGAACCAACTGTGAAGCTCGGTCTCATCCTTCAGGCCCAGATCGCCGATCAGTGCCTGCATTTCCTGGCTTTGTTTCCAATGGCCCTTGTTCGCCTCGTCGCCGCCGATGTGGATGAATCTGCTGTCGAACAGTTCCATTACCTCGGCCAACACATCCTGCATGAAGGCGACAGTCTGCGGACGCGGCGCCAGGATTCTTTCGTTGGCCCTCCAGCGTTTTTCCGGCGCGAGGTTCTTCAGTTTCTCCGGGTACAGGCCGAGGCGCCGATAAGATACAATCGCCGCCCCGGTGTGGGCGGGCATCTCGATTTCAGGTACAATGGTGACATAATGCCGGGCTGCATGACGAACCAACTCGCGGATGTCGTCCTGTGTATAGAACCCGCCCGGACGTTGGCCGTCGCTTTCATGCGCACCGCCACGTCGCATCGTCGTATAATCCATCCACGCGCCGATGTCGGCGAGTTGTGGATACTTCTTTATTTCGATCCGCCAGCCCTGATCGTCGGTGAGGTGCATCTGCAGGCGGTTGAACTTGTGCATCGCCATCACATCAATGAACCGCTTGACATCCTTCTTGGGAATGAAATGCCGAGCAGGGTCGATCAGCAGCCCGCGCCATTTGAATCGCGGACGGTCGGTAATGCGCACACACGGCACCGTCCAGTCAACTCCGTCTGCCTTTTGGCTGCCAAAGACAGCCGGCGGCAACAACTGTCGCAGCGTCTGGATACCATAGTAGAGCCCGGCCGGTTTGAAGGCGCTGATCACGATGGAGTGATTTGTTACCATCAACTCATATCCCTCATCACCGGCCTTATCTTTCAGCGCAGGTTTGATTTCAAGTCGTATAACATTTTCCTCTGTCGACGCATCCTCGGCCAGGCGCAGCCGATATCCCATCGCCGGCGCCAGATCATCGATCAGTCTGGCCGCCTCGACTCGGGCTCGGCCGGATGCAACAACCTGCGTCCCGGTCGTAAACCGAAATAAGCCCCCGCAGACTTCCAATGTAACCGGCTGAGGAATGATCTGGATTTTCGACTGAGCATCCGGGGATTCACCTTCGGCAATACGAGGCGAAACAACGCCAAAAGTCATACCTCCGATAATGAGCCCGATTAGAATGGAAAAACGTGTAATCATGGGCCAATCCTCTCATAGCATTTGCGACGGCTACGGCCGGTTGATGGATTCTGCAATCATGGCGTATCAATCTCCACGGGTGCGAAGTCAATGATCGCGGCATCCATGACGTATCCTACGTGAGTTATGGATTTCAGCGACCGTCGGATGTCGGCTTCTATCGTCTGGCCGTTGGCTGTGTAGACTATCTTTTGAGCCTTCAGGTCGACCCTTACCTCGATTTGGACGCCTTTGTCGTAGGGGGCGTCGATTTTAGCGCTTTTAGATATGCCTTTGAGCAACGGTCCCTGGATGATCGCGGCACGCGGCGTTCTGAGGCGAGCACCGCACTTAATGAGCGCTGCATCGGTGGCGCCGTCGCCGAAGGCCAGGTATCCATTTCGCTGCAAACCGCCGCTTTCTGCAACGGCTTTCATACGGGTTTTGAAGATAGCTGAACCCGTGATGGGTCGGTCCAGCTTTTTGACCGCTATGCCGACCTGCTTCTTGCCTGTGGCCCGCAGTCGATAGCCCAGCTTCGAGGCGATCACCCGGCAACGCGATACTTTTGCGAAGTCGCCCTCCTTGCGCACCACCGGCGGCAGGAGATAGCCGGGGTCTTCAGGCTCATCCCAGATGATATTGACGGGCTCCTCGTCGATCGTCGGGAGTGTGGCGCGATCGGTTGGGCCAAGGCGGATGACGCGTCCGTCCACGGTGGTGATGTAAAGGCTGCCTGCCGCCACGGCCATCCCGTCGAAAACGGGGATGGCGTCCAGGGCATAGCGGGCCACGACTTTGCCGTCGGTCTTGGCAAGCGCCCATAGTTGCCCGCCGCTTCGGTCCTGGAGCGCTTCTGCCTGTCGCTTCAGGACCGCCTGCACCTCGGGATCGTCGGGATTATGAAAGGTACGCCGTTCATCGAGGAGGTCGGGCGGGCCTGCGACAAAAAGCATGTCGCCGGTTGCCGCCATTGCGCGGGCAAAAACCGTCGGTTGATCCAGCGTCCACTGATGGTTGGCGGCGGCAAGGTCTTTGGGCGGGAAAAAGTGTCGCAGCCGCCAGTCGGATGAACCGGCATTCTTATGAATGGAGCGGGTGTTCATTTCTCGCTCGGCCTTGGCTACCCTCTCGATAGACTCTCGCGTTACGATCTTGTCGGCGGCAAAGAGCTGATACTCCACTACGGATGAGTTGACCATGTACTGCGGCCTGCGCCCGTAGCCGTAAACGCGCCGGTCGTCGAAGCAGAGAATACGGCCTGAGGGCACCAGTCGTCCGGCCTTTAGCCACGCTCCGTACCCGCCTGTAACGCGGCGGCCGAACGTCCAGTAAGAGCGGAAGAACCAGGAATCGTCAAGGAAGCCGTTCTGGCAGAAGACGTGGAAGTCTTCCGGGTTCTGTTCGGTTACGCTCTTCAGGCCGATCTCGATTCGCTTGCCGTCGAAGGTGATCTTCTGCGAGCGCATCCAGATGTGCCGTCCGTTGCAGGACAGGATGTCGGAATGGGCAACGGGCATGTTGTTGCC
>SDBS01008220.1_pt1 | contig 10093 bp, 11 predicted proteins | sample 2277091 | NCBI WGS metagenome assembly SDBS01 (sample SAMN10404972, study PRJNA504765) | marine sediment metagenome | isolation source: marine sediment core GS10_PC15, 163 cmbsf | place: Arctic Ocean: Southern Knipovich Ridge | collected 2010 | reverse complement strand
GAAATACACCGTCTCTGCGAGTTCTGCGTGTTTATGCATGAATCAATCCCCCGAACGGAGAATGCCCGAGTTCAGTTTGTTTTAGAAGCGGAAGAACGGCCCCGGCCGGCGGCGCGCCCAGCGCCGTGAGCGTAAAGTTCTCAATGTAGAGGGTCCAGATTTGATGCTGGTTATCTTTCGCTGCGAATCCGCTTCTGCCACTGCTGTATGTGGCATCACTTGTGTCAAGATACTTAGTTCCGTCGAACCAGCCCTCGAGTGTTTCTCCGTCGAGCACGAATTTGACCGTCTTCGGAAGGGATTGCGGAGTAGGCGAGAAGTCGTGTGAATCTAAGACAGCTCCCCACATATCCTCTTTGATGGAGATGACCTCGATTTCAGTCCCAGCGTCTCCCCCACCTATGTCTCGCCAATGATAGTAATAACCGTTTTCGTCATCGGCAGCGGCAATCCGTCCGGCGAGTGCGGCATCAAGACTCTTGAAACTGGCCACTGACAGTGATACGAGGTCGCATTGCATCTCATAATCAGTGTCCTCTCCATGATCGCCGGAGACATGTTCTGCGATGAGACAACTTCCATGCGCCCCTCCCGCCGGACTAACAGAAGCGGCGATTTTCAGCCGGTTTGTGTCAATGCTGAAATCAATATTTCCCGGGTCTTCTGCTTCATCCCAATTATGAATCGCATCTGATGCAGCTCCAACTGTTGCGTTGTCGCCGCGATTGAATGTGTCTGCGACATTTGAACCGGGAGCTACGAATTCCGCCATCTCATTCAGATCGTCTGCCCACTTGGTCATATGTTTGCCGCCAGTTTCCTCCAGCATCTGAGCGGCTTCGGCATACTTGAGAACTCCGGCAGGAACGCGCAGCACCGTATCAGGATTCTTCACGCCAAAGACTGTGCCCTGTGCAACGAGATCGGATACGTCAACACCTTCCGTCTTCAAAAGGTCGGATATTTCCTCGGCCCTGATCTGATCTTCGAGTTTCAACTCAGCGAAGTAAGCTGCTCTATTCTCAAGAACAGTGTCACCTGCAATATGCCCATAGAGAATACCGCCCTTGATGCGCGGATCGGCCATTACCAACTCGTGGAGTTTGCTGTCGGCGGTCAGATGGACAATCCGCGCAGCTTTCCCTTTACCGAATGGGAGTGTTTGGCAGCGATGGCCGTGGCCTTGGGACAATTGGGGGTGGAGCAAAAGATGCTCAAAGACGGCATACTGCTCTGAGACTTCGGGCTTTGGCGTGAATCCATCCGGCAGGGTCGGATCGTGCGGCGGCGGCACTGTCACGGTTACTCTAGGCGCTATGTAGAGACGTGTTTCCATTTCTACGCGGGGGGCTTTGTTCCGTTCTTCAGTTCCGTGATCTTCTTGTCCTTGCGCCGGTTGTCGGCGATAGCTCCCCCAGCCGCCGCAAGCGCCAGAAGCTGTATTACCGCAGCGATGCCTGCCGCCGGCGTTATTTGACCGGCGGCTAAAGACGTACCCAGGCCGCCCGCGATCTCTATGACCTTTGCCCGCAACTCCGCTTGGCGCTGTAGGTCGGCACGCGCAAGTTCCAACTGGGCAAGTTGGGCTTCTGCATCGCCCTGGATTTGTACGGCCTCGCGTTCGAGCTCGGCTGCGGTTACCAAGCGGTCGGGGTACAGGATGCTCGCCGTTTTCGGAACGCAGCCGATGAGCAAACTGGACAGGGCAACCGCCACGATCAGCCCCACGATCAGCCAACGATTGTGGTCAACCCCTTTCAGCAAGCTGTGCAAACCGTCCATGACTTCCTCCCTAAAAGACGCCCATCAGCTTCAAGATGAGGGCGATGACACCGATCAGACCCAACCCGGATAATCCGACGAGGACTCCTTTGGCCCAAGACTTCCAGTGTTCCAACTTCTCAATCCTGGGCATAACTATTTCGTCCTTTACCGCACAGCCCTCCTTTCTCAGATGAGTTACATCATCAGCGATACGGACCAGGGCAAAGCCGACCTTCTGCAACCGGGTCAGCGAGTCGTCGTCGAAGATGAGCTTGGGATCGTCAGGATCTCCCAACAGACCCTTCACAAACTCGTTGGTCGGCTGGTTGCTGCGCCCGTTCATCGCTTTTTCACCGCCTCGCGTTCGATGCCTGCGCCGAGTTCGCGGGCGATGATCTTCAATGCTCTCGGCCGGTTCTGGTCCAGGGCCGGACGCAGGAACGGATAAGCCGGGACGTTTCCATGACCGAACTCAAGGGCCGCGGGATAGAAGTACTTCGCGTCCTCGGGGATCCCGAGCTCGGCGCGTGTGCCGGTGCGCACCACGATGCCGGCCTGCCCGCGCTTGCCGGCCGACCGGATCTTGAGCGACTTCTTCAGTCGGCCCGTGTCGACGGGGACAAGGGCCTTGGCCGTGGCGAGGACGGGACGCGCGGCCTCGCGCAGGGCATGGCGGACGATCTTGCGCTGTACGACGATCGGGAGCCGCTTCAGCTTCCGCTGCAGCTTGCGATCGCCCATGAGCGAGATGTCAATGAACTTGCCCATATTTCAACGGCCTTCACCACGAAGGACACAAAGGGCACGAAGGACGGCACGAATAGCAACGGCAAATACGAAGAACGGATCTTCATAGTTTCAATCTCCGGCCTCGATGCAGAGACAACGGAGTTCGTGGTTACGCACGTCGCGGCGATCGATGTGGACGATTTCGAAGGTCCGATCGACGACGACCGAGCCATCGGTGTGCACCTGGCGCAGCTGGTGCCGCGTGGTCAGGCCGGAGTAGAACCGGAGCGTGATCTGCACGTCGGCCCGGGCGGCGACCTGGTGCGCCTCGTAGAGCTCGCGGCCGCCGAGGTATTCGATCGCACCCCAGACGGTCGCGGCTGTGCTGAAAGTGGTTGTGACCTGGCCATCGACGTTGGCGTCGCTCGGTTCGCGGATCTGGATCCGATGCCGCAGTTGTCCGGGCTCCATGTCAATCCTCCACCACTTCGGACCAGAGCAGGCTCTTCACGGCCAGGGGGACCTCCTTGGGCGTGCCGACGTCGCTGACGCCCTTCCGATGCTCGAACCAGTGGCCGACGAGCAGCTTCATGGCCTGGACGATCGGCTCCGGAACGACGCCGACGAAGTGCGTGCCGGTGCCGGCATCGGTGATGTCGACCTTGCTGCCTCCCGACGTGGTCGACAGCTTGCACGTGCTGCCGTCCGCTTCGATCACGAAGTAATCGGTGAGCGTTGAGAGACCGGCAGGCAGTGCGCCGCCACTGTTGCTGAGGCGGACGCGCTCGCCGTCCGTGGGCGTGTGGCCGCTCCAGGTGAGGACGTCCGTGCCGGCAACGGCGGTGAACGGGATCGCAAAGCCGGCCCGGAACGTCACGATGACGGCGTTCGGATGGGATCGCGGACTGGACCAGGATTGGCTGTAACCGAGCATGACCCGGCCGACGAGGCCGTTTGCATCGACGTCGTAGACGCTAGCCGTCTCGGTCTGCGTGTTGCCGTCGGTGTCGACGTACTGAACGGACGTGACGGCGAGAAGGGGCGGATACGGCAGCCACAACGAGCCGGACCAGTACCGGTCCAGCCGCAATTGCCACATTGCCGCGACGAGCTGCCGCTGAGTGAACAGCTCGACGTATCTGCGCGCTGCCTGGCCGAAGGCCGCCAGTGCCGTGTCGTGGTCGGTCCCGGTGATGCTGCAATGATCCCGGAGGACCGACGCGGCGACGGGCTCGGCCGTTGGCGCGATCGTCTGAATCAGCTGCACGATCCGCCCCCTCTATTGCCGTTGCTTAGTAGACGCTCCCGGATCCGGGCTGTTCCACGGCGGACAGCATCAGCTCAGGCGCAGCCGGGTAGTCAGGATCGCCGAGGATGTACAGGACCGCCACGACTTTCGCCGCACTCGGATCCGAGATGTCGCAGCGGATGTGGTCGAACCCGTTCGCCACATCGAGATCGCTCGCCATGATCTCGAATCCCCAGAGCCCGACCTGCTCGCCGGAATCGTCCGGGGTCCACTGCTCATCGGGTGTGGCCTGGGTTTCCTTCGTCCAGGCACCGATGGCGGCGAGGGCGGCAAATGAGGCCGCTTCCTTGGTGTAGATCCGGCCGGTCTTCAGCACGTTCAGGACCTTGGCACTGCCGCCGGCCTTGTCCGTCGCCTGGTAGAGCAGGGCGTCGATGTCGTTGCCCGCTGTGCCATCGCCGAACAGGACCACGATGAGGCACCGGCGATAGTGCGAGAGACAGACGTAATCTCCCGTGGCGCCGGCGCCGTTGAGGTCTTTCGGCTCGATGGCCAACACGAGCTGGAGTCGTTCCAGCAACTTGGAGCTCATTTCAGAGTCCTCCATCAAAAGGTCCATGCGAAACGTCACCGAGTCGACGCGTTGGCGTCGACGATTATTTGAGCTTTACGAACGGCGAAACGAGCTGCGAGCCCTTGCGGGGCGTGAGCGTCCGATCCCAGGCCGGCTTTCCATCGACGCGATACGCCGCACGGAAGCAGGTCTCCATGTAGTCGAACCGGATGTGGACGGACATGGCCGTCTTCACGTTGCCCTTGGTGGCCAAGAGGTATTGCGTGAAGTCGCCGAGGACAAGATCGCCGGCCGTTCCGAGCGCGCTGCAGTGCTCGGTGGGGAAGTACGGCCGGCCGTCGATGCTCCGGTCCCGCGTGTCCATGATGGTGGCCGGCACGTTCCCGGTGCCGCCGGACAGCTTCATGGTACGGAGCTGCCCCCAGCACTCGGGCTTGTTGAAGTAGTAGTTAGCGTTCCGCTCGCTGCCGGGCCACAACGCTTTTTCCACGTTGATGATGTCCTCGAACTTGATGGTGGTCGCGGTGCCTCGAGAGACGGAGACACAGGCATCGCCATGGAAGGCGCCGAGCGGCTTGCCGGCTCCGTTGCCGAACATGATCGCCTCGATCATCTCATCGGCGATGGCCAGGGCCATCTTGTCGAGCATGCGATTGCCGAGGTTGATGTTGGTGTCTTCGAGCATCTCGTCGGTCGCGTAGGCCAAGGCCCCGAGCTTGTTCAGCTCGAGCTTGATCAACCGGAACTTGAGGTTGGACCGGGTGAGTTGGCCCGCCTCGGCGACCCAGTAGACCACGATGCCGCCGTACCGGTAGGTCGTACCGGAACGATCGTGGTCCACCAGACCTGTCACGGTGATGGAGTTGCTGCCGAGAGTCAGGCGATCGCACTGCTTGAGGATCGGCACGATCTCCATGCCGCGCTCGACGATCCGGTTGGAGAACTCGGGCGCGAGGAGAAAGGCGCCTTCCTCGCCGGATTCCTCGGACTGGCCGTAGGCGGCGTTCAGGATGAGCAGGCGCTCATCGACCCGCGACACAGCGCCCGGGATCCCGGCGGCCTTGATGGCCCGGAACTGCTCGTTGGGACTGCGGAACCCGCCGGTGGGATCGTCCTCGAGGCGGTTCTTGCCCACGATGACCTTGGCCACCTCGTCCTCGACGCTGTCCGGCGCGGTCCGGCGGCCGAGCGGCTTGTCCAGATCGGCCATGCCTGTCTTGAGCCGGTTCTGCCGAGCCATGTCGGCCTCGATCTGAGCGATCCCGGCCTCGAGCTGTTCGGCCTCGGCCAACTTCGCGTCGATGTCCGTCTTTTCGTCGTCGGTCAGGTCGCGGTCCTCGGTTCTGGCCTTCTCGTTGACGGTCTTCGCCGCCTTGAGGACCCCGGCCCGTTTGGTACGCAATTCGAGAGCTGTCATGGTTATGACCTCCTGTTTTTCGCTCCCTTGTTTCGGTCCCATGGCATCCGACTCTGCGGATGTGCGGCTCGCCGGCACGAACTCTGCGCGCCGGCGTCAGGCTGTTTGCATCTGCGCGATCCTAATCGCGTAACCCGTTGTGGTTCTGCGGCCGGCCGTGCCTGAGCGTCGCTCTGCGACGGCTCTTCGGAGCGCCTTCACGGCCTCGTCGAACGGCTCAACCGCATCGATCATGCCTTTGTCGAGGGCTTTCTTGCCGACCCAGGTACGGCCGTCGGCCCATTTGTGAACCGTGGCGATCGGGACGCCGCGGCCGCGCTTCACGCTCTGGAGGAACGTCTCGTTGATGTCCTCGACGAGTTCCTGGACGTAGGCGAGGTGCTCCTCGGTGACGGGCGTGCCGGGATAGCCCATGCCCTTGTACGGCCCGGTCGAGATGAGGTGCACTTTAATGCCCATCTGCTCAGCGGCGTCGGTGAGGTCCTCGATGACCCCGAAAGTGCCGATGGAACCAATCTCGCCGGGTCTGTTCGCGCTGAGTCGGCCGGCCTGCGAGGCGACCCAGTAGGCGGCGGATGCGCCGAGGTCCTCGATGTAGGCGTGGACCGGCTTCCTGGCCTGGGCGGCGGCCACGTCGTCGGCGAGCTCGAGCGTGCCGGCGGCGGTGCCGCCCGGCGTGTCGATGCTGAGCATGATGCCTTTGACGTCGGGCTTGGCCAGGGCCTGGCGCAGGGCCCGTCGCACGCGGATGGTGCTGGTGCCGCCGAACTTGCTGGATCCCTTCTGCATCTGTCCGACGATCCGGATGAGGGCGATGTTGTCTCCGATCTGGGCGTAACGTCGGTCCTCGGCCTGGGCCTTGATCTGCACCTCGCTGAGAAGCGGCCAGGTGCCGGCGTTGACGGCGTTGACTGCCCGGGCAAACCAGCGCGGCTCGATGGCCCAGAGCCCCAGGTGCTGACCGGCGCAGGCCAGATGTTCATGCACGGACTGCAATAGCGATTCGTTTGTGATCGTCACTGGTTCCATGGTTCTCTTCCCCAAGGATGGACATGAGGGCCAGGGCCTCGTCGCGGGGCCTATCGGTCAACCATTTTCCGGTGCTCTTGTCATCGTCGTTGAGCTGCATTGTGGACGCGGCGCAGTGGGCGGCTGCGAAATCGCAGAGAATCTCTTCAATATCGACGCCATTGCCCTGGAGTTTGGTGAACACCCGCGCCGCCGGCCGAAGAGCGTCGATGACGTACTGCCGATGGCCCTGGTAGAATTCCGCGACCCAGTCGGCGAGGCCCTCGGCGTTATTCTCGAACCTCTCGGCGGCGCGCCGGGTCGCTCTGACCTCTTTGGTGAGGACACGATTCAAGGCGTCCTCGAAGAGGGGCAAGTGGGCGGCGGGCATGTTGTCGGGCGCCGGCCTCCGCTGTTGGCCTTTGGCGCTGTTGACCTGGCCTTTGGCGGCGATCTCCGAGGGCGTGACGTTGGAGGGGACGTAGTAGGTGCCGCCGTGGCCGCCCTCGATCGGGTTCATGTCCTCGCACTCGCGGATATCGTCCTGCGACATGGCGCCGACGAACCACATTGTGCGATAGAAGGCCGCGCGCTTTTGGTCGTCGCCGCGCAGGAGGCCTTTAAACTCGTGCTTGGCGATGAGATCCGTCTCGTCTCGGAAACACTTTCGCTTGAGCTCCTGCTCCCAGCGTTTGGCCCAGGGCAGCAGCGTGTCCACGACGTACTCGATCGCCTGCGACTCGATGTTCTTGAAGGTCGATCTCAGGAGCTGCTGAACCTTGTGGGGCGGCATCCGGAACCAGCGCGCGATGTCCTCGACGGAGAACTGGCGACTCTGCAAAAACTGAGCTTGCTCGGGCGGGATGCCCATCTGCTGCCACTCCATATCCTCGGCGAGCACGGCGATGTCGTGAGACTTTTCGGCCCCTCCGTACTCCGTTCTCCACATCCGTTTGATATGTTCTTTCGCCTCCTTGCCCAACTTGCCGGGATGTTTCAAGTATCCGCTCAGGACGATGCCGTTGCCGAAGAAGCGGGCGGCGAATTTCTCGGTCTGCAGGCCGAGGCCGATGGTCTGGGCGGCGAGGACGCTGAGCGGATAGCCGGTGGTGCCTTTGCCGCCGAGGCCGTGAATGTGCAGGACGTCCTCGGGCGGGAGATACGTGGTCTCGACGCCGGCGTCCTGGGTCCGGATCTCGTAGAGCAAGCGGCGCTGCTCATCGCGGACGAGCTTGATACGACTCGGATGGATCGGCCAGAACGCGATGATCCTTCCTGCTCCATCCCGCTCGATTTCGGAAACTCCCATGCCCCAGCCCATGGCGTGATGCGTGACGGTCTCACGCCAGGCCATGGCCGACATCTCCCGATTCGGCTCATCGTGCAGGAGGCGATAGACGGGATGGTCGGTCGCTTCCGCCTTGGTGCGTCCATCCTTTCGATAGACTTTGAGGGGGAGCTTGCCGATGTCCTCGGAGATGTTCCGGAGGCAGGCGAAATAGGTGCTGAGGCCGAGGGCGGTTTTGGCGGTGACCTTTGCGCCGCTGTCGGTCTTCTTGCCGCCGAGATCTCCCCATCCCGGGGTCCACCAGCGGGGGTCCTCGGGATCTTCGACCCAGAGACCGCCTGAGCTGAAGATCGTCTGCAGCAGACTCATCGGCGCAGGCCTCCGATGGTGATGTTGATCCACATGAGCAGGCCGCCGGCGATGAGGCCGTAACGCACGGCGATGAGGCCGAAGCCGACGCCGACGCAGAGGACGGCGACGCCCTCGAGGGCGCCCATGGTCAAGATCTGTTTCAGTTGTTTAGAGGCCATAGGTCGGATCGTCGTAGACGCTCGTGCCGGTCGGATCGCCGGCCACGGCGTAGCCCATGCCCATGATGGCGGCGACAATGCCGTCGATCTTGAGCGGAGAATTCTCGCCCGGTTTAGTCGGCTTGAGGTTGCCGGCCTGGTCCTGTGCGACGGTGACGTTTGCGGCCATCCAGTTGAGGACCGGGTTGTTGCCATGCCGCAGCTTGTGGGCGATGACGGATTCTTCGAACGCCTTGGTCGGCGCGGCCATGGAGAGATAGCCCTGGCCATGGGCGATGACGTTGTGGCCGTCCTCGAGGAGCTCGGTGCAGAGCTGCGCGCCCTGGAAGAGGCGATCGACGGCGAGCTTGGCGATGCCGTAGGCGTCGGCCAGATCGTTGATGTCGGATCGAATGAGGCGATAGTCGGCGACGTTGCCGGGTGTGCCGGTCATGAAGCCTTGACGCATCCACGTCTCGTACAGCGCCCGGATGCGCGGATCTTTGCGGGCCGGCGCGTCGAGCGGACACCAGAACCAGGGAAGCAGGATGTATTCGGGGCCCGTCTCATCCGAGTCTTCGTCGAAGATGAGGACAAGGGCGGTCAGGTCTCGCGTGGAGCCGAGATCGAGACCGGCGTGACACTGCCGGCCGCGAAGCTCCGCCAACATTTCCTGCCGCCAGGCGACGGGATCCGCGACGTCGTGTCCGCAGGCGCTCCAGTGGGTCATGTCGAGCCAGGCCGTGGCCCGCTCGGTTCGAATGTTGAGATGCAGGCGCTTGAATTCGTTCTGGCGCTGCGGGAGCTCTTTCGCTTTGTCGCACGCTTCCTGGAGGGCTTCCTGCGAGACGCTGACGCCGAGGTTGGGGTTGGCCTTGGCCCAGGTCCGCGGGTCCGTCCAGTCATCCTTCGGATCAGCCTCGTAAATCACGGGCAAATAGGAGGAGTCTTTGACAATGCCGTCGCGGACCTTGCAGGCATAGTCGTACTCTTCGTTGCAGATCGACTCGCGCTGGAAGTCGGCGGTGGTGATGCAGACGAAGAGCGGCTGCCTCCGATTGAGGCTGACGAATGAGGTGGCGAAGGTGTCGAAGAGCTCGCGATTCGGCTGGGCGTGTAGCTCGTCGAACAGCACGCAGTGCGGGTTCTGGCCGTGCTTGGTGTGGGCGTCGGCCGAGATGACTTTGATGTAGGAGCCGGTCGTCGCGCTGACGATGGCTTTGTGGCCGAAGCCGCCGCGGCCGCCGTAGATTGTGGCCCTGTCCAGGAGCAGCGGCTCGCGTTCGACCATGCCGCGCGCCCAGCGGAAGTCGAGAGCGGCCTGTTCGGTGTTGGCGGCGGCGATGTAGTTTTGCTGTCCCTGCTCCTCGTCGCAGAAGAACACGTAGAGCTCGATGCCGGCACTCATCGGCGTCTTGCCGTTCTTGCGCGGGACGTAGAGGAGCACTTTCCGATAGCGGCGGCTGCGGTCTTTGCGCTTCCAGCCGAAAAGGTTTGCGATGGACGCCTGCTGCCAGCGCTCGAGGACGAACGGCTGGCCGGCCATCTGGCTCTC
>SDBS01008219.1_pt1 | contig 10095 bp, 6 predicted proteins | sample 2277091 | NCBI WGS metagenome assembly SDBS01 (sample SAMN10404972, study PRJNA504765) | marine sediment metagenome | isolation source: marine sediment core GS10_PC15, 163 cmbsf | place: Arctic Ocean: Southern Knipovich Ridge | collected 2010 | reverse complement strand
CGGCACCACCTGGTCGTGGGCTCACTTCAGTGACGATGTCGTAGCCCTGGCAACTGATCCGACCGCCTCAGGCGTCATATTTGTTTCCCTTCAGGCCGATGGGCTGTTCAGGTCGCTGGACTCGGGAATCACATGGTCCCGCATTGGCACTGAGATGAGGCGGCGCTCACCCAACGGGGTTGGATACAATCCAGCCCTTTACAATGTTTCGATCTCGCCCGCCGATCCCGAGGTGGTCTACGCCGCGACCCTCGAGGAGCTTTTCAAGAGCAGCGACAGTGGCGACAATTGGCAGAGCCTCGGCGGGCTTCCGAGCTCGGTTTTGAATACCGCCTATGCCGTCGGTATTGCGGCCGATCCCTACGACCCCGATGCCGCCTACGTCGCCACCAGGCTCGACGGTGTGTTCCGGACCCGCGACGGCGGTGCCTCATGGGAGCAGACCGGAGAGGGGCTGGAGTGCGGCCCGGACAGTTGGGGAGTCGCCCACACGCGGGCAGCGGCGCTGGCTATTGCGCCGTCCGCCTCCCGGCTCCTCCTCGGTACCGAACGCGAGGGGGTCTTCGTGCGCCCACTCGCGGAGGAGTCATGGGTGCGATCCGACCAGGGCCCGCTGGCCACGGATGTCACTTCGATCGCCGTGAATCCCCGCAATCCGAGAGAACTGCTCGCGGCGGCTCGTGGACTGGGAGTTCTGCGAAGCAACAACGGCGGCAAGAGTTGGGCACCCGCGAACACCGGCATCGGAGATGAGTGTGGTCCGCCGGATTTCATTCCGTGGTGGGCTCCGGTGCCCGACTGCCGCGTCCTGCACAAGATCGTGTGGCCCGGCGATGGAGGCAGGGTGCTCGCGGCGGGCGAATGTGGGGTGTTCATAAGTCAAGACCTGGGTCGGTCGTGGGATCTCTCGGGATCTCCCGGCCCCTGGGTCGGCACCCTGGCCGTTGCGCCCCAGGACCCACGGCAGGTCTACGCGTCGCGGGATCGCTGGAACGTCGAGCGAAGCCTGGACGGCGGGGTCACGTGGTCATCGTGTGCCAACGTTCCATTCGAAAACGGTCTTGCCGTCTCCCTCGCCGTAAGCCCGGAGGATGCGTCGGTGATTTATGCCGGTACCAATCGTGGGCTCTTCGTGAGCAGCGACGGTTGTACGACCTGGGACGGGCCGGCACTCGACATTAACGCCGAGTGTCCAGAAGGCCAATGGACCGTCGTGAGTGCGATCGGGTTTGCACCGGATCCTCCCGGGTTTGTCTATGCGGGAACCTCCTGTGGGCTCTTCGTGAGTGGCAACGGAGGAGAGGATTGGCTTCGAACCGGTCTTGTGGGATTCGATATCAACGCGTTGACCTTTGGTCGAAAGGAGATCTTTGCCGGCACGTGGGGTGACGGCATCTGGGCCAGCGGCGACTCGGGCGCCACCTGGGCGCTGATCAGCGAAGATGCCCACAACCCGTATGTGAACGATCTCCTGTTTGACCCTCTGATTGGAAGGCTTTACTCATCCTCTGCCGGCAACAGTATCTATGTCCTCGACCACTGGTTACCACAGCCACGGCGGCCAGGCCGGCGTGTCCCAACCGCGAAGGCTGATGGAAAATCCCTTGTGGTTCGCGGGCAGACGGATTTGATGGCGGACCCGCGATGATCCTCCACAACGGCATGCCGGTCGAGCTCCTCGAATTCTCCGACTCGTAGAGGATCAAACACCCGCCTTCGCGCCCGACCTTGTCACGGCGTAGCGCAAATCGCAAAGCCGGAAGGGCGCGAGTAACTCAAAACTCAAAACTCAACACTCAAAACTATCCACGGGGCGGATGAGGGGAAACGTTTTAACGTTCAACGTTCCAACATTCCAACGTTCCTCTTCAACCACCTCCTGGCGCCCTCCATCGACCGCACCTTCCCCCACACCTGAGCTTCGATGAGGGCGCGCATTGCCGCGCCGAGCTCGGGTCCCTCCTCGAGGTCGAGGAGGGCGGCTACAGCGGGGCCGGGGAGCAGCGGCACCGGATCAACGAGCTCGTGAACGCTTCTCAGCCACAATCGCCACCAGCGGCGCCATGGGTGGTCGGGCTCGACCGCGGCCGCAAGGGAGATGACGGCCGGGAAAGCGGCGCCGGCTGCGTGGATGAATGCGCGGCGCTCGGCCGCCGGAGCGCCGGCTGTGGTCACGGTGCGTGCGAGCTCCGTCGCGGCCCGCGCGGCGTGGCGACGGTCCACGCGCGGCCAGGCGTAGGGAGCCGCCGCGTGCGCGGTCGGGGCGCCCCACGCGCGCAGCAGGAGGGCGAGAGGGGCGGCGCGGCCGGCCTCGCGAAGGGCTGCCGGCAGCGGGTGCCGGGCTGCGCCCGCCAGCCGCGCCGCGGCGCCCAGGTTGGCCTCGAGCCAGGCGGGGTCGGGCTCGACGCCGGCCGGGGCCGCTGGGGCCAACAGACCGAGGTCGAGCAGGGAGCGCAGACCGAGCTCGGCGTCAGGCGCGGCCAACAGCTTGAGCAGCTCCTGTCCGACCCGCTCCCGCGGGGCGTCGGTCAGTCGGGGAGCAAGAGTGCTGATCCAGACGGCGCTCTCCCGGTCGAGCTCGAAGCCCGGGAGCTGAGCGAGAAAGCGCGGCGCCCGCACCAGCCGTACCGGGTCGTCCTCGAGGTTGCTCTTGGTAATCGCGCGGAGTGTGTGGTTGCCGAGATCCTCGAGCCCGCTGACCCGATCCACGAACGGTCCGTTTGGCAAGGACCACACCAGTGCGTTGCAGCTGAAGTCACGGCGATGGATGTCGTCGTCGAGGCTGAGATCGCCCATCGGCCACAGCTCCACCGTGATCTCCGGGGCCTCGATCCGCCACACGCGTTTTGATTCCCGGCCGAGGATATGGGCGCGGGTGTCGAGGCGCGCCGCCAGCCTTCGCGCCGGGCCCCGCACGTCGTCGAGATCGCCGGGAAGGGCGAGGTCGAGGTCGACGCTGTCGCGGCCGAGCAGCCGATCCCTGACATAACCTCCGGTGGCGTGGCACTCCGGCCTCCCAAGGCCCTCCCACACGCCCCGCAGCAACAGGTCGCGCTCGAGAACGGTGATGTCGATCGGGCGCATCGTGAGTCAAGGATAACGCTTTCCGCCCGAACCCACGTCCGAAAGTTCGAAACACCAAGACACCAAGGTCACCAAGAAATTTCTTTGTGTTTTTTGTGGCTCAAATGTACTACTTGGTGTTCTTGGTGCCTTGGTGGTGAATTGGGCGGGTGGGCAGTCCCATAGCCGTAAAGCCATTCCTGCGCTACAATCGCGACCCCGCCGCGAGGCGGAGTCTCCCGCTGGAGGGAATGATGACCGAAGAACGACTGCAGAAGATCATCGCGCGCTCGGGGCTGTGCTCGCGGCGTGATGCCGATCGGATGGTTACCGAGGGCCGGGTGACGGTGGACGGCAGGGTGGCTGTGGCCGGCGAGAAGGTGGATCCGGCGAAGGTCCACATCAAGGTTGACGGCAAGTCTCTCAAGGCGCCCGAGACGCCCCGTTACCTCCTGCTCTACAAGCCGCGCGGGGTGATGACCACCTGCGATGACCCCGAGGAGCGCAAGACGGTGCTGGATATAGTGCATCCGGCGATCCGCGAGCGCGTGTACCCCGTGGGCCGGCTCGACTACAACTCCGAAGGCCTGCTCATCCTGACCAACGACGGCGAGCTCGCGGCCCGGGTCGCCCATCCGAGGCACGGCATCGTGCGGGAGTACCTGGTCAAAATCCGCGGAGATCTCAGCCGACAGGAGCACCGGAGGCTGCTGGACGGCACCGTCATCGAGGGGAAGCACGTCAAACCGTTGCGGGCCAAGCGTGACTCCAAAGGCCGAGGCGGAACCACTACGTGGTGGCGGGTCGAGGTCTCCGAGGGCCGCACTCACGAGGTTCGCGAGCTCTTCTTTCGCGCCGGCCATCTCGTGCAACGGCTGCGCCGCACCGCCATCGGCCCGCTGCGCGACGATACCCTGAAGCCCGGGGAGTTCCGAACCCTGAGCGAAAAGGAAGTGAAGTCGCTTCGCCGCGCGACCTCGAAAACCGGGAAATCGAGGTCTTCGAGGTCGCGGTCTCCCGCGACTCGCTCTCGGCGAGCGGGTGGGCGTTCCCTCTCCATACGAACGAAGAAAAATCGGTAAGTCATTGAATTAACTGCCCTATGCCATTCGCCGCAGGCGAATTGTCATGTTAGAATGACGCGCCCGCGAGCATGCCGGGGAGGTATTTTGCAGAGCACGGACGAAGGCCAACAGCCGCTCGATCAACTGATCGCCAACCGCCGCGCCAAGCTCGACGCGCTCTACGAGCTCGGTCAGGACCCGTACCCGCGGCGTTTCCGGGTTAAGGAGTCGGTGAGCCAAACCCGGGCACGGTACGAGGAGATGACCGTTGAGGAGCTCGAGACGCAGAAACCAGAGGTGCGGATCGCCGGTCGCCTGCGAGCGGTGCGGGGCCACGGCAAGGTGTCTTTTGCCGATCTGTCGGACGGCGTCGGCCAGCTCCAGATCTACCTGCGCAAGAACGACCTCGACGAGACCTCGTGGTTGATCTTCAAACAGCTCGATCTGGGAGACTTCCTCGGCGTCGAGGGGACGGTGTTCCGCACTCGTGCCGGTGAGCTGAGCGTGGCCGTCAAAAAGCTGCAGGTGCTGGCCAAAGCACTGCGCCCGCTGCCGGAAAAGTATCACGGGCTGTCCGATCGCGAGGCTCGGGCGCGCCAACGATACCTCGATCTGCTGTCGAACCCGGACTCGCGCCAGGTCTTCGAGGTGCGCTCGAAGGTGATTTCCTCGATTCGCCGACGTTTCGAGGCGGCTGGGTTCATCGAGGTCGAGACGCCGATGATGCAGCCGATCCCGGGCGGCGCGACCGCGCGTCCCTTCATCACCCACCACAACACCCTCGATCTCGATCTCTATTTGCGGATCGCCCCCGAGCTCTACCTCAAGCGGCTCATCGTGGCCGGCTTCGAGCGGATCTTCGAGCTCAACCGGAACTTCCGCAACGAGGGCATCTCGACCCGCCACAACCCCGAGTTCACGATGCTGGAGTTTTATTGGGCCTACTCGGATTACGAGCTCCTGATGGATTTCACCGAGGAGTTGGTGGCCGGCGTGGCGGAGGAAGTGACCGGTTCTCTGAAAATGCAGTGGGGCGAGCACATCATCGATCTCAGCCGGCCGTGGCGGCGTCTGAGGATGCGCGACGCGATTCTCGAGTACTCGGATCTGACCCCCGAAGACCTCGTGGATCGAACGCGGATGGAGGCTGCCGCTCGCTCGCTCGATGTGCAGCGAATCGACGAGAGGTCGGACGGCAATCTCTTTGCCGAGCTCTTCGAGATGACGGCGGAGCCGTTGATGATCGACCCCACCTTCATCATGGACTTTCCGCGCGAAATCTCACCGTTTGCAAAGTCGACGCCGGATGACCCGGACACCGTGGAGCGTTTCGAGCTCTTTATCGGGGGGCTCGAGGTAGCCAACGCCTTCACCGAGCTCAACGATCCGGTCGAGCAGCGGCGGCGTCTCGAGGCGCAGGTGGCGGAAATCGGAGGAATGGTCGACGAGGACTTCATGCTCGCCATCGAGCACGGCATGCCGCCGACGGGCGGCGAGGGCATCGGCATCGACCGTCTCATCATGCTGCTGACCGACCGGCAGTCGATTCGAGACGCCATTCTCTTCCCGCAGCTTCGGCCGCGAGAGTGAGATGTCTGCTGAGCTCCATCTGGCCCGGCGGTACCTGATCGGCTTGCGACGGCGCACCCACGTCGCCACCGTGACGCTGATCTCGATGGTCGGTCTGGGTCTCGGCGTGCTGGCGCTGGTGGTGACCCTTGCCCTTCTCGAGGGTTTCCAGTCGAGCATCCGGGAGGAGATTGTCGCCAGGGCGGCCCACGCGCGCGTAGTTCCCGTCGACGGGCGCCGGCTCGCCGATCCAGCGAGGTTGGCCTCGGTCTTGCAAGCGAAGCTCCCCCAGGTGGAATTGGTACAGGTTGTTCGTGGAACGTGCCTCGTTTCGTCGCTCACAGATGCCGTTCCGGCATCTGTAGCCGGCCGGTCTGACGCTCTCGACGTCGGCATTGACCGGATTCTTGCGGCGCGACTGGGGGTCGGCGTCGGAGACGAGGTGCAGGTGATCTCGCCCCGCCAACGGTTGACGCCGATGGGACCGCTACCGGTGCGGATCCGCACCGAGGTTGCCGGCGTGCAGGCGCCCGAGCCGGGGGCCGAAACGGGCTCCGTGAGCCTGCCGCTGGAGCTGGCCCAGCGACTGTTGTGGGGCATGCCGGTGGTCGAGATGATCGAGCTCCGCGATCCCTCCGATCCGTGGCGTCTGGGCGCCAGGGTGCGGACGGCGCTTGCCGGTGAAGGTGTGCGGGTCCAGGACCTGGACGAGCTGCACCGACCCCTCCTCCTGGCCCTTGCGCTCGAGCGGGTGATCATCTTCGTGGCCGTCGGCCTGATGCTGGTGGTTGCAGCCCTCAATCTGCTGTGCAACGTGGCCATGGTGGCGGCGGAAAAGCGCATCGATCTCTCGGTGCTCGCCGGCATCGGCCTGCCGCCGGCCGCGCTGCGCCGCCTCTTTCTCCTCCTCGGGGTGGGGATCGGCATGGTGGGATCGACGGTGGGCGCTGTGGTCGGTGTGGCGGTCGCGATGACGTTGGACCGCACCGGGGCGCTGTCACTGCCGCGAGGGGTCTTTGTGGTGTCGTCGGTGCCGTTCAAGGTCGAACCCGCCATGGTGGCGTTGGTGATGGCGGTGGCCCTGGCCCTGGCCGCCGCCGCGTCGTGGCTCCCGTCGCGGATGATCGCCCGGCGGGAACCGGCAGAGGGGCTTCGCTATGAGTGAGAGCGCTCTTGTGGAGCTGCATGGAGTGAGCAAGGGCTTTGGCGCCGGCAACACCCGGGTTGAGGTGCTCAGTGGCCTCGATCTGGATGTCCCGAAAGGCCAGCTTCTGGCGGTGGTGGGACCATCCGGGGTTGGGAAGAGCACGCTGCTTCACATCATCGGCCTGCTCGATCGGCCCGACGACGGGCGCCTGACGCTCGATGGCGATGATGTTGGGCTTTTTGATGGCGAGGCCCGCGCCCACCTGCGCAACCATATGATCGGTTTTGTCTTTCAGCACCACTACCTGCTTGACGAGCTCGATGCGCGCGACAACATCGCCCTGCCGCTGCGGATCGCCGGAAAGGGGGCTGCTGTCGCTCGCGCCCGCGCCGATGAGCTGCTGGAGGCAGTCTCGCTCTCTGGTCGAGCGCACCATTTCCCGGACCAATTGTCGGGCGGCGAGCAGCAGCGGGTAGCGGTTGCGCGGGCGCTGGCGATGAAGCCGAGGTTGCTGCTCGCGGACGAGCCTACCGGCAACCTCGATCGGGAGAACTCCGAGCAGGTCTTCGATCTCGTCCGCGAGCTGCATTTGCTGGCAGGTTTGACATCAATTATAGTGACTCACGATGAAGAGCTTGCCCGCATGTGCGATGGCACCTTCCGCCTCGCTCCTGCGGGCCAACCTGTCGAATATGTTTGAACGATTCAACGAACACGTCAGGCGCAGCCTGTTCTTTGCTCGCTACGAGGCGAGCAGGTCGAGCAGCCGGTCGATCTCAACCCAGCATGTTCTCCTCGGGATGCTGCGCGAGGCTGATCCGGCCTTCAATCGCCTTCTCGAAGAGAGGGGCATCGACGCGCGGGAGCTCCGCGAGGAGCTTCTCGGAGACCGAGTGGCCCTGGAGAGGGTCAGCACCTCCCCCGACCTCCCGCTGGCCGAGGAGAGTAAGAAGGCTCTCGCCTTTGCCGTCCACGAGGCGGAGAGCATGGGCCATGCGAGCGTCGACTCAGAGCATTTGGTGCTCGGTCTGCTGAGGGTCGAGGGATCGGCAGCGGCCGGGTATCTCGGTTCCCGCGGACTCGATCTCTTCCAGCTACGCGAGGAAGTCGAGCGTCATAGCCGCGAGCTCGAAGCCGAGACCTCGGCTCAAGCGACTCCCCTCATCGTCGAGTACTCGCGCGACCTCACCATGATTGCAGCCGAGGGAGGATTCGATCCCCTCATCGGTCGTGAACAGGAAGTCGAGAGGATGGTTCAGATCCTCAGCCGGCGGACCAAGAACAACCCGCTGCTGCTTGGCGAGTCAGGGGTGGGCAAGACGGCCATCGTCGAGGGGCTGGCATCCCGCATCGTCGATGGTTCGGTGCCGATGCTACTCGCCGATCGGCGCATTCTCGCCCTCGACCTGTCACTGCTGGTGGCGGGCACGAAATACCGCGGCCAGTTCGAGGAGCGGCTGAAGGGCGTCTTGAAGGAGCTCCAGGATCACCCCGAGGTCATCGTCTTCCTCGACGAGATCCACTCCCTGATCGGAACCGGTTCGGCCGAAGGGTCTCTCGATGCGGCCAATATCATCAAGCCTGCGCTGTCGCGAGGCGAGATCACCTGCATAGGCGCAACGACGGTCCGCGAGTATCGGAAGTATGTCGAGAAGGACAGGGCATTGTCGCGGCGCTTCCAGGCGGTCAACATCCGCCAGCCGACCGAGGAGGAGACGATCAGTATTCTCGAGGGCGTTCAGAGCCGCTACGAGGACTTCCACGGCGTCCGCTACTCGGACGACGCCATCAAGGTGGCGGTCACCCATGCCGGACGCTACATCACCGATCGAGCATTTCCGGACAAGGCCATCGACGTGCTCGACGAGGCGGGCGCACGAGTCAAGCTGCGCCAGATCTCCTCGACCTCGTCGCTGCGGCGGGTGCAGCACGAGATCCGCGGTGTGGTGGCGCGCATGAAGGATGCCATCTCGCGCAAGGACTTCGAGGCCGCGGTGGACCTCCGAGAGGAGGAGTTGCGGCTGCGCGAGGAGCTCGAGATGCTCGAGACGACCCACGCCGAGGAACCGCCCGAGAGGGTGGTGGTGGGTCGCGCCGACGTCGAGGACGTGGTGGCGTCGTGGACCGGTATTCCGGTCAGCGCCATCGGAGAGGACGAGGCGGAGAGGCTGCAACAGATGGAGGAGATCCTGGGCCAGCGCGTGGTCGGCCAGGACGATGCCATCAAGGCCATGGCCAGGGCCATCCGTCGCAGTCGTCTCGGGGTGACCAGCCCCGACCGGCCGATCGGCTCGTTCATATTTCTCGGACCTTCGGGCGTCGGCAAGACCGAGGTCGCGCGGCAGCTCGCGAGCTTTCTCTTCCAGGATCCCCGCCGGCTGGTTCGCTTCGACATGTCGGAGTACATGGAGAAGCACACCGTGTCGAGGCTCATCGGCTCGCCGCCCGGGTACGTCGGCTTCGAGGAGGGCGGCCAGCTGTCCGAGCAGGTCCGCCGCAACCCCTACTCGGTGGTGCTGCTCGACGAGGTCGAGAAGGCACACCCGGATGTCTACAACCTGCTGCTGCAGGTTCTCGAGGACGGTCGTCTGACCGATAACTACGGTAACGTGATCGACTTCACGAACACCTTGATCATCATGACCTCCAATCTTGGCAGTCGCGAGCTGGTGGAGGGGGACGGGGTCGGTTTCGGCAGCGATGGCGGGGGCGTCGAGTCGTCGCAGGTGCGCGAGCTCGTCGATCGCGAGCTTCGCCGCCATTTCCCGCCGGAGTTCATCAATCGGTTGGATGAGGTGATCGTTTTCGAATCGCTCGACCGGGACAGCATGCTCGAGGTGGCGCGGCTCTTGCTCGGCGAGACGGCGGACGTGCTGGTCAGAAAAAATGTCACCATCGAGTATTCGCCGGCGGTGGCGGGTTGGCTTCTCGAACAGTGCGGCGTGGACCCGCAGGCGGGCGCGCGCCCCCTGCGTCGGCTGGTCAAGCTATGGGTCGAGGATGCGGTGGCTGATTACCTCATCCAGAATCGAAGCAGCGACGAGATCGCTCTTCGCATGTGGATTGAGGAGGGCCGACCGGTCGTGGATGCCAAGGACAAGGACGTTGTGACCCAGGGGCAGGGCGCTTGACGGTCGTACGCAGAGCCCGCATTTCTCACCAGCCTCCTGCTGCGGCCGGCGATGCACCGCACCCAGCGACGCTTTCTCGCCTCGGGGTGCTCGACGTACTGTCAAGTACGACTCCGCGCCC
>SDBS01008218.1_pt1 | contig 10096 bp, 10 predicted proteins | sample 2277091 | NCBI WGS metagenome assembly SDBS01 (sample SAMN10404972, study PRJNA504765) | marine sediment metagenome | isolation source: marine sediment core GS10_PC15, 163 cmbsf | place: Arctic Ocean: Southern Knipovich Ridge | collected 2010 | reverse complement strand
GAAGAGCTTCCGGTTTTCCAAGATATGCAAGCACAACAGGCCTGGGTTTACCATTGACTCTTCTGGACTCAACGATATACCAGTATTTATGACCTCTTGAAGTTTTTTGTTGGATGGTAGCCATAATAAAGACCTCCCTTAAATATACAGTGTATACATATATATTTCATATCACTAATGATACATATAAGTTATGATACAGTCAAGTATTAATTATGTATATTATGTATTTAATCAGTGTATACACTAAAGATAAATAAAAAAAGGTTCCAAATCATTAAACCGTAATGATTTGGAACCTTTAGGTATAATTTTTCTTCTGATTTATAATAAACTCACGCTAGGGGGCTGAAAAATTGGGTGATTTGGCCGCCGGGCGGCCATTTTTTCATTTGAATACCTTGAAAAATATTTATGCGTCAGAGCTGAATACAGCATCCCTTCCTTGACATGGGGATTGCTAAGTGTTATGGTAATAAAAATCTATTACTGATAAATAAAAGTACCCCGGGAGGAAACATGCCTGATAAAAAAAGAATAAATCCGGACAAACGCAGTGGAAAAGCGAGAAGATCAGGAGAAGAGAGAAGAACAGGAGAGGATAGACGAAAGGGTGTAGAACGGAGAAAAGAAGAAAAGCTGCCCAAAGCTAATAAAAGGTCCGGGAAAGCAAGACGGTCCAAAGAGGAAAAAAGGTGGATCCTGGAAAGAAGATCAGGAAAAGACAGAAGATATTAGCTCTTAATGATCTTTTCATTTATGGTTTTATCGATAAATATTATGGTATTTTGTACCAGAATTTATTGTTACAATATTAATAATTAGGTATAAACCATAGGCTATAATTAAATCTCATCATGATTGACAAGTTTACTTGCCTATACTTCCAATAAAATCCCCTTTATAAGATCTATTGTAAAAAGGATGTCTTCCCTGGAAACTTCTTTTGAGGTCACGAAACGTACATATTTTTCACCCGCGTTAGAAGCGTATACCCCTTTTAAAGAAAGCAGATCTATGAAATCCTGTGTTTCAAAACCTGAATATTCAAAGCCGGCAACCACAAAGTTGGTATGTACCCTGTTTAAATCAATTGATATTCCCGCAACTGCTGAAAGCTCATCAGCAAGAAACCGTGCGTTCTTATGGTCCTCCTCCAGTCCGGCGATGTTTTCATCGGATAATGCATCAATACCGCAGGAACACAGCCACCCTGTCTGCCTCATACCTCCCCCAAGCATTTTCCTGTAGCGTTTTGCCTTTTTAATAAATCCTTCCGTACCGCAGAGGACTGATCCTACCGGAGCGCCAAGCCCTTTTGAGAGCGACACCATGACCGAGTCCACGAAACTGGTAATTTCAACAGCTTTTACCCCCATATATACCGCGGCGTTGAATAGTCGGGCACCGTCAAGATGAACCGGAATCCGGTACTTTTTTGAAATTTCACGGATTTCGCTAAATTTTTCAAGAGGCGGGACTATGCCTCCATAACGGTAATGGGTATTCTCAAGACAGATCAAAGACGTTTTGGGATAATGGATGTTATCAGGCCGGATATTCCGCTCAACTGCAGAGGGGTCCGGAACACCATCCATTCCACGTACAGTTTTAATCATCAATCCACAGACACATGCGGCACCTCCTGTTTCAGAGGTCCTTATATGCGCATTTTCTTCGGTAATTATTTCATCACCCTTCTCAGTATGAGAAAGAAGCGCCACAAGATTCCCCATTGTACCGCTTGGAACAAAAATCGCCATCTCCTTCCCCAGCTTTTCCGCCGCTAATCTTTCAAGCTCGCTTTGTTTTGCATCTTCATCGTACACGGAATCGCCAAGCTGCGCTTTAAAAGCCTTTCCCCTCATGTTTTCCGTAGGTAGGGTAATCGTGTCTCTTCTAAGGTCTATTATTCTCATAAGATTTCTCTCTCAGGTAAATGATATTACTCTGCAACTTTTGCCAGGTAGGTTAAGCATATTAGGCGAAAATAATACTGTATTTGGTTGCAGCCGGAGGCCGTACTATGGTTTTACCATTATAATTCTGTTTTTTTGTACCAGCACTCTCCGGTATTTTAATACCGACTTTATTACCGTAAATAAAGAAATGATTAAGTAAAAACCATAGGCGAGCAATAAGATCTCATAATGATTGAAAGTTTATTTGCTTATCATTTACTCTCTATCTTCCGGCTTATCGATCTTAAACTGGGATAGATCAATACGATCGCGGTCAGATTCAACTTCACGAATAATCTTTTTTATCTCTTTTTCTTCTTTATCTGACTCTGGAACTACATATTCAATTATGAAATGCCTTTCTTTAATTGTTTTCATAGTTTACTTAATTCCTTTTCAATGAATTCTTTTATATAATTCTCTTCTATATCGAAAGCTGTTATTATAAAGTAATCATATTTACTGAGCTTCCTGTATATTGCAGTTAAATATCTTCCTGATTTTAATTTACCAATTGATTCAAGACTATCATCTTTTCTTTTATGTGTCCAGATTGTTATTTCACTAAAGAATTCCTCTATTTCTTCTTCAGAAACAGCATGCTTCTGAACATGAGTAGTATTTATCTCTCTATCAAAATAATATCGAAACCTTTTCATTGAATTTTAAATATTCTGCATATGAGTATTTTTTAATATTTAGCTTTCTCATATTACGTTATATGTACCTGGATTATTTGTCAAGAATTATAAAATATGCTCTTAGAAACATCAGCAAATTGTATACAAAATATTTTGCAGACGACGGGATTCTCTATCATTTTTGAAATATATCCCCAAGGCTTTGGGCATGGATACCAGCTTTTTCAAGCCACCTTCGCGTCAGCGATTGGGGACGAAAGTATTCATGATCACAATCAGGGTTAGTGTATTTAATTATTGCTATTTTGAGTAGTCTCCGCATTCAAAAAACTTCACAACTGCTTCTTTTTATAATAGTCGCTATTCTGACAGTCGGTGAAGTTTTATTCTGATGGGTTCTTGAACAAATGGGGCAGTACCACCTTTTTCGGCTATGTTTCATATATTTTATCATATATATCGGGGTACAGTTTTTTAGTACATTCCGGGCAGATACTGTGGCTGAAAACAGCATCGCTATGTTTACCTATGTATTCCTCAACCGATTCCCAATATCCCTTATCATCACGTATCTTTTTACAATTCGCGCATATCGGAATAAACCCCTTCAATGTTCTTATTTCATCAAAAGCCTGTTTCAATTTTATCTGCGTTTTTACTCTTGCCAGGAGCTCTGCGGGGTTAAAGGGTTTTACAACATAATCAACCCCGCCTGCCTCGAATCCTCTGACAATGCTGTCGGTATCGGTTTTTGCCGTCAGGAAAATTACAGGTATTTTTTTTGTATTTTCATCCTCTTTTAATTTTTTACACACTTCATATCCATCCATTTCCGGCATCATGATATCCAGCAGAATAAGATCAGGAATTTTCTTTTGTACAAAATCAAGTGCTTCAGAACCGCTCTTGGCCGCGGCAAGCTTATATCCATTTTCCCTCAGCGTATTCCCGAGCACCTGAAGATTCAAGGGACTGTCATCCACAATTAAAACAAAGGCTTCTCTATCATTGCTCATACTATCCTCCATTTGCTTTTACCAGCTTTTCAACTATAGCAGGGAACTCTTTTAACGCTCCTTCTATGTTTTTTACTTCAAAGCTCTGTACGAATTCACCCAGACCTTCAGCATAATTGATCAGGCCCCGTGCTTTGTGCTCTTCAGCTAACTTTAAAAGCCTGTTTGAGAAATCTTCAATACTTTCAACTTCTATTGCACCGCTCAGCTTGTTCCAGATAGACATCATTTCCTCTTTCAGCTTTCCTGTTAGTTCGCCAGGCCTGTCAATATTGTCCTGGCTTATTTTTTTCAATGCTTCATCCTGCGGGGGATTAAACTGCAAAGTTTCCGCCTTCTCTGAATACTTAACATAGTGCGATAATTCGCCAAAGAGGTCGCGTATTTTAACAGGTTTTCGTAAAAACCCGTCAAATCCGTATTCCTCTATTTTTGACTTGTCTCCGGATTTCACAGAAGCAGTCAGGGCGATTATCGCTATATCTTTTGTGTTCTGATTATTTTTTAAATGCCGTGTCGCCTCAAACCCGTCCATCACCGGCATTCTGATATCCATGATAATGATATCGGGATGATATTCCTCCGCGAAAAGCAAAGCCTCCTGCCCGTTCTCCGCCTCAATAACTTCAAACCCGGCTCCGGACAGCAGCTCATTTATAAGATTCCGGTTTGACTTAATATCGTCCACAACCAGAACAACGGCCTTTTCAAATATCACATTCTGCAGATCAAAAGGCTCATTCTCTGCAGAAGTAATTATTTCCGCAGAGGAGATTTCAACATCCTTCAGGGTGATTTCAAATACACTCCCCTCCCGGACAGAGCTCTTAACCGAGATCGTTCCGTTCATCATTTCTATTAGCCGTCTGGAAATAGCCAGCCCCAGCCCTGCCCCGCCGTATTTTCTATTGCTCTGGCCTTCCTGCTGCTTGAATGATTCAAAAATTACTTCCAGCTGGTCTTCAGAAATTCCGATGCCTGTATCTTCCACAGCGAATACCAAATCTACTTTGCGATGGTTTAGCTCATTGGGGATCTTCCTTACCGAAAGTTTTATTTGCCCCTTTTCGGTAAACTTTACGGCATTACCGATCAGATTCAGCAGAACCTGTCTGAGCCGGGCTTCGTCCATAATGAGCGCACCCGGTAAATCCCCGTCAATATCGATAATAAAATCAAGCTGTTTCTCGGATATCTTCATTTCAAATATCTGTTTCAGCTCATTGAATATCATCCTTGGATCTACAGCTTCATACTGTAAATCCAGTTTGCCAGCTTCTATCTTTGAAAGGTCAAGGATATCATTGATCAGGCTTAAAAGGCTTCTTCCAGCGGTTTTAATGGATTCGAGATATTTTTTCTGCTTTTTCTCGCTGACGAGTGAGGCCAGCAGGTCGCTGAAACCGATTACCGCATTTAACGGTGTGCGGATTTCATGGCTCATATTGGCCAGGAACTCGCTCTTGGCCCTGCTTGCCATCTCGGCACGGGCAGCCATCCGGTTGGCCTGGTCCACCGCTTCTTCGAGCTTCTTGTTAGCCTCTTCAATTTCATGTTTGGCCTGACGCAGCGCTTCTTCAGCATTTTTATGGTCGGTGATGTTCGCTGCAATTTGAATTACAGCCACAATGTCACTGCCGCTCCTGATCGGGCCCAGTCTGGTCAAATACCACAGAATGGTGCCGTCAGGAAGATCCACCCTCGCCTCGAAGCTGACCCTATCCCCTGTTTTAAAGACTTTTTCGATCGATTTCCTCATCACCTCCCTGTAAACCGGTGACAAATACTCATATATACTTGATCCGACCTTTTCTTCCGGAGTAAAACCGGGCACAGTACGATTGATGAACAGGATTGTTCCGTCCCGGTCAAAGGTTATAATTGTGTTAGGGGCATTCTGCACGAGGGAACGCCATTCCTGCTCCTTCTTCTGAAGCGCCTTCTCCGCCCGCCTGCGGTCACTGTTCTCGCGCTCGAGATCTTCATGCGCCCTGACAAGTCTATTTTCAATATGTCCAAGAAAAAACCAGAAAAATATAATGAGAAATCCGCCAAGTACAAAAAAGCCCGTAAAAATGTATATTTGTACTTTTTTAAAATTGATCAGTTCTTCCGTGATGTCTACTAAAATTGCAATATTTCCGACATCACGGTTTCCCGCATCAGCCATAATAACAAAACCGCCGCGATATTTTCGACCTTCTGATTCTATATCAAACTTAAAGCCAGGGATTTTACGGAGATCACTATCAATGTAATCCTTGAGTTTTGAGGCCTCTATATCCATGGTCTGGTCTATGATGACAAAATCGGAGAACTGGTCCCAGTTTCCAGCGCGCCCGGTAAACCTCAAACCTTCCTTCCACTTCACACGGTCGAGGTATGCTTTGTGGATGGTAAAGAATAGTTCCCCGCCAACTGCCTTTTTTAACTGCGGCTTGATGTGCTCGATCTCCTCTCCGAGCTCAATATAACCGGTAAGGGTACCGTTTATTCGCCAGGGGTGAACCACACGCAGCGTGAACGTTCCAAAGGGCCCAAGCTCAATTCCGTGTACAATCTCCCGGTTCTCTTCCGCGGCATCCATAGTAAACCGAGCTATATAATCTCCATGCCTTGCCGGGTTATGAACGCGCAGGAAGCAGACGCGATCCAGGCCGTGGAAATAGAAATGAGTAACCCTGTATTTAGAGCGGATATCCTCAAATAAAGGCTCTGCCGCGCGCAAAAGCTCATCCCTGTCTCCCTCGATCCATGCGTTCTGCAGACGTTTATCCTCTTTTAGAAAGTGAATCAGTCCGCTCATCAGTTCAGCGTCATGGTCAAGTTCCTCCCGGAACATTTGATCCACCCTGTCAATATGTGACTGGACCTTCTTATTGATGTGCCTTCGCTGAAGACTGTACAAAACTGAAACAGTACCCGCCAGCAGGATCATCAGTGCCAGTACCAGGGGAACAAGAATACGGCTTCTTATTCTCTGTTCATTCATAGATTTTCTCTTTAGTCACAGTTGTGACTTTCATTGGTCTGGTCCCTGTAAAACGCCATTCCTTTGCTATATTAAATTATAATTTAATTTAATGACGATTTCAAATAAATCACTAATGGCGGGCCTATTGAGATATCATCAATCATATTATATAAAATATTGGAATTATTGCAGGAACCTGCGGAGATTTACGGTGATCATTTATATATGGTTTTAAAGAAAGAATGAGGCGAGAAATAAAATCTCAAAATGATTGAAGTTTACTTGCCTATTCTTAAAACCGGGCTACAGCTTTTCTTCTAAATTTTGGGTTATGTTTTTTAAATCTTCATCACAGGGTATATACCTTATTTTAATGCTGTCTACAATTTCAAAACCACATTCCTTGAGACAGTCTTCAACCTGGCCCACACTCTGTCCGCTCCATCCGTAAGAACCAAAAGCCAATGCTTTTCTGTTCTTCGGGGAAAGTCCCTTTAGATAAGTGAGAAAAGCAGACACCGGGGGGAGCATGTTATTGTTCAGGGTAGGAGAACCCACACAGATGTATTCTGCTGTAATTAATTCTGTCATCACATCTGAAATATCGTTGTAATGGAGATTGAACATTACAGTGCTGAAATCTTTTTCCTCAAAGGCTGCCTGAATCGCGTATGCCATCTTTTCTGTTGATTTCCACATGGTATCATAGATTATCACCGCTTTCCTATCAGTACGGTTCGCCGCCCATTTTGTATATTCCATTACGATCTCTTTTATATGTTTCCTCCAGACGATACCGTGACTGGGAGCAATAATTTCTATATCGAATCCTCCTGCTTCACCAAGCTCCTTCTGGACCTGCCTGGAATAAGGTAAAACGATGTTCGCATAGTACTTCCTGGCCTCTTCCATAATGATATCAAGAGAATATTGATCATCAAACCTCTCCGAAGAAGCTAAGTGCTGACCAAAAGAATCGTTGGAAAAAAGTATTTTCTCTTCAGGCATATAGCTTAACATATTATCCGGCCAGTGTACCATGGGTGTGAGTAAAAATTGAAGACTTCTTTTCCCAAGGCTGACGCTATCCCCCGTTTTTACCACCTTTAAATTCCAGTCACCTTTATAGTGCGCTTTCAGCCCTTTTTCACCGTGAGGCGAAGTAAAAATTGTAGCATTTGGAACTTTTTTCATAATATGGGGCAGAGACCCGGAATGATCCATCTCTACATGATTTGATACTATATATTCGATCTTTTCCGGATTGATTACCGAGGATATCCTTTCAAACAGCTCATCCGCCAGATAGTACTTCACTGTATCGATCAGTGTAATTTTTTCATCAATTATCAGATAAGCGTTATAGGTGGAGCCCCTCTGAGTTGTGTACCCGTGGAAATTTCTCAGGTCCCAGTCAATTCCCCCCACCCAGTAAATATCATCCCTTATTTTTACTGCTTTCATATTCGAGTCCCCTTAAAGCTATAGATGCCTACTCAGCTGTTGCGGCAGGTGGGGAGAATACACGCTGTTTCAATTCTCGATCAAGCATAAATATGCCTGAGCCTTTCCCATCAATAAATTTTAACTGTTCCAATACTTCAGAAGCGCTTGCTTCTTCCTCGACCTGTTCAGCCACAAACCACTGGAGAAAATTTACAGTGGCATGATCCTTTTCTTCTGTAGCAATATTCACCAGGTTATTGATCAAACCTGTTACCTTTTGCTCATGAGAATAGACATTGTCAAAAACATCTACCACACTGTTCCATTCAACGGGAGGAGCTTCGATAACAGCAAGCTGTACTCTTCCTCCTCTCCCATTAATGTAATCATATATCTTCATTCCATGAACCTGCTCTTCCTGGGCCTGAACATTCATCCAATTGGCAAAACCCTTTAAATTCTTCGATTCATAATAGGCTGCCATAGAAAGATAAAGATAAGCGGAATATAACTCCGCATTAAGCTGCTTATTTAATTCACTTTCAAGTTTTTTACTTAACATTCATTCACCCCTGTTAATATTATTTATTTTTCCACAGGCCGTGTATGTTACAGTAAGACCTGGCATTCCCTTCCCGCGTATCAACCTTAAATATAGCTGCCGGCTCTTCCCCTGGATTTAAAAATTGGATGTAAACTTTACCCCCGGCAATTAATTCAATCCATTCAATGTAGTGCTCCTCAGTCATGGGATGTTTCACTTCCCCGACCTTTACCCTGAACCCGCCTTCTATTTTTTCAATTACAGGTAGATGTTTTTCCACCACTCCCTCTGTGGTTGTCGCCACCAGATGTTTCATTGCCTGCCCGCAGCACGACAGGGTGCCGCCGCCCGCATGAAACACCTCCACGATATTACCACATTTCTCACATCTGTAAACCTCCAACTTTTCTGCCATTTTACCCTCCCAAAATATTTAAATTTATATATTTTTTAACTTTACCGTCCTGTCCGGCCGCTACTGTTTTTCCTGCACTCCTTGCACTCTCCGTAGAAGTACCCGTGAAAATCATCCATTACGTGCCCATCAATTTCACCCCCCCTCAAAGTTGGGCAGAGATCAATATCTATATCGAAGATTCGTTTACATTTCCTGCAAAAAAAGTGGTGGTGCCATTCGAGCCTTGCCTCATAAAAGGATCTTTCAAAATCTATTTTTAATTCTCTGACAAGTCCCCTGTCCCTGAAAATTTCCAGGATCGAGTAGACAGTCGCAAGTGAAATCGCCGGCATGTTTCTTTGAACTTCACTGTATACCTCACTTACACCAAGATGCCTGTGTAATCCGATAACTACAGAGTAAACAGCCAGCCGCTGCGGTGTAACACGTATCCCCTGTTTTCTTAATATTTCACTTTCTTTTTCCATATTCCCTTCGATTGTATACTGACAATCTACAGGGATTTTGGGAAATAGTCAATAACTATTTTTACATAATAATAATTATTGACTCTAGAATTGATATTAAAACGACAGCTATGCGGTTATATTTATTTAAGCCACACCCCGCCTTGTTCCTACTGTGACAACAATGGCTCCCAGGCCAAAAAGAATAACAACAATGCTCACAATGTGTCCAAACACCGGTATGAACCTTAAAAGGCTGATAATGAAAAGTCCAAGCGTGAAAGCGCCGAACATCAAGGCCTTTGTATCCATACTTCTACCCCGGCTGATAATCAGCCTGCCGATAAACAGGCTAACAATTATCTGACTGATGTAAACTGCCGTCAGGTACAGAAACAATGTAATCACAGCCAGCGGCATCCCTACTACTGTAATAAGCGCGACCAGAATACCGGGAGGAACAGCAAAAAAAATTAGTGCTCCCCACCCTGCACATGGTCCCGGCTTTTTCTGTAAGGAGCTTATCATAGATTCCATCCATTTTGGTGTGAGAACAATGAAAACCAGCCCCACAATTAGGGCCATAAAAAATCCAATTGACTTCCGTACTGTAGGGCCAGGAGTACAAAGGGAAAGATCTTCTTTAATTT
>SDBS01008217.1_pt1 | contig 10096 bp, 9 predicted proteins | sample 2277091 | NCBI WGS metagenome assembly SDBS01 (sample SAMN10404972, study PRJNA504765) | marine sediment metagenome | isolation source: marine sediment core GS10_PC15, 163 cmbsf | place: Arctic Ocean: Southern Knipovich Ridge | collected 2010 | reverse complement strand
GCCGAGGCGGCCCTGCGTTTGTTGAAGGAAAAGGAGGCAGGACGCGCGACTTTCATCCCGCTGGATTCGCTGGATATGGAAGTGCCGAGCGATGTGCCCGAGGGCGAAGGCGTGGTAGGGCGGGCATCAGAACTCGTCGCCACACGAACTGGTCTCGAGCGAGTTCCGCAAGCTCTTCTGGGCCACACCTTGGTGGTTGACGATCTGGACACGGCGCGCTCCCTCCACCAGGATAACTGTGGCATGCACTTGGTCACTATGGCAGGCCAGTTCATGTCACGCCACGGTTTCATTCGGGGCGGTTTCGCCGGGTCTGGAAGCGGATTGCTGGGCAGGGAACGCGAGCGACGCCAGTTGCCGGAGCAGATCAGGGCCCTCCGCGTTGACGTGGAGGGATTGGAACAGGAATTGGTCGAAGAGAAGGCGCTTCAACAATCCCTGGCGGATAAGCTGGGAGCGCTGAAGCAGGAGAAGGAAGCTCTGGAGCGAACTCTGAAAGCCCAGAATGAACAAGCAGGTTCGTGGCGTCTGAAGGAGGGGAAGGTCAGCCAAGAGATCGAATGGCGCAGGACTGTGCAGACAGGGATCAGAGATGAGATCGAAAAGCTGAAGGAGAAGGAACGAGCCACAGCCCAGGAGGTGGAAGTCGCCGAATCGCAGCAGCTGGACGCCGTGGAGTCGATCGAAGCCCTCCAGGATCAGCTCGCATCTCTGGACCCTTCTGCCCTGCAAGAGAGGCTGGCTGCGCTGAGGACAGCCATCGCAGTGCTAGAGCGTAGCAGGGAGACCCACGAAACCGCTCTGGAAGGCCACCGATCCAGCTTGGGGGAGATGGATTCCCAGTTGACGGCGAAGGAGTCTCGCGTGGAGGAGTTGGCCGCCGAAGGAAGGGCACTGGAGGGTTCGGTAGCAACTTTGACAGCCCAAATCGAGGAGCTTTCCGGTCGAGCGGAGGATCTCTCAGGCCTAATCGGGCCCGCCGAGAAGAAAGTGTCCGAGCTTGAGAGGGAGCAAATCCATCTGGAGAAGGACGAACGCGAGGGGCACCAGAATGTGGTCGACTACGAGGCCACGTACAGCAAATGGCTGTTGAGGCGACAGCGCCGCCAGGACGATCTGGAAAACCTCCGAGAGCGCATCGAGACCGAGATGGAGATGGTGACGCTGTCAACCGAGTGGCCCAGCCAGTCACGCCTCGACATAGACGCCCGTCTCAGATCGCTGCCTGTCGTGACGGAGTTGCCTGATGAACTGGGCGAGAAGATCAAGAGCTTGCGAAAACGCTTGCGGAAAGTGGGGCCAGTAGATCTCGACGCTGTGGCGGAGCACGGGGAGGTGCTGGAACGGTACAGCTTCCTAACCAGCCAGATCGAGGATTTGGAGAAGGCCAGTCAGTCTTTGCGGAAAGTGGTGCTTGAGCTAGATCGTCTCATGCAGGAGAAGTTCCTAGAGACGTTCACCAAGGTGGCGGCGGAGTTCGAGAACTACTTCGCGCGTCTCTTCAACGGCGGCAGCGGGCAACTACAGTTGACAGATCCGGACAACCCATTGGAGAGTGGCGTGGAGATCCTGGCCCAACCTCCCGGTCGACGACGGGCGAGCGTCGCGGTGCTCTCTGGTGGCGAAAGGGCCCTCACCGGCGTAGCACTGACCTTCGCCATTCTCAGCGTTTGCGCCACGCCCTTCTGCCTGCTCGACGAGGTCGATGCGCGGTTGGACGAGGTGAACATCGATCGCTTTCGTCAGGCGGTGAAGGAGCTCGCCGAAAGGACGCAGGTGATCCTCATCACTCACAATAGGGGAACGGTCGAGATCTCTGATGCGATCTACGGCATCACCATGGGGCGTGACAGTTCCTCCAGGGTACTGTCCCTGCGCTTGGAAGAGGTCGAAGCCAAGGCATCATAGCTAGCTGGAGCAGTCTCCCGCTTGTCTTCCACGGTCATAAGGTGAAGAGGGCCATCGATGCGTAGAATCTACATCATCACAACAGGTGGAACCATCGCCATGAAGAACGATGAGGACGCCGGTGGAGCGATACCGGCGCTGCACGGCGATGATCTTCTCGCCCTGTTGCCACGGAGTATCGGGGCGGTGGAGGTCGAGGAGTACTGCAATCTTCCTAGTGCCCACTTCACCATGGACACGATGTGGGGCCTCCGTGCACGTGTGGCGGAGGTCGCCCATGATGATCAGACCCAAGGTATAGTCATCACTCACGGGACCGACGTGATGGAGGAAACGGCGTATCTCTTGGACTTGACAGTTGATACGGACATCCCGATCTGTCTGACGGGAGCCATGCGTACTGCCTCCGAGGTAGGTTATGACGGCGCAGCAAATTTGCTGGCGGCGATTCGAGTCGCCTCCAGCGACGCATCCAGGGGCCTGGGCGCGCTGGTGGTGATGAACCAGGAGATACATGCCGCCCGCCACGTGACCAAGACGGATACGCAAAGCACAGACACCTTCAAGTCTCCCATCTGGGGACCTCTGGGCAGGGTTGATGGAGATAGGGTGGTTGTGGAGCGGAGGGTTGCTCGTCAGCATGTCTACTGCCCTGGCCTCAACCCCGATGTGCACCTGATCAAGCTCAGCGTGGGCATGGGTGATGGATTCCTGCGTCAGTTGATGAAGAGGAACGTTGCTGGGGTCGTTATTGAGGCTCTGGGCGGCGGCCGAGTGCCGGCGTGGTGGATGCCCGCTATCCGAGAGGCGGTCGAGGGAGAAATGGCGATGGTGATCGCGTCTCGCTGCCCCGGTGGTCGGGTCTACGATGGCTATGGTTACGAAGGGGCGTATAGGGACCTCGTGGACGCGGGCACGATCTTCGCCGAAGGGCTCAACGGACAGAAGGCCCGTGTCAAGTTGATGGTGGCCCTAGGCAAACCCAGAGACAGAGAGAGCATCCAACGGCTCTACAAAGCCGGAGCCTAGAACCACTCCATCCGTAGCTGGTCGAGAAAGCCATTTGCACTCAGCTCCAGGATCGCCTCATTGACCCACTGGAGGAGGACAGGACTAGTGAGGCGCGTGGCGATGACATAAGGATCGTCTGTCACGGACGGCCCGACAATCTTTGCCGCTCCGCGCTCCCGCATGAACTGGTAGGTTGAAACCACGTCTATGATGGCTGCGTCAACCTGTCCCTCCACGAGCATTGTCAGGGCCTCCTCGGGCGTGGGATAGGGATACAGCTCGAAGTCCATCCTCCTTAGGAGTTGGCGTGCCTCCACGTCGCCCATGGAGCCCCACTCGACTCCAACTCTTCGGCCTTGCAGATCATCCACGTCGAAGATGGACTCCTCATCCTCACCCACCACGAGAACCTGTCCTGCATTGAAGTACGGATGAGAGTAGGCCACGTCTTCCGTCAACCGAAGGTCAAGAGGCAAGGCTGACAGCAGCAGATCGACTCTCTCCACCCGGAGAGCATCGTAAAGACCATCGAAGGAGATGACGACGAACTCCACGTCAACGCCAAAGCGGCGGCCCAACTCATGAGCAAGGTCAATGTCAAAGCCTGTGAGGTTGCCTTCCTGGTCGATATCCTCGAAAGGAGGGTAGCTGGCGTCCATACCTATGCGCATCACTCCCTCTTGTTGGATGCGCTCCCAGGTTTCGTCCTTCACCTCCTCACCCGGGGTGAGCGGCAGCCACAAGGATGCCAGTCCGGTCAGCAGGGCCAGGACGACGATGAGAGCCAGACTCCAGCGCCTGTCTACGCTCCTGTCATCCATCCAACTCCCCCGTCATTGGACCGGTTCCGACAGCCAATCTGTAGCCCCCCGCGCATAATCCTGAATCGCCAAGTATATCGGTTTGACGATGAAGCCTGATGTGACAAGGGTGTAGTAGTCGCGGAAGTTCTTCTCCGGCACGGGGGTGCGGAACGACCAGATGATCAAGGCCTGGCACCAATCCCACTCTTTAGCCATCTCGTAGGCCTGAAGAGTGTAGATGATGCGCTGGTAGGGTCGCACCGCCTTCGTCCAGCGCGGATGGTCATTCCAGCCCCCCTCGGTGATGATGATCTTCTTGTCCCCGTCGCCGTTGAGCGCCATGACCTGGTGTGCCAACTGCACCCTAGAGAAGTTGATCTTGTTCTCGGCTGGTGGGTCATCGGGAGGAAAGACGTAGCCATAGGCATGGATGGCCATGATGTCGAAGTAGTCCTTGGCGCCGGCATCGTACATTCTTTGCAGGAATATAAGGTCGCTCAGACCCCACTCGTTTCCTTCCCGTGCAATGGTGGGCGCCAACCCCCCATTGAGGACGTAGCAATCAGGATTGGCCTCTTTAGCCCGGCGATACGCTAGTTTGAGGAGTTCGGTGTACGCCTCGGGGTCCACTGGCCGATAGCCCCACTCAAAGCTGAGATTGGGTTCGTTCCAGATGGTGAAGTACTGTACGCGCCCCTCGAAATGCTCCACGAAGGCGTAGACGAAGTCGCCATACTCGTCGTAGTGCTCCTCGTCGAGGTAGCGGAAGGTCGTGTCCTTGGGACGCGCCCATTCGGGGACGAAATCCAGGCGAGCGATGACGGTAAGCCCTTGGTTGACCGCGTGGTCAACCACCATGTCAGCGTGCTGCCAGTCGAACTGCCCCTTGGAGGGCTCGATGTAGCCCCAAGGGAAGTACTCTACGATCCACGGAGCTCCCATCTCACGGACCAGGGCCAGAGTGCGCTGTATCTTCCACTCCTCCACCTCGTCGGTCAGGCGAGTATGAACCCCCATCTTGGCATTGACTGTCTGTACTTGGTGCGGAGGTCCAATGACAATGATAGGCTTGGGTTTGGCCCCCACGACCATTAAGACAGCCGCCAAGATCAACGCTCTGACGGCCAATCTGCCGATTTCTTTCCACCTTTTCGCGGGCACTTGATGGTCCTGGCTGCGCATGAACAAAGGAGGGAAGAGCAGTCAAGCCCTATCCCTCCCGCGCTACTCTCCAGTTGTGGAGAAGGTCTAGGTTTGCTCCAAGTGGTTAAGGATACCCTGGGCAGCCTTGCGTGCATCGGCGATGGCTTCCACGATTGTGGCTGGGCCACTCACGTCATCTCCGGCAGCAAAGATCCCCGGAACCGAAGTCTCGCTGGTCTCTGGGTCAACCTCGAAGGTTTGCCATCGCGTGGTCTCGAACTTTGAGGTCTTCTCCAGCCAAGTGATATCGGGCCGCTGGCTGATGGCCTGAATCATCATGTCACATTCGATCACGAATTCGGACCCCTCTATGGGGACCGGACGACGACGCCCACTCTCATCTGGCTCGCCCAACTCCATGCGCAGACATTCCAAGCCCGTCATCCTTCCATCCTTGCCCAGGATGCGCGTGGGGTTGGTGAGGAAGTTGAAGACAATTCCCTCCTCCTCGACCTCCTCTATCTCAGCCTCGTCGGCTGGCATCTGTTCTCTGGCTCGACGGTAGACGATGAAGGCGTCTGCCCCCAGGCGGCGGGCCGTCCGAACGGCGTCCATTGCCGAACTACCGCCGCCAATGACTGCCGTCTTGTCTCCTACCTTCACGTCTTTGCCCATGTTGACATCCCGCAGGAAGTCTACCACGTGTATTACCCCGTCTAGGTCCTCTCCCTCTAGGCCCATCCAGCGGGGCTCGTGTGCGCCGATGCCTATGAAAACCGCATCGTATTCCTCGAGAAGATCTAGTACCTCTTGCTCCGATGTGATTGGAGAACCGACGCGCAACTCCACGCCCAGGTCCAGTATCCTCTGGATATCTCTGTTCAGCTCCTCGCGAGGCAACCTGTACGGAGGAATGCCTGCCCACAACATCCCTCCTGGTGAGGGCAAGCCCTCGAAGATAGTGACCCCGTGGCCAGCCTTGGCGCACTCCCAGGCCACGGTGAAGCCTGCAGGCCCTGCGCCGATGACAGCAACTCTCTTCCCTGTAGGTTCCCTAGGAGATACACTTGCCTGCCCGTAGTCGGCGGCCGCCCTCTTGAGCCAGGCTATGGCCAAGGGAGTGCCCTTCTTCCCCACGGTGCACTTCTCCTCGCAGAAGTGAACGCAGACGCGGCCACAAGCCGAGGGGAACGGATTGTACTCCAGTATCTGGGCCAAGGCCTGGTCGAAGTCTCCTTGTTCGATCAATGCTATGTACTCAGCCGGTCGGCAGTGAAGAGGGCAGGCCTCGTCGCATGGGACCTTCTTGCAATACAGGCACCTCTGGGCCTCTTCGATAGCTTGTTCTCTGGTGTAGCCCGACGCAACCTCCTCAAAGTTGAGAATGCGTTCGCTCGCATCCTGCATTCTCATCTTGACTCGATCGGGCCTCATCTTCCTTTTCTTCTTCTCGGACAAGGAAACCTCCTCATGAATCAATGCTTGTCAGGGTTGGGATTGGGTCTAGAAACATCGAGCGCTATTATATGTCGCTGCGACCGGTTTGTCAATCACAAGGTGATGTCAATGCGCTATCTGAACCAGATGCTCCGCTCGATACGTGTAATACTCAAAGCTGCAGTCGAAGGAGGCCGTCATCCCTGGGGCAATCCGCGGCGGCTGTGCGTATGCGAAGTTGGCGTTTGAGATCTTGCCGAGCGCATCGTAGAGAGAGACCACCACCTTGACGTAGTACGCCGTGGTCGATCCGTCGTTCCGTAGGGTGCCGACCACGTGATACAATCCGGCATCGTCCAGGCGGGCATAACTGTGAACGACGGTCACCCCCTCATCCGGTCGCGCCGTTGTACGTCGCCCCGTGGCCCGCAGGCTGAATCTCTCCCACTCACCCGCGTCCTCCCAGTGAATGACGAAAGGCGTTCGCTGGCCGGGTACCACCAAGTCCAGCAGAGTGGAGCTAATGCTCTCCTCAACGACATTTCCAGATTCATCGTAAAAGGTGATCCGCACGCGAATTCGATCTACGTTGTACTTCATGTCGTTGTGCACTTCCCCCACGACATGGAGGTTGCCCAGGTCATCCACGTAGTCATTAGTGCCCATCAGCCCCAGCGCCACCTCCGATCGTTGAGGTACGGCCTGGGGTGTGGGGGTAGCAGGTGAGGGAGTCAGCGTCTCCATGAGTGGGGTCCGCGAGTCCTTGGGCGCAGTCACCCTGAGCAAGGGAAGAAGAAGCCAGGAGTGGGTCTTGACGGCCACCGCCTGAGGATGGGATTCGGACCTGCCGTCGAAGGTCGTGATGAGATACCGATAGACGGTCAACGGGCGTAGCCCACTCTCTCTGAATCTAGGCTGGCCAACGCTGGTCTTGAGAGTGTACATGTCATATCCCTGCCCCATGTCCCAGTATATGCGGTAGATGGAACCGGGCACATTGGCAGCCGCCTCCCAACTGAGGTCGATCTGATCGCCTCCCACAGCCGCTCCGACCAGATGTGTCGGTGGCGAGAGCATCGGCGCCGCCTGAGGAAGAGGGGTCATGAGGGCGGTCGGGGTGGGTGAAGGCGCCGCATGCGTGGGTGTAGATGTTGCTGTCGAAGTGGGGGTGATAGTATCTGTAGGGGCCTTGGTGCGGGTAGGGCTCCGTGTCGGGGTGCTGGTGTGAGTGGAAGTCGGTGTCCAAGTGCCAGTGGGTGTAGCAGTGCTAGTTGGCGTCTGTGTCGGTGTGGCGGAGGGAGTAGCCCGCAGCACTGTAGTAGGCGTGGCAGTCGGCGTTCTGGTGCGAGTTGGAGTAGTGGTTCGTGTACTGGTCGCTCTAGGAGTGCTCGTTGGTGTATTGGTGGGCGTCTTCGTACTCGTAGGCGTCCACGTGGGTGTGTGAGAGTGCGTGGTTGTCGCGGTAGCCGTCCGCGTGCCAGCGGGTGTTCGCGTGTTGGTCGCTGTGGCAGTCGGCGCCGTCCTCGGTGTGTGCGTGCTGGTCCAAGAGGGCGCGGAAGTCACCGTTGCTGAAGCGCTGGACGTTGGCACGGTGCGGCTTGGGCTCCCAGTTGCTATTGGACCATGTGATGGACTGGTCCACGCCTCGATGCTTGGACGTGCTGCCGTGGGCGGACTTGTGGCCGTCGGCGTGAAGGTAGGTACGATGCCCAGAGACGGTGAAGGGAACGGTGAGGTGGGCAGTTCTGCGATGGCGAGGGTGGGTGCTGTCAAGCCCGATCTAGGCGGGATTTCGTAGATTACCAGTAGGATGAAGGCCCCGAAGACTAAGAAGTTGAGGACAGCCAGAGTGACTATGACGAGGACCCATGACTCCGATGTGAGTTTCCTCATCTTCCAGCGGACTAGCCCGGTTCTCTTCTACTCATCTGTAATAGGCGGCGCGTCAGTGTGATGGTCGGCCCGCTCAGCGTGACCATGTCTCTCCAAGGTATCTCTCTGAGGCCCACGCTCGGTCTGTCCTCGGAGCGTCGGATGAGGATGACAGCTATGATTCCGCCCAGGGAAGCACCAAGCACGATTCCCAACAATATGGCGGGGTTCCAATCCCTCGTCTTCACAGGCTACCTCCGAGTTGCCAGATAACCCAAGGCTCTCTTCAACCCCGCTGCGGACGCAGCCATCCACAGGAGGGGCTGCACTACCATGCCCAGGACTAGTTTCGTCACCTCCTCCACTTGCTTCATTGTCCGTCTCACCTTCAGCAGATTAGGCCTGATGGGTGCCCTCACCTGGGGCAGGTATTTGATGACATAGAACAGTATGACCAAGAGAGGAATGGCGAGTATCACAGCTTCAACGACAAGCAGGATCAAGGCCAGATCTCTTCCCAATGCCAGCGCTTCGACGTTCATGCCCGCCTCCGTGTCGCAAAAAGACTACGATATTGTATACGCCAGGGCTCCCATTGTCAATCAAGGTGATGTTGCCAAGCCTGCGACGTTCTGTTATAATAGACCCCATCTTAGAGGCAGAGACGAGTGCGGGAGAAACTCATTGTGAAGTGTCCGAATTGTGGCGCGACTTTCAGAGGAGGACAAGGGCGATGCCCTGCTTGTGGGTACAGGGTGAAGGTGAAGAAACTGGCGAGGCGCTGCCCGGTCTGTAGAGCCAGGGTTGCTGAGGGAGCAAAGACCTGCCTGATGTGCGGAACGGCCTTGGAGGAGGAAAGGACCCTCTTTCCCCGCATCTCCTTATCCATGGTTCCACCCGCGCCAGTACTGGGAGGTGTCCTGGGGATTCTACTGTTGGTCGCAGTGTGGTTCATCAAGCCTTGGCGAGTCATACAGATAGGCACCTATGACACCCCGACACCCACCTTGACGCCGACGCTCACACCCACGGGCACCGCCAGTCCGTCCCCCACAGCCACGATGCTTCCAACCGGCACGCCCACACCGGAGGTCACAACCTACATCGTTCGCGCGGGTGACACGTTGAGCCTTATTGCGGGCCAGTTTGGCGTCCCCGTGGAGGCTATCATGGAGGCGAACGGCCTCACCGATTATATGATCCGGGTTGGTCAGGAGTTGCTAATTCCGGTAGAGCCCGAAGGTCCCAGTGGCAGCCCAGGGTCTGGAGAGACACCCGAGACGCAGGCTACTCCGCAGCCAGAGGCCGTCTACGTTGTACGAGAGGGCGACAGCCTATCGGGGATCGCTGAGAGGTTCAACGTCTCGTTGGATGCCATTATGGAGGCCAACAACATCACGGATCCCGACTCGCTTCGCGAGGGACAGGAGTTGGTAATACCTGCGCCTGTCAGTTCGGCCGAAACACCTGGGATAGGGGGGCCTCCCACACCCACAGTCCCGTCTCAACTGGTCTATCCCGCTCCGCTTCTGCTCGGACCTCCAGAAGGGCACGAGTTTCGTGGAGACCAAGCGGAGCTGCCAATCCTACTCAATTGGCTCTCAGTGGGACTGCTGGCCGAAGACGAATGGTACTCTATCACCGTACGGTACGTGGTTTCGGAGGAAGCTGAGGGGGAAGAAACCATCGGGTTCACAAAGGCCAACTCCTTTCACGTCTCCGCTGAGTTGCGACCGTCCTCTGAGGTCGGATCGCATCTCTTCGAGTGGGAGGTGCGGGTTGTGCGGCTCACTGACACCGAGATTGAAGGTAGCCCCGAGGTCGTGCCTATCGGTCGTGAGAGCGAGACACGCACGTTCTCCTGGTACTGAAATCCAGAGTGGACCAGGGGCGCAGAGTGTCTGAAGCTGTCTTCTGGCAGC
>SDBS01008216.1_pt1 | contig 10098 bp, 12 predicted proteins | sample 2277091 | NCBI WGS metagenome assembly SDBS01 (sample SAMN10404972, study PRJNA504765) | marine sediment metagenome | isolation source: marine sediment core GS10_PC15, 163 cmbsf | place: Arctic Ocean: Southern Knipovich Ridge | collected 2010 | reverse complement strand
CGGTAAACTGCTGAACTTTCGTGATAATTATCTAAAAGTTTGAAATATGAAATAATATCTAAAATAATTGGTTTGGTGTAAAGTCCTTGAGAAGCTAAAAATTGATAAGGAAAATTTGCCCTCTCTAAAGCTTTAGCAAAAGAGTTAGCCGATTCATTGGTCCTGGCTAAGACGGCGAAATCATTAAAACCTGTTTTTTTATCATTTTTCAAAATTTCAATAATTTTATTAACCACTCCCTGAGTTTCTTCATTTAAATCCCTAAAATGGAGATGTTCAATAATACCCTTCCCTTTTTTAGAGGCAATTAATTTTTTATCAAGTTTACTAACGTATTCAAGCCGGTTAGGATTATTAGCTTTAATGAACTTATAAGATAAATCTAAAATATTTTGACAGGAGCGATAATTTTTAATTAAAAAGACTTTTTTTGACTTCGGGTAATCTTTTTGAAACTGAATTACATTGTTATAAGAAGCTCCGCGCCAACGATAAATTGCCTGGTCGTCGTCGGCTGTAACGGTTAAATTATTGTGCGGAACAGCCAATGTCTTTACTAATTCGTATTGGACCCAGTTGGTGTCTTGAAATTCGTCAACTAAGATATATTTAAACTGTTCTCTGTATTTTTTTAAGATAAGCGGTCTTTTTTGAAAGAGTTTTAAGCAGTAATTGATTAGGTCACCAAAATCTAAAACACTATTTTCCAAAAGCAAACGTTGATAAATATGATAAGCATCGGCAACCTCTTTAATTCTTTCTATCTCCTGTTTTTCGGGCAAATCAGTAAGATTGGTTTTCAAGGTGTCGCTATATTTTAAATAATCTTCCGGATAAATCCCCTGGTCTTTGCAGCGGGAAAAATGAGAAATTAAGGCCTGCACAAACTTGGTTGGATTACCTAAGGGTTTGTAATAATCAAGATTAAATTTGTCTAAGTTTTGGCGAACCAAAAGCCAGGCAGCAGTTTGGTCTAACAATTTAAAGTCTGCGGGCAAACCAATATCCAAAGCATGCTCTTTTAAAATTCTTTCACAGAAGGAATGAAAAGTAGAAACCCACAAATCCATATAACCGTAGGATAAAAGTTTGTCCACCCGTTCTTCCATTTCTTCGGCCGCTTTGTCGGTAAAAGTTACTGCCAAAATTTCTTCCGGTTTAACTTTCATTTTTTCAATTAAATAAGCAATGCGTTGAGTAATGACTGTTGTCTTACCAGTACCTGCTCCGGCAACAATTAAAAGCGGTCCGCTTCCATAAATAACCGCTTCTTTTTGTTCTTTATTTAATTTGCCGAGATTCAATTTCATATCTATATTTCAATTCTACCAAAAAACCGTCCCTACTAAAAGACGGAGGTCCTCACTAATAAAAGAGATTTATTTTTAAAAAAAAGGGCCCCCGGATGTATTAAAATTTACCGGGGGCTTGTGATTTCTCGACCTTAGTAGTGCATGTCCCCCCATGATTCTTCGCTGGTCAAACACCAGAGTATTTGGATATGGTCCAGTTTTTCGTTGCCGGTACGGAGGGCTTCCTTCTCCCGTTCTGCCAGTTCTTTTTGTCCGAGTGTCAACGTTGACTTCATAATCATATCTCCTTCTTGTCGGCCTTAGGGGTTAGATTGTCGAGGAACTAATAACACTGTGTTAGTTTAACAGTTTTAAAACAAAATATCAAGCGTATTTTAAACTAATCAAATTTTATTAAATTTCTTTTACGATTTCAATGTTTTGTTCAGAAATTTTCTCTCCCTCTTTGAAAATAAATTTGGCTTTCACTTTTTTACCGTCTAAAACCTGAGGAAGCCAAAATTTATCATCTTCCCACATTTCTTTAAAAGGAATTTCTTTTATATCAAACCACTTTGGCAACATTTCTTCGGATTCTCTTGGTTCTCCTTCCCAACTTTTAACTAAAAATACATGAACGTCCTGATTCCATGCCTGATTATAGGGGAAATGAAAATTTAAAACAGCAACTTTCTCCAAATCTTTAACTTTTACTCCGATTTCTTCCTTGGTTTCCCTAATAGCCGCATCAACTATATTTTTATCTCCCTTCTCCGGATCTATCTTTCCTCCGACTCCATTCCACTTTCCAGTCCCAAATCCCCTCTTTTTCATTGCCAAAAGAAGTTTTTTACTGTCTTGTTTAATTAACAAACAAAGTGTTGCCTGTCTCATATTATTTTCTCTAATAAAGATTTTACCTCTTTTTTGTTTTAAATTCAATTTTTTGAACAAAAAAAAGGAGGCTTAACTTAAAGATAAGCCTCTCATACAAACTATACAAAGAGCAAAAATATAAGGAGGGAAAAGGAGTCTAAGACGGGGCGGGGACCCCTTAAAACTCCTCTCCCTCCCGTGATCCGACCGCGCCGAACATTTGGTTTGGAAAGAGCTAATAAGATGGGGTTAGCTTAACACAATAAAAAATCTTGTCAACCCCGTAGTAGAATTTCGAAAGGATTTTTCTAAAGAAAAATCAAACTGCGAAACAATTCGAAATTTCACTACAGGGTCAACGCTCCTTTTGGTTTGAGGTGTATAAAACAAGTTTAATTTTAGGATGCTCGCGCAACTGAGCATTAATAATGTTGCGAACAGCAAGATTCCAAGCCGAATCGGGTTTAATCAACTCATCCTTATGAGGAACCCTGCTAAGAATTTTTGTCCCTTTAGGAACTACCGCATCTTTTATATCTGTTATATCAAATCTTATAACTAGACATTTGGGCATTTTTACTCTCCTTTCTTTATTTTCAATGCTGTCTATATTTTAACAAAGAAATAAAAATTTGTCAACTTTTAAAGCTTTTTTCGGGAAAACAAAAACCACACTCTTTTTAATTGAATTATGCCAATGCCGTAATAAATATAATTTTTATTCCTCTTGAATTTATTGAGGATTAATTTTCTGCTGTCTTTTTTTACTAAAAACAAAAATGTAAAGGATTTCTAATATAGCTAAGGTATTAAAGACAAGCAAAGCTATAAACCACCACTTGTGGCTTTTTTTAGCTGCTTTCCATAATGCTACCCCTTTCCAGGGTAAAACCCATAAGACAACCAATAAGATAATCCATTGATTTTCAATTAAAAATTGTTCTAATGCCATAATTTTTAAATTTATTAATTAATTAATTTTTCGACATCCTATTTTTATTCTACCCTGCACCAAAAGTTTTTCAAGTTTTAGTGTGGAGCAAGTCCTTGACATCAAAAGGAAAATGTGCTAAAAATAAATAGTTCTCTAACAATCCTTCTGAAAGGAAAAAAATATGACTGATACGAGCGAAGGACATTTTCCTGACGCTATTTGTACTGACTGTGGTAAAAAAGGATGTCTTTTTATTCATTGGGGACGACTTGTTCCTGATGGAGTCCCACACGGCTTCTGTCGCGGTTGTTTCGACACAAGACAAACCTACTACCGACAACATCAGGAACCCATGCCATTACCCGTCAAAGTTTAAAAAAAACAAAAACGCCTTGACATAAGTCTCGGCGTTTTTTTTTATTGTAAAATTTTTACTTTTTTTCCCTCTACTCTTAATTTTCCAAGAGCATATAATTTTATTCCCTCGGTGAGAGCTTTTTGTTCTGCTTTTTGGACTCTGGTTTTTAGACTATCAACATTATCATCTTCTAAAACAGAAACAGCTTTTTGTACTATTATAGGGCCAGTGTCTTTACCTTCATCTACAAAAAATAATGTACAACCAGAAATTTTACATCCGCAGTCCAATACACTTGCATGTACAGCCCTGTCAATACCGGGAAAAGAGGGTAGCAAAGAAGGGTGGATATTCATTATTCTGTGCTTATATTTTCTCACAAACCAGGCGGTAAATAATCTCATATAACCAATTAGCACTATCAACCGAATATTGTGTTCATTTAATTTTTGAGCAACTTTTCTATCGTAGTCAGTTCTTTTTATTCCTTTAGGATTAAGAAAACAATTTTCTATTCCGTAATGTCTTGCTTTTTCCAAAATTCCAGAATCTTTTTTATCAGAAATTACCACAGCTATTCTGGCAAGGCCTTTCAGCCCCCCGGTTTTTATATTTTCAACAACAGCAGGTAAATCACTTCCTCTTGTTGAACCCAAAATACCAATTTCTAACATTTTCCACCTCCTTTCTTGTTAAAGGACAATTTCTACTTTCACCTTACCTCTTTTTAGAAAAAATTCAAGAAAAAACCCTTTGATATTATCGCAGGGCTTATATTATTAAATAATACTTCTTTTGCAATCTCCACAATACGTTCTGTACTCTATCTCTTCTCTCAAATCATCATCTCGTCCTATGGGTATAAATTCTTTTTTAACAAATAATTTTTTAGAACCGCAGTGAGGACAAACATCAACAGAGGGTGGCGGTACTTTCAAACTAGAAAAAAGAAGAAGAAGCATAAGAATAAAAAAAAGACCAGAAAAAATAAGTAATGCTACTAACAACCATTGCCACCACAGCATTTTCCACCTCCTTTCTTGTTAAAGGACAATTTCTACTTTCACCTTACCTCTTTTTAGAAAAAATTCAAGAAAAAACCCTTTGATATTATCGCAGGGAAAATTACAGGTCTCCTTCTGTTATTACCTTAATTTTATTTCTTTTCAATAACGCGGTTGTAACCCCATCCCCTTTAGTTAATTTACCAGAAAAAGTTCCATCATAAATCCTTCCGCATCCGCAAGAAGGACTTTCTTGTTTAAAAATCACCTCTTTAACACCAAGTAGTTTTGTTATTTTTAAAACCTCTTCTGCCCCTTTTTTAAAATATTTTGTAATATCTTTGCCTGATTTGGTAAAAACCCTTTTCCCACGCCTTTCTGTTAGTTCTCTTGGTGTTGGTAACCCGCCTAATTGTTCAGGACAAACAGGAATTAAAATTTCTTTCTTAGACAACCCAAGGACTTTCTTATTTAATTTACTTTTACCGTCATATCTGCATTTTATTCCTAATAAACAAGCACTACAAAGTTTTATGGGTTTATTTTGGTTTTTCATATTCTCATTCTACCAAAAAACCGCCTTCTTGGCGATTGCTTTTTGCTCCTCTGGTTGGACGCTTGCCCATCCGAAGCTTTCTTGTCCTCCGAAGCTTTCTTGTCCTCCGAAGCTTTCTTGTCCTCCGAAGCTTTCTTGTCCTCCGAAGCTTTCTTGTCCTCCGAAGCTTTAGCGAAGGAGGAAGCGTAGGAGGAAGCGCAGGAGGAAGCGTAGGAGGAAGCGTAGGAGGAAGCGTAGGAGGAAGCGCAGGAGGAAGCGTAGGAGGAAGCGCAGGAGGAAGCGTAGGAGGAATGCCCGCTCTGAAGAATTGAAGGGTTAAAACCTGTTCCACTATCTTATTAAATAAAAAAGAGAGCCGAATTTTACTCGGCTCTCTTGAGACAGGTTAATGGGATCTGTGAGCAGAGCCTCTTACACTTTTAATTCCTCGGCCCTTTTGTCTAAAACATTTCTTTCTTTCTCTATTTCCGCCAACTCGCATTGCTGTTGCATTTTTTCATGCTGCGCCTTGGACGCCTCAAACAGTTCATTTATGCGTCTTAGCGCCTTTCCCCTGACCCGATGCAACAATACAACTTGGGCTGCAACTGAATCTCCCAGCACCGCCTCTGGTAAATCTTGCGGTTTTCTGTAGGTGTTACTACTCTGAAGAATTCTCGTCGGCGGAAGATGACATTCTTTGCCCAGGGCTAATTCAGTCAACTTTTTCAGAGATGCGGCATCCAATTCTTGACCGTTAAGCCAATTGAGTTCCTTCAATTCATCTAGAATTTCGATGAATTGGGGCCTGGCTGCAATCAGTCGTTTCTTTACCACCCCATCCGCTTCTTCGTCCCAACCGCGTTCAGATAGCGATCGGAACTTCCAGCCAAGTCGAGTAAAATCATACAAGAATGTCCGAAATACTCTTTGTTGATGACCGATAGAATCGTCGGAGATCTCGAAATCACGATTTCTCATGTGATTCTTATCTCGTCTGAGGAACCAAAGAACCTTCTGGAATAATACTTCATCCTCAAGCATCCACCACCACGAAGGCTTTTCGTCTCTTATTCCGCCTTTGAAAAATTTCAAACACAGAACTCCGAAGGCCTTCTCTGCGATGTCTTGACGATTTCGAATGTTCTGTTCATCGCCGCTATATCCATATTCGGTAATGAATCCGCGTTCCCTGGTATAGCCATCAGCAACCTCCAAAAGAAGTAACACCAGTTCGCGTCCTTTCCACCAACCGTTTTCAGTCGTGAGGCAGTGCAGTAAGCCGAGCCTCTCGGCCAGATAAGTGGTCCCCTCCCATCTTTCCAGCCATTCTTTAAACTCATGGAAGGTGATCGGTGTAAGGTCCAGTAACGGATGCTTGGCTTCTTCAACTTCAACTTCTACCGGTTCTTTTGTTTCCAGCTCTTTGCTCATAACCTGCTCCTTTCTTTTATGCCCAGTTATTTAGGGCAGTTTTCAAAAAACTACTATCAATATATCTTATTTCTTTAAATTGTCAACCCCACCCCGCTCTAATAGGTGGGGCTTGCGAATAAAGTATGTTAAACAAAAACCCTCACTACCAATAACAATGGTGTGAGGACGCAGCCCGAGAAAAGAATTTCGGGAAAATAGTTGGGCATCGTGGACGACGCCTGCCCTGTAGTTTCCACCCTGGCGGGATACTACTAGAGTTAACCTGTTTGATAGAAAGATGATGTTGTAAGAGGGCTCTATTATTTTGAATATTCTATATTTATTTTGTCTCCAACAGCCAAGTCAATTTTCTCTGAGATGCCTCCATTTATTTCTAGAACATATTTTGCGTTTTTAGTTGGTTCTATAATAGAACAAGGATATTCTTTGCACGGCTGAGTATTTTCGCTAATGAATACGACTTCTTCGTTCTTATTAATCCATATTATATCCAAAGGGATTAAGGTGTTTTTCATCCAGAAAGAATGCTTTCCTTCTCTTTCAAAAACAAACAGCATACCATTTTTAAAATCTAAGTTTTCCCTAAACATTAAACCATTACTTCTCTCCTCGGATGTTATAGCTAATTCAATATGAAAACAGTAATTTTTGAAGCAAACTCGGCTTGGTTTCTTTACACGATAATTTTGTAATACTACTGGGATTATCAGTAACAGGAGTAAAAATAAAAAAATAGCAACTAAGAGAGTTTTCTTTCTCATAAAAATATTATACCAAAAAATCGCTTAGTTAATTTTGAGTTCAATTTTCTTTGTTGTATGCCCCGGTTTGAAACCTGCGTTTTAAGGAAAATTTTAGAAAAACATTTTAAATATTAAACCCTAAATCCCCTACCAATAATATAAAATTCTCTGCTTTTCTTAATTACTCCTTTTGGCTTAAATCTTTTCGCAAAATTAAAACAATTTTTCACTTTTTTAAAAAACGCATCGCTTGATTCGCCTTCGAAAATTTTACAGACAAAATTTCCACCAGACAACAAAACTGATTTTGCAATTTCAAAAGATTTCTCTGCTAATTCCAGAGACTTTCCAGCATCTAAGAATTTGATGCCCGAAGTTTTGGGCGACAAATCAGAAACCACCACCTCGAATTTATCTTCAAAATCGGATTCCTTCAAATCAAAAACGTTTTTTTTAATGAAAACAATATTGGTTTTTTTTGGTATTTTTATCTCCTCAAAATCAATACCAATCACCTTTCCTTTATTTCCCACCCTTTGAGAAACATACAAAAGCCAGGAACCCGGCGCGCAACCCAAATCTAAAACCCGGTTACCCTCTTTGATAATTTTATACTTTTCATCTATCTCTTTTAGTTTATATATTGATCTAGCAGGAAACCCTTCCTTTTTTGCCAATGTTGTATAAAACTCGTTTTGCCTATCTTTTCTGTACATTATCTTTAAATTATCATTTTAAAATTCAAAAGACAACTTAATTTTAACAAAAAACCATCCAAATAACGGACGGCCGTGCTCAGAGATGCTGGGCGTCGTGGACAACGTTAGAACCTGTTTGAGTGTAATTTAAGTAAAAAAAAAGGATCTACTCCGTAGAACAGACCCTTGTTAAGGAATGTTGACTTTCAATTAGTTGGCTTTACTATTAGCCAATTCCTGACTGCTGCCAAAATTCTTCTTGAAAAAAGAGAAAAGCCATTTCAGACCAAGGACCAGACCAAAGACCAGACCAAAGGCCAGACCAAGGACCAGGCCAAGACCCAGACCAAGACCCAGACCAAAAGTCAGATTCTTATTTTTCCGAATCTTCTCGTTGGTAAAAAGGGGAATAAGGCAGATAGGCCAAATTGGTCCTATCAGAATATCCCACCAACGTGAAATCCCAAAAGGAAGATTCGAGGTCCAGTTGTCAGTCATCTTAATACTGGTTGTGGTTGGAACCTGCCCAACTGCCAAATACCAGATAGCCCAGAATAAGGCAATCAGCCCGGCCGTAACCAGGGGCCAGCAAAACATCAGTTTCCTTTTCCTTGCCTTTTCCATTTTTCTTTTCCTTCCTTAAGGGTTAACTTTCCTTATTTATTTTTCAAACTTCTATTTCCAATTATATAGTTATTATTTTAATTTGTCAATGTTTTAGGACAAAAAAACCCGAGAAAAGTATCTCGGGAAATTTGGTCAGGTAATGGACGCATTCAGAACCATTGATTGGAGTAAGATTAGGGAAGAACTTAGAGATTTGGAACCCATTATGAGTATTTACCTGACTCCCCTGGCTAGACGCTTGCCCGTCCATAGCTTTAGCGAAGGAGGGATGTTAGAACCTGTTTGGTGAATAATTATGTGTTTGCCACTTGATATAATCCAGCCCTTCCTTGATTTAACCAGTATTCATTTTCTTCGGAATCGTTCTTCTCTACCACTTTTTCATAATTTGCCGATAATATGTGCGTAGCGTGTGCAAGTTCAATATAGACGGGAAGAACTTCTAATTCTCTCGGTGTTAATGTAATAGTTTTTTGATATTCTTCTAAAGCAATTTTTAAATTGTTTTCGCTTTTTGATTTATCTTTTTCATCAAAGAGCATATTACAAGCTAAAACTGCAAGTTCTTGGATACGGGGATAATAATTTGATACTGCAAAATCAATAATCCAAATTTTCCCATTTTTATCTTTCATTACATTCGTTACTATAATGTCTCCATGCACAAAACAATGGGGCAACTTTCCAATATCTATATCTTTAAACTTCTTTACTAGGGGTTCTATAATCTTTAGGTCTTGTTGTGATAAATGTTTTCCTTTCTTCTGAAATTCATTTAAAAAATTCACAATGGCCCAGTGGTCATAAATAAATTTTGGTTTAATTTCTATAGAATTTATTAGCGCGGCTTGGTGAGCTAAAATTTTGATTTCATCTGTATTTGGTTTCTGTTTTAGAAAGTAATAACTCTCTCCGTCAATATACTCCATAACACAAATCCTTAAATTGGCGTCATTTACTGTTGTTGCGTAAAAATGATTCTGTTTGGATTTAAACAATTTAGGAAACGAGACCTCTGTTTCAATGACCTTTAACATAACTTCCACATATCTACGACAATCATCATCGGTTCTAAAGTTTGAGAAAATTTTAACGAGATATCTACCTTTTGTTGTCTCTAAAATGAAATTGAAATCTTCGTATCCAATAGGCACTAATTTATTTGAGATAAAATCTCCAATCTGAAAATCCTTACAAATAGCTAAAGATATATCATCTATTTCTCCTTGGTAGTTAATTCTTTGGAAAAATTCTTTCATATTTTTTTATTTTAACACAAAAACCGCCTTCTTGGCGATTCTTTTATTATACAATCTATTGTTTTAAATACTTCCTTCCTTTTAATTGATCGGGTAGATAATCTTCTTTAGAATACTTCTCATATCCCTTTCCGTAATTCAAATCCTCCATAAGTTTTGTTTCCGCATTCCGCAATCTTAAAGGAACGGGCAAGTTTCCATGTTTCTTTACGTCTTCCATTGCAGCCATATATGCGCTATATGAGCTTCTGTCTTTCTTGCATTGACAAAGATAGACAACTCCGTGAGCTAAGTTAATGCCACACTCCGGCAATCCGATAATTTCCACGGCTCTA
>SDBS01008215.1_pt1 | contig 10098 bp, 8 predicted proteins | sample 2277091 | NCBI WGS metagenome assembly SDBS01 (sample SAMN10404972, study PRJNA504765) | marine sediment metagenome | isolation source: marine sediment core GS10_PC15, 163 cmbsf | place: Arctic Ocean: Southern Knipovich Ridge | collected 2010 | reverse complement strand
CGTCTGGTGGCATGGCCGTTGAGTATTTCCACCTGGTTTCGCTTTACTGCGAGCTGTTCGGCCAGGAATTGAACAAGCGCCCTATTCGCTTTTCCTTCTACTGGAGGAGCGCTAATGCGTATTTTAAGCGCATCTTGCTGCACTCCCACGATTTCATTCTTACTGGCTCCAGGCTGCACTCTCACCCTGAAGACCGGTCCAGTAGCAGTTTTGATTATTTTCAGCATTTGGGAAGGGTCCTCTTTTCTGATTCAAGATAGCGTGGTTTGTGGAAAAAGACAAGTTGTTTTGAGGCCATAATGCGGCTTTTGTAGAATCCGGCCGCTGTCGGTTGGTTAGATTTTGATGCAGCTGGCAAAACAGGCCGTATTTGCCCTTTATTCGTTCTGAGGGGAATCTATTTACATCTTCAGATAAATGCGCCCAAATTCACCCCTCTATGACCGTATTTGGGGTATTGGAGGCAATAGACTGACCCGAGGTTCTGTTTTCGCCGAATACTCGATACTTTTTGATCTTGGTTTCAGTTTTGCCAGAAAATTTCCCCCTACCCTGTCGTAATTCTCTGAGTGTTTTTTTGAAGGGGTTACTGCACGACACATTGTGAGGGTGAGAATCGAATTGTGTCGGGCCTTTGGTTCGAGTTCTGCTCGGGTCCCCGAACTGGACAATGTTGATAACGGGTAAATTGCGATGGATAAAGACTAGACGCTATAACATAATTCTATATAACCAGAAATATTTGTCTCTGGGAATATCTCGTACTTTAAAACTCTTTGGCATTAAATATAGAATTGATGATGAGCCATCTGTTAAAGATGCCAATGCTGCCCCTAAAGCATGTGGTTTGCTACCTAAAGGTACAAAACAAATGTTATAATTCGTTTTTAATTCCTCAATCCTGTTAATTAATTTACTAAATGTTTCAACAGGGTCAGCAGCGTTTGAATAAACAAGTTTGGGTTTTGCTTCATTTAGAAAATGTGTATTGTTTTTTTTTACAATATTTGCATATTTAGGTTTAAAACCGGGTTTCCCAATGAGAGCTTCAACAACAGGAGGTTCGAATCTATCATAGATTTCATAACTTCTATTACCCTCAAAACCGAGTAGAAAAATATAGGTCCAAGGTAAAGTTGGATTAGGGCGACCCCATAAGTAGGGTATCCACATATAATGATCAAGGCCTATCGTAAATGAATGTCCTTCATTTGATCTGGATCCTTTTTCATAGTCAGCAGTAGCATAAAAAAATGTAAGTTTTGGCGATCTAAATTGATAACGCATATACCCTAATAATCCAAGAAAATAGGGTTTAGGGGCACCAGCCATATCAACAAACCAATTTAATTCAGAAGAAAAAGATGATTTAGAGATATCTAATATCTTCTTAATTATTCCTTCAACATCACGAATAGAGACGTCTCGTATTTCAATAGGTTCTTGACGAGAACACTTTTTGACTTGTTCCAATAAAATTGAATCATTCTTTTTTCGAAGCTCATGGTTTTCTGATTCTTTAAAAAATATAATTATAGATTTCTGGCATGCGTTAGAAGAAAGTAATCGACTAGATATTAAACCTCTAGATTCGAATGTACTGAAAAAAATACCTATCTCAAAATTTTCATTTATTTTATCATTTTTAGACCTGAATGAAGAAGCAATAATTCCACGGGTTTTAAAATCAGTAATATTTTTCCACATTATTGAGCATGCTCCATTAAAATTCAAATTCAGTTTGTGTTGATGATTCAAACTGAATTTTACCATTTTTTATATTCTTATTATACTTTTTATTATAACGTAAAAGTCTTTTGTATAATATCTGTTTAATGACTTTATGGGCCTCACCATCACTTCCTTTAAATAATATCTTCATTTGTTCATTCGATATACTTTCAGGATAATAGAATGGACTTCTGAAACTCATTCCAAACTTTGGTGCAAGAATTGGGTGAAGTCCAATTTCTATTGTGTCTTTAACTTCTTTTTTTAACATAACACCTGTCATTACAGAAAAATTTATGATATCAATTATTTCGTAATCGAGCTTCCTAAATTTAGTTTTAAGAGATGCAGATTCCGGCGTTGTGTATATGTACGGGTCTGATTGGAATTTTGAGAATAAATAACCCAATCTTTCGCAGATTTTTGGCAAAGAAGATTTTTCAAAAATTGGTTTTTTATCAAGTGAATCAAAACTTAGAAGTGATGCTTTTTTAATAGCCTGAATTTGAATATTTATGTTTAACGGATTTTGAGTCAAAAATTTATCGATATCAATTTTAGCTTTCTCCCAAATTTCAAACATAATTCTTAACATTTCTCTAATACTGCCACAGCTTAAATGAAGAACTACTTTCCATCCACAATAAGGGAACTCAAGCTTAAATTCTCTGCAAATTGCAGCTGCCGCTACATGATTCCATTTTCTTTTATAAATACTCTCGCCTCTTCTTATCATCTGCTTTTGAATTAATGGATCTTTACGAGTAGTTTCTTTTTCCTCTCGAACCTTCATATCGGTTAACCAATATGAAGTTATTGACACAGGTCTATTCTTTGTTTTTGCTATTGCCTCTGCTTGTTTTAATAATTTTAATGAACTTTCATTCTGACTTGTTTTTAATTTTATTATTAGCAAATCTTGTAGATTAAAAGGGCCTAATATTTTCCAGAAATCAAATCGAGACGATTTTTCTTTGCCGTAAAATTGTGATATTCTAGCTCTACATACACCTTGGACCATATTTTTATAATGCCAATTTGTTGGGCTGTCACCACTGATATATATAGTTCTTAGCTCATGGTCATTTACAGGTCGGTTGTCTATAGTTAATCTACTTTTATGTAATCCCTTTACGGATGTGAGCTTATATGCAATCGGGGCTTTTGATTTTACTATTGATGAGTTAATTACTCGCGTCTGCCATTCTGTTAGGTAATTGCAATCATCTAATAATGGCATTAGTGTCCAATCAGATAATTCTGGGTAGTATTCAACAAATAGTTTACCAAAAGATTGGATTATTGAGCCTGGTCCGAGAATTGGATAGGTTTCTAGCATCGATTTTTCTTCTACTTTTCGATATACAAGTGCTCTTATCCCAATGTGCGTATCTCGAACAATGGACCGAAACGATTCGAATGAAATATCATAGAGTGATGGTCGGTACTCCTCGGATGGAAAACAAATTTTTATCATTTCTTTAACAAAATTTATCTCTGATTGGGCATTTAAAAGATATTTTCTGCTCGTTACCCGTATTCCTTGTAATGCATTTAAAAAAAGGTCGAGATAAATAAATTCAATATAAGTGCCAAAATATTTTTGAGCGCAATCATCGCCACAAATCATTCTCCAACTTTTCCAATATCCAACATCCATTTCTTCAGCACGAAAATAAACACCTAAATGCTTTGGAGAGCTAAATATTTTTCTTACTGTTGCAGGACCATGTACGCTAGCACCTGCGACTTCCCATGCAACCTCCCAAGTTAAGAATTTTAGTATAGAACTTTTTCCACTTCCTCTTAATCCTTCAAAGATAATAGGTTGCCTACTGACCCATTCAGTAATTGCAGGTGGTACATAAAACGTTGGATTAGTCTCAAATTCACTTCTTCCATACACAAAAGGATTCTTGGATTCGCCCATGATTTTTTCCCACTTATCCTATTCTATCTATTTGCCACTTATCTAGTGGTTTATCTATATTTGTAATATTTATTTGTTTCCTTATTGACAATCTTAATAAATTTTCTGCAAAATCTTCATCTGCGTTAGCCCCTAATTTCGAGGCTACATCTGAAAATTGAAATCGCTTGTTAGCTTCAAGGTTATCTAATTGATACTTAGTTTGCATTTCAGAAGTTGGCATATCAAAAACTTGATATGATTGTCTTTTCAAAAAATTATGTCCTCTTTGAGAATATCCAGATATAATCCCTGTAAGAAAGTTTTTATGTGAATCTACTATAATTTGTATATTTGCAACTGCTGCTGAAATGGAACTAAACAGGCCTTTACTACCAATAGATGTTATGAACCCATGTTCTTCTTGATCATCGGTGTGCGTTGTTAATGTAGTTTCACAATGAGTGTGCCCATGAAGTATAAATACTCGTCGTTTGTTTTCCATTAGTCCATATAACAAAGGTCCTGAATCCACTAAACTTGAATATGGTCTTACTTCAAGGTTAGGGGTAGGTACTGGATTATGGTGACACAATATTATTGAAAAATTTCCTTCTTTTGCCCTTAAATATGACCATACAGACTCTAATTGTGATTTCCCAATTGCTGGTATGTCCATAGACTGGATTTGATATTTTAGTTCTTCTGGCATTTCGGAGTCTAATATTTCTTTCAACTTGTCAGCATTCTTACTAAATTCTTTAAAACTTTTTTTTACCAAATCCCAAAACTTATCTGGTAACCCATGCAGAGCGTGTTCTGTACCACCTAAGCATGTATTCAATGCAATAACTGGTATCCCTTTTAATTCTGAATATGCTGGATTATTTATTTTTGGAAATATAAAATCTTCAGAAGAACATATTTCTGAAAATTCTTCGAATTCTTTTTCAGGCTCCGCATCTCTATTTAAATCATGATTACCTGGAGACACGATTACATCACTTCGTGGCACTTCCAGTCTATCTGCTAATTTTCCAATATACTCCGCCCCTATTTTTATACTATTGGACGAGTTTTGATAGCCTAGGTCACCTGTACAAGCAATTAGATCAAATTTTTGATTGCCAAATATATTCAAAGAATTACCAAAAAAACAATCTTTTGAGTCTTTATATGTTAATTCTGACCTTAAACCATCGCTTATAGATCCATCTCTAACTTTATCAATGGGGCTATGAGGATCATCAGTAAGAAAATGAAGATCGGATATATGTAAAATGTTTATTGTTTCCATATGTTTTCCTATTATGATTGTCCATCTCTGTAATAAGAAAGAAGATTCTTTATTATGTTATTTTCATGATGCTGAGATACATTACCCTTTCCTTCAGCAATTAGTTCTTCAGCAACCTTTCGTTCTTCTTTTCTCATAGATTTAAGACACGACTTCCACTTTTCAATTTGATCATTATGATTATACATTAATTTCTTAATTATACAATTCTCAAGCATTTTTGCAGTATCTAAGAATTCATTCATTTCCATCTTTTCCGAAAGCAGTATAAAATAAATTCAGATTTGCGAAAGCCATTCCAATTCTTTCACTTAAAATGATCAGGCAGAGCGATTTAAGAAAGATGTATCTCTATTTATGAAGACGTCGAAGTCCAAAAGCTTCTTCAAAAGAGTTACCACTAAAAAGCTTCTTTTTCAATCCTTCATAAGGAGGGAAAGCTCCACCGTAACCAAGAACTCTCCTTGCTTTGGCCACCATCTCCAGTTGCTCGGCGGTCCAGTGAGGCGAGACATATGTGTTCTTGGGTCTTGGCTCAATTGGTTCGTATCTCATGGGATATGCTACGACTCCCCAGTCCAGCAAATCCTTTATGCGGTCTAGGAAGCCTCCCGGTGTATCCTCCTGATGGTTATAAAGACAATATACTACGATCGTCCTGCCTCTTATCCCCGTCTCCTGCAGAATACGAATGGTCTTCTTCAGGGGGCTCCTGATTCCTTTGCTATCGTAGGCCAACCTTATAATGGGGACCTTGAGTCTCTTGAGCCTACCAGCTACATCTTCATTCAACAGTCGTGCATCGAGACCTTGATTGAAATCCACTTCAAGACCTAGTTCTTCGAGTTCGTCAAATATCTCTTTCCGGTAAGGGGAAGCCAGAATATTATTGTCCCAGAATATGACTTTCCTGTGACCTGGATATACAAGGTGTCTTATTGATATTTTGGCATTGAACCTTGGTTCCAAAACCGGGACAGAACAGAAAGGGCATTTTCTGATGCATCCCCTGGAAGCAAAGAGTATACTCGCCTTCCATTCAGGAACAAGAGAATAGTCAGGCAAGATGTCCTCCACTTCTGGAACGATTCCTTGATGAACTTCCACTCTGTCTCGAAAGGTTTTCCTCAAGTGTTCGGAGCACAATGTGGCATAGACACCACCCACGACGATTCTTGCTCTTCTGTATTTCTCTGCGTAATAGCTTATCAGGTCATTCACTGGACGGTAGGCATAAGTGAACAGGCTCGTGATATAAACGATATCAGGTTCAAATCCATCACTAGAAAACCCATTTACGAGTCTTATGGTGTCCTTTTTTTTTCTGTGGTAGGCGGCGAGTTTGAGAAGTCCTAGAGGCGGGTATGGCGTGTGATAATCCTTTCCCTTCTGGGGCTCAGCAAGCAGGATTTTCATGACAATCGCCTTATCTCTTGATATATTTCGCTCCAACTGCGAACCCTGATTACGTTGGAAGGTAGTCCCTTAATCAATTGACTTACCCGAGGAGGTTGATTGGGATGGAATTCGTTGTACGGATGCGAAAAAAGAAACACTACGTCGCAGATATAGGAGAGCTTTGTCGCTTTCTCAATATCATCTTCAACAAAGAATCTGATCTTCTTCTTTCGGGCAATGGAGAAGCGGTTCCTGAAATTGCCTTGAGGGTCAGAAGAAAAGTCGTTTCCCTTTTCGAATATGAATTTCTTATACAGGAAATGATTTTTCTTCAGCCATTCCTTGGTGATTGGCTTGAGAGGGGTCATCCTGGGCATCAGTCTATACAACATGCTTTTCAAGATAAGTGGCCTGCCACAGTGCTTTGAGAATTCTTTCCGGCATTCTGCAAGGTCATTTCTATTCTCAATATCTGGCCAACCTCTCCAAGTGAATATATAGATACTGAGTTTTAACGTGTTCTTGAGTTTCTTTATGGTCTCGGCTGCATCGCGAAACACATTCATGTTTACCCAGTACTTGGGGTCATTGAAGACTTTCCTTTCGTCTTCCCTGGTGACGCCAAGACCAGGATGCTCGTGTACCGGAATAATTCTGATCTGATTCGGCTCGAGTCTCTTCCCTGTATTAGTCCTGAGCAGAGAACAGAATTGCTTCCGATGTTCGCATAGGACTCCATCTATGTCGATTCCAAGAATGTTAGATCTGATGTATGCTCTCTCTCTATGTTCACAGTATCGAAAGTAAACCAGTAGGTGAAGAACGACCATTGCCGAGTATGACGATATCGCCCCTAAAAGGCTGTATGTAAAAATATAGCTACCAAGCAATCCATAACCGGAATTTATTACTGAGAACACAAGCATAGCTATGAGGGCGAACGATCCTTCGAAATAGCTGGGTAGTTGAGGACTTTGTGGAAGAACCCTGTGTCTGAGTTTTGTGTTTATGTCTTCATCCCGTTCGTCATAGAAGTGCTTCCTTATCCCGTTTACAGCCCTAGCGTAGAGAATGACGTCCATCCTGAGATTAACAATAAAGCAGAATACTCCCAAGCCGATTGCATAAAGGGACAACGACGCTATAGCAACAGGGATGTCGTATCTGCCGAGAGTTTCCAAGAAACTTGGTTCACCTGCTGAATAAACAAGCAGGTAACCGATTACTGAAATAGGAATTGACATTATGAGGACATAGTATCTAAAGAATGTGGATATGGTCTCGGTAGATTTGAAGTGTGCTTGTGATATATTTTGGTATTCGGATAATAGGAAGTCTTTAAAGCCCGGCCTGGTGTTTTCTTTTCTCAATTCAGCTCCTCCACATAAATGTATAAATTATGAACAGCGCCCATTTATTGATTCTTGCCTGTGGGGCAATATACCTGTATCTTCAAGGAGTTTCTTCGAGTGTAATCCGTAAGACACTCCAGACGTTGCCTGAAACCATCTCTGTCTTCAAAAACACAGTCCTGGTAATTGCCCTTTTGAGTGGGATGATGAGAAAACCTTTTGCTATGACTCTTGATATGCGTTGCATGCCAGAAGCTGACATATAGCGACTCAATCTGTCAATAATAATGGGCGCTGTCCCTATTTTTTCCCATTTTTTTGCTCTGTACTCTTTTGCCTTTTCCCCGCACCATGCGTACTTGAAGAACCTGAGAGTCAAGACCCGACCCTTGAGCACTTACTGTGGACAGGCGAGGTGATGCCTTTTTTCTCGGCAATATTCTTACCCTTCCTTGGTCGCCGAGCTAATCAAAACAGCCATTCTGTAACTATCCTTGGCAAGGGAAAGTCTATTTGCTGCTAAGGCAATGGCAATTATTCCTGCAAGGGAAAGGACAACCCCCATGCCCTTCCCAAGATTGCATAAGAGTACCAGTTGGGAGGCAATAAAATGTTGTGTATTGACTGAAGCAAGATATTGGGTGATGCTCAGATTATCAACGTATAGATATATGCCTATCCCGGCGGTCATCGGTATGACTGCTGTGTAGAGGATAAGCCATAACAGAACCGTTTCAGTTCGATGCCGCTTTAGCCTCCCATTCACTACTTCATCCATTGTCTTTTTCTTCTTCATCTACTGTCTCCTTGGTAGGTTCTTGAATACTAGCTCGGACAAGGGCCCCGGGTGTTCTTCAAACAATATCTTTGAGATCTGCGTCAAAGGAAGCACTGTTGGATAGCACTTATGACTTTGTTCAGGATGTTCTAGTCCAACGGCTACGGGCTTAACTTCCAACCATGCTTACATACAACGTCTCCAGCATGTACGATGTTTTGCCGACGTGTAGCGAAGTTAAGTTATGGCAGGGCCGAAGGAGCGGAGCGGTGAATCGTACAGGCTGTGTCCTATGCCGTAACCACGTGCTCTTTTCTTTTGAAGCGAAACACGGCTGTTAAGCTTGATTCGTCTAACGTTTGAGTTCACCTGGCTTTTGGAACGTAGAGGAAACATGTCAGGTGGAACGATTTGTTAGAATCATATTTGTATAAATTCTTTCAAAAATCTTGGTCTCGCATAGAAGGCTCTCGTAGTAGAACCATGACCAGCACCTTTAGTTCTTGGTTGAATATAGTATCCCATTTTTCCAGTTAGGGCATTAAATCCCTTTTGTGGGTCAAGGAGAGTCTGCCTGACAAGGTCGTAATCAGCCTTTACGGCGTTATATAACTTTCCGTGCAAATCGAACTCAACAACAGAATGAATATAGGTAGGTTCATCTACAGAGTCTCCAACAATCCGTGCAACCACTACTGCCTTTCTAAGTTTAGCCAATAAATGACTTTCCTCAAACTCTTTTTGGCAGACATTGATTGGATCGATCATAGTAATAGCCATAGTTTCCTTAAATGTGAGTTCCCTATTCTTTTTATATCTCAATGGGATTGACTTTAATTCCCATGAACCAAAATTTGGAGACTGTGCTGAGTTTATAGGAACTTCTAAATATCTTTCAAATACATGACCTGCCCATCCTTTATTTACTCTATCGTTGCGATATATAGTAACATCGTATTCATGAGCCAACTCATGCAGCTCTTTTCCAATAAGTTTTTTCAGTTTTTCAATCGCTTCTTTTCTTTCCATCTTCAAGTTCCTTACGAGTTATGGCAGCAATCCCTATACGACATGTTTTTCATTAACATGAAGTGGCTTGGTGTTAGATAAAGGTGAATTCTTCCGCACAAGTTCATCTTTGATTCTTGGAATTGCAAATTTATCTAAATATTCTTCTTCTAAATCTATCCCTACAAATTTACGATTATATCTGATAGCCGCAACTCCGGTCGTAGCGCTACCGCAAAACGGATCAAGCACAAGGTCTCCTTCATTACTACTAGCTAAAATAATACGTTCCAGTAATGCTTCTGGTTTCTGTGTGGGATGTTTCCCGTATTTTTTTTCACCGTTTTTAGGTGTTCCAATAGCCCAAATACTTCTCATTTGTTTGTTAGGTTTCTTAATAAAATCATCTGGGAAACAGCCATTTCTCATTTCATCATAATTAAAGGTATGCTTTGCCTTTTTATCTTTTCTAACCCATAATAAGGTTTCATGGCTTGCTGTGAACATTCTGCACGAAAGATTAGGTGCCGCATTTGGCTTATACCAGCAAATATCATTTATAATATGCCAACCTTGTTCTTGAAGGGCGTAACCACACGCGTATATTGAATGATAAGTCCCCGAA
>SDBS01008213.1_pt1 | contig 10099 bp, 8 predicted proteins | sample 2277091 | NCBI WGS metagenome assembly SDBS01 (sample SAMN10404972, study PRJNA504765) | marine sediment metagenome | isolation source: marine sediment core GS10_PC15, 163 cmbsf | place: Arctic Ocean: Southern Knipovich Ridge | collected 2010 | reverse complement strand
TCATTATAGCGCCGGGTTGTTTTGGCGTTGGGTTTAGTTTAACATGTTTCTTTACCAAGTTAAGACCTTCATCTTGTTGGCGCTGACCAGAGACCTGTTCAAGTAAACGCAAAACCGCAGCTTGTTTCCCTCCTTCATTGCCATCTGTAGTAGGCTACGCGCATGATGAATCTCTACTAATAATAGCGTGTACTACCCCGTAGTTCTAGACATGACATCTCACACATGCTCTGACCCCATAGATTACATGTAATCTAGTGTAACATTCTCTGTATCTGTGAACGAGTTAGGAGTGTCCCCGAGTTACATATACGATCATGCTGGTTTTGCAAAACTTTTTTATCCCTCATTCAAATGAAGTACTTCATATGGATCGTGGTAGTGGTGATTATTATCATCATTATAGGCATTATCGTCTTCAGCGTTAACTCCAATAAGAATAACGACAATACACGTCCTCATCCTCCTCCTGCGAAAAAGCGGAACAAATGTGTAATAGAGGTGATAGAGACATGTGACAAGACGTACTGCAACAAAACCTATGGTCATAACACAGTCGATCTCGACTTCAGATTCTGCCTCAACCAGAAATATCTAGCGGAGTACTACGTGAAACATGTTAACTTCAATGAGCATGATTGGAAGGGTCGTGCTAAAGTAACTACTCAGTCCGGAACGACCAAGGATTGCAGATCGTATATTGAATACAATCCTGATGATTGTACATATGTATTGACTCTGGTTGACAAGAGTGGTGAAACTATCGTATTTGACAATCCATCTCGATGCATCACGGTCAATACCAAGCTAGACAAATGCTGTGACAGACAGAGTAGTAATAGTGGTAGTAGTGAGTGTAGTGAGAAGCACAGCAGTGATTGTAGCGACAGTGGAAGGAACAGTAGCAGCAATGATCATAGCAGTAATGATCATCGTAGGAACAGTAGCAGCAATGATCATAGCAGTAACAAATCCAGTGATGATCATAGCAGTAACAAATCCAGTAATGATCATAGCAGTAACAAATCCAGTAATGATCATCGTAGTAACAGATCCAGTAATGATCATCGTAGTAACAGATCCAGTAATGATCATGATAGTAGTGGTAGCGGTGATCATCACAGTAGCTACCATCATGATAGCATAGACCCATACTCTAACTCATCTCACTGCAATGAAAGTACAAATTTCTTCCCAGATAGCTGCTCATCTCAGGCAGTAGAAGCTTTTTAAAAGATGATGTCATTGTGAGTAATGATAACAACAGATCTGTGTACTCCTATGATAGTATCTGATAACTACTCTACACAATCTCGTAGTGTATATCTGATAACTACTCTACACAACGGAAGCAACACTTCTTCTATCCTGAATGCCAAACTCGTTCATCAGCTTCTCTAAATCATCTATCATTTGCATCAACAACCAATTCTAGCCAGTTTTTCAACCTAATGAAATATTAAAATATCTAAAATGAAGAAGAAGTGCGAAGTGTGCGGCAGAACAGCTACAAGGGGGATTTAAGCAAGAATGGCCAACTAGATGTCTTAATGATATTCTTGATGATATGGTTACAAGGCCACAACGGTACTGCAAGCATAATAAGTATAAATCTGAATGTGGTAAGTGCAACTGTAAACATGACACTGTAAGAGCTAGTTGTCAGGAGTGCAAGGAAGAACGAGAAACTAGCAAAGCTACGAAAACAAAGAGGAAAATAAGACCTTCATCTCGCTGCAATGTTGAAGATTGTTCTAACCTTGCGGAATATGGATCTAAGACTTGTGTTCCAACTCACTGTGAACAACATAAACAAACCGATCACGTTTTTCAACCCCTACAATATTGTGAACATATGATAAGAAGAGCAAAATGTATACCATGTAGAGGATCATCTGTTTGTAGTCATAATCTACAACGGCGACGATGTCACAAATGTTATCCCGATTCAAGTTACTTCTGCTCCATGGTCAATTCAGATGGCAATCGTATATGCGGCAAAGTGGCAAGTTCTAAATATAATAGTTATTGTGTTTCATGTTTTGTCAAATTGTTTCCCTCTGATGAACGATCTAAGACAGCACATCTCCCCATTAAAGAACTTGATTTTAAGAAATATTTGGATGAAACATTTCCAAACGAGTTCGTTTACAACAAGAGAGTTATGACACCAGATGGAAAGATGACTGTCCATAATCGACATCTAGATTTTCAGAAGAGAGAAGGTAATTGTCTCATCATTATTGAACTGGATGAAGCACAACATAGATATTATGATCCTGTTGACGAAAAGCAACGAATATATGACATATACGAGGATGCTAAATCAAATATAGTATTTGTGAAGATGAACCCTGATAACTATAGAATAGATGGTATTTTAACGAAGCCTCCTATAATGGAAAGATATGAAGCATTGGCCGATAAAGTCAGAGAGGTTAAAGATCTCATCAATAACGGTTCAGGCTATTCTGAATGGCTCACTGAGCATAAACTCTTCTTCGATAGCGGGGTTATCGTTCAAACTCCTAGGGTAATTAAGAATCAATGTATAGGAATCACCAGGAAGAATAAGCGATGCAAAAATGGAAGCAAAGGTGATGGTGATGTTTGCAATCTTCATGGATCATATAGTCTTCTCTAAGAGTTTTAAAACCCTAATCTATCCTACTACTACTTCTATTCTGAATACCAAACTTGTTCATCAGATTCTCTAAATCATCTGCATCAACAATCAGTTTTTCGTCTCATAGAGTCCGATAGTTATCAGACACACTCCTTCTATCCTGAATTCCAAACTCGTTCATCAGCTTCTCTAAGTCATCTATCATTTGCATCAACAACCAGTTTTCCGCCTCCTCGCTATTTCTCATACATACAAAGCTACAGAATGATCCTATCCATCCACCACCAACCTTTGGTTTCCTCACGGCATACCATCTCTTCCTTATTCTCATTAGACACTGTATGCATGATCCTTGAAACCAGTCGCTCAATATATCGTCCTCATCATAATCATATTGATCACATATGAACATTCTTGGTCCATCATACACAGTATTCCTAGAGGGCAGAGGAATATTAGCTCTAATTGGAGGATTAGGGGGTCCTAATATTCTGAATATATTTATGTCATGTTCAGTATTCGCCACATCTTTTCTCCTCAATATATCATTGATAGATTTGATGTAGTCAGATGATTCTTTGATGTCTTCAGCATTATCATATATCCATGGTATGTAGAAATCAGTCTCGATGGGTAGGTTATTTATTGATTCGATAGTGGGATTACTTGTTGATTCTGGTAGATCACCTAATAAAGCTTTCTCATCACCATCACCGCTAATGGTGAGTGATTGTAATTTGCTCACATTTCTACTAGTTTTGGTAAGGGGTGAGATGTTACTACTGCTACTGGAAGTACTAAAGTCTTTGATCCATGGAGGTATATTGATGTATGGTGAAAGCTCTGCCACTCTCTCAGCAAGATAAATAGCGATCGAATCAGCCTCATTCTCATATGCAGCTTCAAAGAGTATCTCGTATGTATCTAGGGATTGATTTCCAAACACCTCATCCATACGTTTCATACCAATCACATTCTCGTCAGTATCGGCATTCTCTATGTACTGACTTACAAGATCCAGGAATGACTCTTTAGGATGACTATCCATCACGAATGAGAGTAATCGTTCTGAGAACTTCATAGATGAGAACATCTGACAGAATGTAGAGAATGTTTCCTCTGATAGGTTCAATCTGAAGAATCTCTTCATGACTGCTTTGCAACACTTATGTCTATTGAGATTTAGACATTGAATTAGGATATTATTAAGATATGTATCTGTTCTATCTGGATGTATATTTTCGAGAGGAAGCTTATTGAGATATTTAGTGACATCTTTAGGTTTATCATTGACAATGGACTCGGATATTAGCTTGAATACTAATTTACTTATGTTACTCATAACTGATTCGTCTTTATGTATCCTCACAATATTCCAAGTGTAATCTTGATCAATTTTGATCACAACTATATTATCCTTGTGCTCTCACACATGAGAGCATGTGAGTGTGCGTGAGTTAGTGTGTATGTTAATACATGTTTGTGGGGAGAAGAGTTTTAAAGGAGTGTGCACATATCAAAATAGGGTGTCATATATTAGCATTGTTGAAATAGTCAATGAGATACAAGAAAAGTTGATCACATCTGTATTTGGACGATGTTTCGAAATAAGCATTAAACTTATTATGTTTAATATCTTTGACCTCTCTATTAGCGATGTCAGCCTTATGTCCACATAGTAGGACAGGAATATATGGATCTAGACTTCTAAGTCTATCGAGCCAATAATTGATCTTAGTATATGATATAGGTGAAGTAAGATCAAACATTACAATGGCGCATGTCTTGTTGTCTACCTTCATCTAATCTAGCTTCTTCTTATAAATATCCTTTCCAGAGTAATCATTAATCTGGAAAGTGACTTTGTTGAGTGAGATGAGTCCATATGCTACACAGTGTGTAGAGTAATACCATTCTTCGAACTTTCCTGTTCTCAAATTGTGAATGTATGTTGATTTTCCGACACCCTCATCTCCAACTAAAAGTAGCTTAAAGGATGACATTGCTATTTGTGATGTCATCGAATAATGTATATAAGAATATATCAGTTTTATTACATACTTGATCTTATATCACAATCACATATATGAAGAGATATTATGCATTCGCATTAGTGTATCACGCACTCAAACAGAATCAATATCATCTAAAGTTAATTCTTAAGACAATATCTTTGAACATTAAAGATGAGTCAAGATATGGATAGTCTCTTCAAGGATGGGAAGTATCCCAATAAAGATCTATTCAGATTACTAAATACAAATCATGTATCAGCAAACTACATCGCTCTAGAAGATATAGCTCTATTTGATGAGATAATCGATAAGAACAGAATGCTGCTGATAGCTGTCAATAACTTACGCACTGATGAAGATCTCATAGCAGTCGCACTTCCATTGAGATATGGAGCTGATCCAAATCTCTATATAAATGGAAGACACATATTGTCTAAGACTTTCACTGATGAAGAGCTTCAGATTAATTTTATCCATCTTCTGATAGCCGCAGGAACAGACAACTCGAGTCCTTACTATGAGGATGGAAATGATAATGACATTCATAATATTCATAATAGAAGAAACAGTATTAGTGGTAGAGATGATGCTCGTAGAAACATCATTAGTGATAGAGATGATGCTCGTAGAAACAGGTATGATGTTTATCATAATAGAAGAAATAGAGATGATAGCAGAAATACTCATAGAAGAAGTAATAGAGATGATGGACGTAGCAGAAGTAGAGATGATAGACGCGGCAGCAACAGCAGTAGAGATGATAGACGCAGTAGCAGTAGGGATGATAGACACAGTAGCAGAGATGGTAGTGTTAAGGGTTGGTTAATTAATAACTATCCATGGATAGAGGAGATTAAGAGGAAGAACATCGTCAGAATAAACATGCTCTTGGATATTTACATGGCCGAAGGGAAATACAATATCAGGACTCTCATTAAGTACAGATGTATCACTATATTTAAAGAGCGTTTCAAGATTAATAGATCGTCGCCTAACTCTGTAAGACAACTATATAAGTACTGTATCGAATACTACAATGAACCCATCTTTAGCGAAATCATGTCGAAGTTTAGACCATCTTACATGACGATGACTGATCTATTTAAGGATTATACTATCAACGCTGTATTAAGAGGAGAATTGAATAGAATGATACTATCTGCTGTTAAGATAGGAGTGTATATTGATTTGTATCAGGCAGGATTAAGAGATATCAAAGGCCTGATTAAGGCTTATGAAGTACCTAGATGGACTAAGGAATGTAATGGTCAAAACTCACATTTAACACATATCAGATCATTAGCTTATGATGTAGGTCTAGATGTTGAACAGAGTTCTTATGAACTGTGCAGACAATTGAGGAAGGTAACTGAAAGAGGTGTGATCAAAAGAGAGCATGATAAGATATTATTATCAACATTTGATAAATCATGTGATAGAACATCTTATGCATCCTTAGAACACTATGTTGATAGATCGGGAAAACTGTGGTGCTTCAGAGGAGATCTGTTCAAAAGCCTCATCGAAAGTAAAGTTAATCCAGATGGAGAGGATCTGCCTTTGACATTCATCAGAAGATTAAAGAGATGTGTTGAACTGCTGGAGGAGTATGACATTGATTATAATATATCAGTACCTATTGAACAGGCCATTGCTAATATCAATCGAAAGGATATAATATCAAATGTCAGAACAGATAGAATAGTCTCTGAGATGATATTGTTGAGTGATAGGAACAGATCGATTGATAGGAGCAAGGAGAGTAGATCGAGTGATAGGAACAAAAGGAACAGACCGAGTAACAAGAGCAGACTGAGTGATAGAGTGAAAGACAAAGTGAAAGACAAAGTGAAAGACAAAGTGAAAGACAAAGTGAGGGATAGGAGCAAGGAGAGAAGATCAAATGATAGTAGTAGATCGAGTGATAGGGGCAAGGAGAGTAGATCGAGAGACATGAGCAGATCAAATGATAATGAAGTGGTGATGAAGATGATGACACTGTATGAAGAACTAACGAGTAAACGAACAGACAAAAATACTAAGAAGATAATAAATGAGAAGATCTCCTAAGGAGATATGTCATGGTGAACACAGGTGAACACAGGTGAACACAGTTGAACACAGGTGAATGGAGAAGGAGTTATTGGTAACGTATGTTTTACTAATTGTGATAGTCATAATAATCATCATCGTAGAGCTAAACAGGAAGAGGGATGAGGACTCTGAAAGTATAGAAAGAGTGAGAGCGATTAATAGACGAAACTGGAATGCCTCTACGGAGAGAGTTAGCTTGTTGTCATCGATAATCAGTGGAGTGATACTGGGATATTTGCTTGGAGTCACCTACTGGTTTAGCCTGCTAATGATTATCCTGATAATATTCATAATAGTCTACTTCAGTTCAGCTTGGTTAGGTTCACACTGGTATAAACGAACTCATGAGCAGATAGATAATGCTTTGATAGGTTTCAAACTCCCCCCACACTCTACTTAAAAGTTCACATATGTATGTGTATGTGTATGATAGGCATAATATTAGTCTAACCATAGGGACCACATACACGTGTGCATAGTTTAGTTTAAAACATACAATATACTATATAAATGGATAGACTACTCGTACCTTCTTTTATCAGATGGACTCGAGGCAGAGATATTATCATCTCGATAGACTGTGAAGGTATTAATCATCCTAATGTAATTGAGTTCGAACCTACTAAGCTAGACATCAGAGAATCCTTACGAACCTATGTCAAATTACTTAACCCAATCGTCATTGTGTCTAAAGATGATGAGTATAAGGATATCGAATCATGCTCATATCTCAAGTGGTATAAAGGTCTATTCATACTCCTTGGGAATATGAAGAATGCCATACATTCAAACATGAGAATATGTGTCGGCTCTATCACTAATACAGATCTATCAGAGAAGGAGATAAGTATTTTGAATAGGCTAGGTATCAAACCATATAAGTGTAAGAAAGAACTCAATAAGTATAAATGTGTTCTGAGATCGACTCTATCTGACTGTTCTGACATCATATGGAGAGATTCTATCGTCCCTGATGACATACCAACTATCTATGTTAAACCTGAAGGTTATAACACTGATCGTGCTCTTATGTTACTCAGCACAGGTAATTACTCAAGTAAATACATGGAGTTAGATAATCTTAATATGATTATCAACAATCTTGAGATATTCAACCTATTTTTTGTGACATATCAGATCATGGTAGATACGAAATTAGTACATGAGTCGATACCTCGCATTACTAACGTGGGTACTAGAAGAGTGGAGATACTTAGACATCTGAAAGACATGACCGATAGAGTAATGTATCCTGCTGATCCTATCATATCTAAGAATATGATACTGCCTAGTGGACTACATCCCTCGGGCTATGAGAGGTTAGATGAGAATGTAGGTGATAAGAGATCACACAAGGCTGGATCAGGCCTGGGTCCATCTGGAGTATCTGATAAGAGATCGGACAGAGGCGATAAGATGTTTCTTGATAAGTCAGATGATGAGACTAGACTTATCAAGAAACATCTTATTATACAGTACTATGAGTCTAAGAGTCGTAAGAATGAGTTTGATGAATGTCTGATGCGTAATCTATCTAATCAATACATCGATAGAGTTCATGTACTGACAGAGAAGCCCATCGATGTTCCAGGAAGTTGTGAACAGAACAATATGATAGTGACTAATATAGGAACAAGGATGACATGGAAATTAGTTATGAGATATATACATAATTCTGCCTTAGCATCGATACATAAGAATGATATATGTATCGTTGCCAACTCAGATATCTACTTTGATGATACTCTATCATTAATAGGATCTCTCAATGGAATAATGTTATCACTATTAAGATATGACGAAGGTAGTCTATTTGGGACCAACATTAAAGCCAATCAGTATCGTTCTTCTATTATTCACGGATCATCACAAGATGTCTGGATATTTGAACCTCCTCAACTAAGGGGCGATCTCAATTTCTGCTGTGGAGGAGAATCCCTGTGCGACTCGAAGATTAACTACATATTCAAGGACTCTGGATATATGGTACTTAACCCAGCTTATGAGATTAGATCTCATCATATACACAAGTCCAACTACAGATCTTATAGAAACAGTAGTCTGAGTGGACCTTATAAGATAGTACCTTCTACTACCCTCGGAAGTATCTCGTCTCTCACTAACCCTAAATCCAGTTCGTATACTCCTGATGGTAGGCATTCTAATCAGACTATCATAATAACCTATTGCACTGAAGGATATACTAAGTATACCATTAATCTTTTCAAATCTATGAATCATCCAATAGTAGTAGTGTGTCCTGATGAGAAGACATCATCCATTCTATCTAAGGAAGGTATTAGAACAAAGATATTACATCCTCTCACTGGATTTCAGACAAACAAACAAGAGATTTTTGGGAGTGAAGGTTTAAGGATGGTGACTATAGAGAAGTTAAGATCTATCTATCATTATCTATCATATGGATACACTGTAATCTATATGGATTCAGATATAGTCTGCTTAAGAGACTTCAAGGATGGATTAATCAATACATTACATGATTGTGATATACTCTTTCAGAATGATGCTGAACATGATAAAGATAAAGGAGAGCTATGCACAGGCCTAGTCTGCGTCAAATCATGCGAAAAGACGCTTAAATTATTTGATCCTCGATTCATGTTTGATGTTAAGAATTTTAGAGATGATCAGTCATACCTAAACAGAAGAATAGGATATATTAAATCTAATGATCCTGTGGTACCTATCACGTATAAAGTACTGAAGAGAGACATGTATCCTAACGGAAGCGTTTTTTTAGCGAAGCCTTCTCTAAAGGATACAGCCATGATTGTACATATGAACCATTGCTCTGGCTCTACTAAATGGAAAAATCTTGAAAAACACGGCTTGATCTTTTAATATAAGTCAGCTGTACCATTTAAAATGTATTTGAAGAAACTTCCTTTATAAGGTGTTGATAATCGACAAGAAACTTCAATGCCTGTCTTAGATATATTTAGTTCTTTAGAAGCCTCGAGAGGAGAACAGAATTTAGATATAAATTCTCTTGTTAATGATAGTCGAGCCACAGGTTTTATCTCTGCAGTTCTGTTTTTATCTCGCTCATTAGCATAGCAATTTAGCTCATTCTCAGACGATAAATTAGCTAAGGTCACATATTGAATTTTTAAAAGGTTACTATAAAGATGGCTTCTGTAAATGAAATACTTGCAAGATTGAATCTTAATAGAAGAGATTTAAGTAATATATCACTAGTACAACTGAGAACTATTTTCCAAGATCTCACTGTCAAGGAAATATCAACACTCTGTGCAGTGAGTAGACGATTTAATACGCTTTGTAAAGATGAGTCATTCTGGAGGAGAAAAGTATCTGATGATTACGGAATACATAAGAA
>SDBS01008212.1_pt1 | contig 10099 bp, 5 predicted proteins | sample 2277091 | NCBI WGS metagenome assembly SDBS01 (sample SAMN10404972, study PRJNA504765) | marine sediment metagenome | isolation source: marine sediment core GS10_PC15, 163 cmbsf | place: Arctic Ocean: Southern Knipovich Ridge | collected 2010 | reverse complement strand
GGCACCTCGATGTCGGCTCATCGCATCCTGGGGCTGGAGAAGGTCCCAAGGGTTTGGCTGTTCGCCAATTAAAGCGGTACGTGAGCTGGGTTTAGAACGTCGTGAGACAGTTCGGTCCCTATCCGCTGTGGGCGCAGGAAGTTTGAGGGAAGTTGCTCTTTGTACGAGAGGACCGGAGTGAACGAACCTCTGGTGCACCAGTTGTCCCGCCAGGGGCATAGCTGGGTAGCTAAGTTCGGAAGGGATAACCGCTGAAAGCATCTAAGCGGGAAGCCCCTCCCAAGATAAGACTTCACGTAACGTAAGTTACCTAAAGGCTCCTTGTAGACCACAAGGTAGATAGGCCGGAGGTATAAGCATGGTAACATGTTCAGCCGACCGGTACTAATAAGCCGTGAGGCTTAACCAGTTTATTTAAATCCTGGTCTCGTAAGTATGTCCTTCCATTACCCGATTCTGATGTCATTAAAAGTTTTTCGGTGGCGATAGCGCAGGGGAAACACCCGTTCCCATTCCGAACACGGAAGTTAAGCCCTGCAGCGCCGATGGTACTGCGTGGGCGACTGCGTGGGAGAGTAGGACGCCGCCGGTTATTGAAAGAGCCGCGTTTTACGCGGTTCTTTTTTTATCTCCGAAGCCGCTTCTTTTGAAGCGGCTTTTTCTATGTCCCGAATCGACTTCCGGGCTATAATGCCCGCATGGAAAACGATCAGGGATCCAGATTCGCTTGGACGATCATCCTGGCGGCGACCGTTCTAATGGTCGTAATTCTCTCACTGAACCTCGGAGTGAACGATCTCGTCGGAGGCGATGAGGGTTACTACGGAGTGATGGCGAGGAACATACTAAGCAATCACCGATTCATAGTGAACACGTCGATGAGTCCGCTCGGACAGCCGTGCGACAAGCCGTTCCTCTATCCCCTGGTCCTTGCCGGATCGCTCGCCGTCGGTGGCATCAGCGAGGTTCCGATGCGCATGGTAACACTGCTCGTTGCCGCCGCGTCCGGGATCTTCCTGATGCTGATCGGTTCGGAACTTGGCGATCGGAGGGCGGGGATGCTCGCGGGCGTCATGTATCTCTTCACGCCGCTGTTTGCCAACACCGGCCGTACGGTGTCTGCCGAGCCCCTGCTCGTTTTGATCTCGCTCGCCGGTGTCTGGATCTTTCTCCTCGCTGTCCGAAAGGGCAGACCGAAGATCGGATTCGCAGCGGGGGTTCTATTCGGTCTCGCATTTCTTACGAAACTATGGCTCGTCGCATTACCTATGGCAGGTGTATTGGGGGCCCTGCTGTTTTACAGGAAGTTGTCTCCAGAAGGATCCGGGAGGTCTATGCTGCCAATCATCGGCACAGCTCTAGCTGGATTTCTGCTGTTCGGATCATTTCAGCTCCTTCTGTGCCTGCTGTTCTCCCCTGATACCTTCCGGCACTGGCTGGGGATATACACTGGATTCTCGCTCGCTGACCGTGTAGCGGGAGGCGGCTTCGCCGCTTACTGGCACAGGCCCTGGAATTATTATCTTCTCCTGATCGGAAGGTCGTTCGGACAGTGGCTGCCGCTCGTCCCGCTCGGTGTCATGACAGTACTCCAGAATCGCAGAAATTCGCCCGCCGGAGCAGTAACGGTCATCTGGCTTATCCCGCTCATTATCATGTCTATGATATCAGTCAAGAGCGGCAACTATATCCTGCCGCTGATGCCGGCTTTGTTTCTCCTCGCCGGATTCGGTGCATCGGCACTTATCCATGCGGTGGAATTTCCGGCGTTAACGAGACGAGATGCCCTGCTCGCCGCACTGGCGGGCATGGTCCTCTGTCTTGCCGCGCAGCTCGAGTTCGGAGACGGACCGATTCCAGGCATCTACAGTAAAAACGTGCTGCGCATACAGATCATCATGTCGGCGGCGGTCCTGACACCGGCCTTCGCGCCGCGCGTGAGCCGCCGCGCCGCGAGGGGCTGTGCAATAGCGGCCCTTTTGATCGCGATGGCATGAGGACTGATCAGGGACATCCGGATCGTAAGGTCGAGGGATCACGTTACCGGCTACAGGAACGTGGCATCGGCCCTGGCACGGGGCCTGGAGGATATCGATCCGCGGCAGCCGTGTTTCATCTCCCCGGAGTGGCCCTCGATGTCGTTCTACACATTCAGAACGGGCCGTTACTGGGAGTCGCCCTACGTGGATGCCGATCCGGAAGCGGCGATATCCAGCCTTGATGGCGCCCCGTTCTTCTATGTCATCCAGGAAGGCGTTGATCTGTACGGCGGAGATCCGGACGATAACGTTCTCGAAGCCCTGTCGGAGACCGCTTCCTCCCTCGAATTCGAAGGCAGCGGCGAACCCGGCCAGATGACCGTCTATATAAATCGATCCCTGCGGGAGAATATGTCCCCATGATCTCATACTGGACAGTGATGACATTATTGTCTTGATTATCACAATCGTTTCGAAATAGAATGTCGTTCTAACGATTTCCATGGTAACGATTTTTCTTTCAATATTCAGGCGGGGAGCGATGAGACGCAAGCCAGACATTTCGTTACTGCTGATTCTCTTCCTGCTGCCGAATCTTTCCTGCGGCGAGAAGGAAACAATCCAGGAACAGCCGAATAAAATCGAAGTATATCAGACGGTCGAGAGCGAAATTCTGATCTTCCACGAATTTGTCGGGCAGATCTACGGATACAAGGATATTGCGATCCGGGCCCGCGTTGACGGATTCCTCGAGGGGATGCATTTCCGCGAGGGATTCCGCGTAAAGCAGAATCAGCTTCTCTACACACTGGAAAGCCAGCAATTCGAAGCCGATGTGGCGGCAAAGATGAGCAAGGTGGCCGAGGCGAAGACGATGCTGGCCAAAGCCCAGAGCGATCTGGCGAGGATTCGCCCCCTTGCCGAGCAGAAGGCAGTGAGCCAGAGCGATCTCGACACCGCGGTCGCGATGAACGAGGCGGCCGGCGCCTCCGTCGAGGCGGCGCAGGCCAATCTCAGGGCCTCGAAGATTCAGCTGGGGTACACCAAGATATACTCTCCCATCGACGGCATCATCGGGCAGACCAGCGCGAAGGTCGGCGACTATGTGGGCCGGAGCCCCAACCCGGTCATCCTCAACGTTGTTTCCCGGATCGATACGGTGCTGGTCGAGTTCTTTATAACGGAGCAGCAGTATCTGCAGATCGCCCGCTTCGCGGGGAAGCGGCTGAGCGAGATCTCCGAGCGGGATGACTCCGCTCGTCTCGAACTGAAACTGGCGGATGGCTCGACGTATGGTCATAAGGGGAGGATCGATTTTATCGACAGGGGCATAGATCCATCGACCGGCGCCATTCTCATCCAGGCCTCCTTCCCTAATCCCGACGAACTTCTCAGAACGGGACAGTTCGCTCGTGTCAAGGTTCAGGTTCACTCACTCGAGAACGGCATCAAGATCCCGCAGAGATGCATCAGCGAGATTCAGGGCCGCTTCAGCGTTTTCGTCGTCAACGATGAAAACGTAGTGGAGACCAGGGAAGTGGATGCAGGTCCGAAGATAGATGATTTCCAGGTCATAAGGAGCGGACTGGAAGCCGGAGAAAATGTAATTTACGAGGGGCTGCAGTGGGTAAGGTCCGGGATTACAGTGACCCCCGTCGTCAAAGAGATCGAACCGGTCAAAGCAGACAAGCAGCAGTAGGCGATCATGGATAATTTCTTCGTACGGCGTCCGATAGTCGCGATAGTGATCGCCATCATCATCGTCATCGTGGGATTCATATCCCTGACGACCCTCCCGACAGAACAGTACCCCGATATCACCCCGCCGCAGGTCGCCGTCAGGACGAATTACACGGGGGCGAACGCGCTGAATGTGGAGCAATCCGTTGCGACCCCGCTCGAGCAGCAGATCAACGGTGTGGAAAACATGATCTACATGAAGTCGACCAATTCGAACGACGGTACGATGACGATCAACGTCTCCTTCGAGATCGGGACGGATCCCGACATGAACACCGTATTCACCCAGAACCGGGTCTCCTCCGCTACGGCAAAACTGCCCGAGGAAGTAAAGAGGCTCGGGGTGACCACAGAGAAATCCCTGCCCAACATGCTGATGCTCGTTGCTCTTACATCGGAAGACGGTCGTTACGACCAGAATTTTCTGGGAAACTACGCCCTGATCAACATCAAGGATATACTAGCCCGCATCAACGGCATTGGGCGGGTCGACGTGATAGGAGCGGCGGACTACTCGATGAGGATCTGGATAAGGCCCGACCGCCTCGCTCAGCTGGGCATAACGATACCTGAGATAGTGGACGCGGTCAGGGCCCAGAACGTGATCGTTCCGGGAGGCCAGTTCGGAGCTGAACCCGCTCCTCCCGGCACGGAGTTTACATACACGGTGAGACTTCCCGACAGGCTTCAGTCCGAGGAGGAATTCGGAGAGATAGTGGTCCGCACGAAGGACAGCGGCGCGCAGGTAAAGCTCAAGCATATCGCCCGTCTGGAGCTCGGAGTCGAAAACTATCGCGCCTTCACGAGAATGAATCACAAGGAATGCGCGATGATAGCCCTCTATCAGGCGCCGGGCTCGAACGCCGTCCTTCTTGCCGAAGAAGTACGCGGTGCGATGAAGGATCTTGCCGGGTCATTTCCCGAGAGCTTGAGGTACGATGTATCCTTCGATTCGACGAAATCGATTACGGCAGGTATCAATGAGATCATTGTGACGCTGATCATAGCCCTCGTCCTTGTCATCGTCGTTGTCTTCATCTTCATTCAGGACTGGCGGGCCACGCTCATTCCCACTGTCGCGATCCCAGTCTCCCTTGTCGGTGCTTTCATCGTCTTCCCGCTCCTCGGATTTACGATAAACGTTCTTTCCCTCCTCGGGCTTGTCCTTGCCATCGGCATCGTGGTGGATGACGCCATCGTCGTAGTCGAGGCAGTCCAGGTGAATATCGGGAAAGGAATGAATGCGAGAGAGGCCACGAACAAGGCGATGAGGGATGTGACGGCGCCAGTTATCGCAACGACGCTGGTGCTCGTCGCGGTGTTCCTTCCCACGGCGGGAATCAGCGGGATAACGGGCAGGCTCTATCAGCAGTTCGCGATCACAGTGACGATCTCTGTGATCTTCTCCTCAATCAACGCACTGACCCTGAGCCCCGCTCTCTGCTCGCTCATCCTGAGAAAACCGAAACCATACAGCGGCCTGCTCGGCAGGTTCTTCGGACGGTTCGACAAGGCATTCGAAAGAACCTCACGGTCCTACATGAGTTTCACAAACGTGTTGACCCGGCACATCAAACGGGGACTGATCTTCATCGGTATTGCCATGGTCGCCATGGCCGTCTTGGGGAAGATGGTGCCCGGAGGATTCATGCCCGACGAGGACATGGGATTTCTGTATATCAATATCCAGCTGCCCGACGCCGCGTCCCTTCAGAGAAGCGACGCGGTGATGAAAGATGTGGAGACGATCCTGGACAGGTATGACGAGATCGATTTCTTCACAGCTGCGACGGGATTCAGCCTTCTCTCGGGCAGTATGACTCCCAACAGCGGTTTTGTCGCTATCACCCTGAAGGACTGGAGTGACAGGGACAGAACGGCCGACGACATCATACGAAGCCTCAACGGGGAATTCAGGTCGGAACTCCGCGCAGCGCAGGTATTCGCATTCGGCCCGCCTCCCATTCCGGGCCTGGGAAACGGTTCGGGCTTCACGATGATGGTCCAGGACAGGGGCGGAAACACGCCGGATTACCTCGCCCGTCAGACAGCGGGCCTGATCCAGCAGGCGATGCTCAGGCCGGAGATAGCCTCGGTCTTCACTACATTCCGGGCAAACGTCCCTCAGAGATACCTCGAGATAAACCGGGACAAGGTGCTTCAGGCGGGCGTCGATCTCAACAGCATCTATACAACGGTCGGAGCGTTTCTCGGGGGAGCGTACGTCAACGATTTCAACCGGTTCGGACGCCTCTACAAGGCATATATCCAGGCGGAACCGGAATTCAGGCAGAATCAGGATCAGCTGGGTCTGTTTTTTATCAGGAACAGCGAGGGCAAGAGCGCACCGCTGTCCGCATTCGTCGATGTCCATGAGATCGCGGGACCGGATTATACAAACAGGTTCAATCTGTACAGATCGATCGAGGTCAGGGGCACTCCCGCGCCGGGATACACATCGGCACAGGCCATCGATGCCATCGAGGAGGTAGCTAGGGCAGTCCTGCCCGCCGACATGAGTTACCAGTGGACCGATATGACGTACCAGGAAAAGGAGGCGGCCGGAACGGGCGCGATCGTTTTCGTCTTTTCCCTGATCTTCGTATTTCTGATACTGGCCGCCCAGTATGAGAGCTGGTCGCTGCCGCTGAGTATTCTGCTCGGTACACCCTTCGCGATCCTCGGGGCTTTCCTCGCGCTGTTTATTGCGAGACTTTTCAGTGAGAGCTTCGAATTGAACGTCTTCGCCCAGATCTCGCTGGTTATGCTGATCGCCATGGCGGCAAAGAACGCGATCCTCATCGTGGAATTCGCGAAGCTCGAGTTCGACAAGGGACTGTCCCTCTTCGATGCGGCCATACGATCGGCCGAGATGCGGTTCCGGCCGATCCTCATGACCGCGTTTTCTTTCATACTGGGCGTGATGCCCCTCGTATTCGCCGCTGGAGCGGGTGCGGAAGCTAGAAAGGTCATGGGCATGGCCCTGATCGGAGGCATGGTGCTGGCTACCGTACTCGGAGTCTTTTTCTATCCCATGCTGTTTGTTTTCATCGGACGGGTGGCGAAGTACGAGAAGAACCGGGCCCCTGTTGCTACCGCGGAAGGTGCGGAAAAGTGATGAAGGCAGGAATAAAGACAGGGCTTGTCATCATCGCCTCGGTCCTGGCCGGCTGCGCGCTCGGCCCCGATTTCGAGGAACCTCTGGTCGAGACCCCGGAGGCATACCTTTCCGATTCGCTCCGTGTCGATACGCAGCTCGAGCTTTCCTGGTGGGACCTTTTCGATGATGCGATCCTCGACTCACTGATCAGCATCGCTCTACACGAGAACAGGACCGCCCTGATCGCGGCGAGCAGGATCGAGGAAGCGCGGGCGGCCCTCGGATTCACCAGAGCGGATATCTATCCGAAGATCGATATCCACGGGAGCGCTTCGAGGGGCAATCTTGCGGGAACAAACAAGACCGGGGAGATAAACGAGAATTACTTCCTCGCTCCCGTTTTGAGCTGGGAGATCGATTTCTGGGGCAAGTTCCGGCGCGCCAACGAGGCGGCGGTCTCCGAGTTGATCGCTACCGAGTATTCACTGAGCAGCGTACAGATCAGCCTTGTCTCTGAGGTGGCCAGGACATATTTTCTGCTCCTCGATTACAGGAACAGGCTTGCGATATCGGAGCGGACCCTCGAATCGAGGATGGGAAGCCTCGATATAATCCAGAAGCGGTTCGACCAGGGCATCATCCCCGAGCTCGACCTGAACCAGGCCCAGATCCAGAAGGAGATAGCGGCGGGCGCGATACCGGTGCACAAGCGTCTTGTCGCGGTGACGGAGAACGCGCTGAGCGTGCTTCTCGGCAGGCCGCCCGTCGATCTGGAACTGCGGGGCGATATCCTCGAATGGTCCGTTCCGCCCGACATCCCGCAGGGACTTCAATCGGGACTTCTCGAGAGGCGGCCGGATATTCTCGAGGCGAAGTACCTCGTCCGGGCGCAGAATGCCCGGATCGGAGTGGCGCAGGCGATGAGGCTCCCAGCTATCAGCCTTACAGGGATCTTCGGCCTTGCCAGCGACGACCTGGCTTCCTTCACGACAGGTGAGAACGCGTGGTCCGTCTCTGGGACCCTGTTCGGACCCCTCTTCAACTTCGGAAAGAACAGCAGGCGGGTCGATATCGAGAGGGAGAGGACGAGGCAGGTCCTTCTGCAGTACGAAAACACCGTGCTGGAGGCATTCAGGGAGGTCGAGGACGCGCTTATCAGCGTTCAGACATACAGGGAACAGATGGAAACGGTCGAGCGGAAGCTCATAGCGGCGAGGAATGCCGCTCGTCTTTCGGCAGAACGCTATGACAAGGGAGTGACGAGCTACCTCGAGGTCCTCGATACGGAGAGGACCCTGTTCAGTGTCGAACTCGAGCTCTCCGAGCTGAAGCAGACCTACCTCAATACCTACGTCAGGCTTTACAAATCGCTCGGCGGGGGATGGACCTCGGGTATTGAAGAGGATGTCTCCGAGTGAACGGGATATCCAACCCGGCCCGATCTTCGTGCCATCAGAGCTGACGTTATTCCTACACCAGAGGACCTGAAATGGGCCTACTGCCGATCGCGGTCGTAAGCCTCCAGTTCCTCGATCCAGGCGCCGCGCTCCTCCTCCGGCACGAAGAAAGTAAACTGCCCCACCGCTCGTTCCATCCGCATGAGATCGATCAGGTAGTTATTCACCGCGTCAGAGGCTGCCAGGTCGGTGTTTAACGAGTTGGTCTGGGCGTCGAGAAGATCCACGAGACTGACCAGGCCCATCGTATAGTTATCGGCCACGAGTTCAAAGTTCAAGCGCGCCGCTTCCGCCGCCTTACGCGCAAGGTCGATAGTCAGGCGGCTCGAAGCAACGAGGAAGACCGCATCGCGCACGGCCCTATCGACGCGCTGGGCGGCTGCTTCTCGAGCGCGAGTCAGGCGGTATGTTTCCTGGGTAGTACGGTGCGTCTCGGCGATCCGGGCACCGCCCTCAAACAGTGGAAGAGACAGAAATACGCCCACATTCCAGGACGTGTCGCCAGAGTCGCCGGAATCGTTGGTGGAGGAGCCCTCACCGCCACGGGAGAAGACCTTGCCCACTGAACCCTGGAGTCCGACGTCAGGTATCCAGAAAGAGCGGGTGGCTGCTGAGTGAGAGCGCTCGGCAGCCAGGATCGCGGCATCGAACTGCTGCAGTTCGGGCGAGTTGATGAGGCCCTTCTGCACAAGGAAGTCTCGCAGGACCTCGAGACTATGTGGATCCCGGGTGTAACGGTCGATGCGGGGATCGATCAGGGTGCTGTACTGGTCACCCAGGGTGTTGTCAACCAACTCGAGGGGAGTCTCCAGCGGGCGGTTCAGCACGCGGTTGAGCTCGACTGAGGCCAGTCGCCTGTTGACAACGGCTTCCATTACCAGCGCCTGTTCGGCTGCGATCTTGCTCTCCCAACGGTAAAGTTCGGAGCGATTGGCCTCGCCCACAGAGACACGGACATGTGCGCGCCCGAGATTGCTGCGGCTGAACGCGAGGTTCTGGCGCTGGATCTGCAGCCGCGTCTGTGCGCGCAACACGTCGATGTAGGCGGTGGCGGCTTCCAGGCCCACGTCCAGGCGGATCCTGTTCAGCTCGCCTATCCTGGCATCCTGCAGATGATTCTCGATGGAGTAACCCGCCCATGCACGATCCGAATAGATGATCTGAGTGAGGCTGGCGCTGCCGCCAAAGGTGCGCTCGGAGAGAGCGGGGAAGAAGCTGGCAGTAGTCTCGTCGACCACCCTGCCGCTCAACCCCAGGTTGATCTGGGGGAGCAGTTCGGACATGACGACTTTCACCTGTTCGTTACCTGCAGCCACGGCGCTCTCGACAGCGGCGATGTCGCGATTATGGCTCTGGGCCGCGGCCATGACTGAATAGAGGTCGATGCGTTCGGTGCCCGGCTCGATGAGATCGTCGATTATCACGGCCTCGATGAGGATCTCGAAGGGTGGCGACACACCGATCAGGCTGGCAGTCCGCAGGTTGAGAAATATTCTGTCGTCGCGCATCATCATCACCGGGATATCGGCTGCTGCCTCTCCCGAGAGGATCTGCTCCGCGACCAGGGCCACGCGCCGGTACATGCGCCGTCTCCAGTCGTCGGGAGCCACTCCCATCAGGGCGCCGGCGCGGACCTCCTGTTCACCGATCAGCGAGAGCACCGGCAACCTCCGCTCGGTGAAGGCCGCCAGTAACTCGGCGATCTCGGCCGAGGACATGTCGATCATCGGCATCAGGTAGATGGCGTCGGCATCATCCGGCAGATCTGCCAGGATGGATTCCACTGTGCCGCTGCCGGTCACGAAACTCGTGCGGCTCTCGGT
>SDBS01008210.1_pt1 | contig 10100 bp, 10 predicted proteins | sample 2277091 | NCBI WGS metagenome assembly SDBS01 (sample SAMN10404972, study PRJNA504765) | marine sediment metagenome | isolation source: marine sediment core GS10_PC15, 163 cmbsf | place: Arctic Ocean: Southern Knipovich Ridge | collected 2010 | reverse complement strand
CAGGACTCCCTAACCGTTCGCCCTGAGCTTGTCGAAGGGTATCGAACGGCCAAATGTAGAATGGCTCGAGAAATATAAATTATTTTCAAGATACTTTTTTTTCAGATGATACTTGTATGTGAAAGTTTTTAAACCCTTCGACAAGCTCAGGGCGAACGGAAGGGGAGCATTATTTTTTATTGGTATTCCCATTTTCGGTTGGCACCTTAAAGCAAGGCTCGTCAAGCACGAGTGTTTTTACCGATGGGAATGGCGCACCTTTTCTACGCAGATCGACTTTTTTAAGACCGGGGCAAAAGAGCGTGCCGTCTTGGCGTATTCCCTGAATTGGTTTGTCAACAACGTCGCAGTAAATTTTGACGGGACGTCTCGTATCCTCAGGGCCTAATTCTAACAAATAATGCACCGCGCTGCCACTTCTCCACGTAATAACAACTTCGATATATTCGCGTGGAATTGAAACAGATCGTTTGCTATCGGGATCTTTCCATGTCCAAAGAGTGCGCGGATGAGGCACTACAATTTTTTTAATCTTAAGTAATTCTAACTGAGCTGTGGTGAGATCTTCATCAGGGTTGACCGGAATAACATTTCCTTTTGCAGATGCTTTCATATCTTTCGGCATTTCATACAATATGATTTTATCGCGCGCTGACGCAGATCGCCCGACGGATATATTCGTGACGGAGAATACATTTCCTTCCTGGCTGGTGAGCACGCCAAAGAAAATAGGGCGCTCTCCTTGTGCCTCTGTTGATTTCCATGCGTGGGCTGTGGGAGTGAGAGCTAATGTAATGAACATACATGAAATAATGCGATTCATAATAACTCCTTTTTTAAGGTTAAATGGACCATGTATCAGATATCATATTCTTTTTGAGCCGTGGGTGCAAAAAAGTTGAACAAAAGCCATTTGGATCCTATAGTAGAGTGTAGAGTTTTTGATAACTTTTTGCCTTTAAAGGAGCATTATGTTTGAATCAGAATATGCAGGACAAGAAAGATTAGTTGATTTCATGTACGCTGTTTACGGCCTCATGTCTGGAGCGTTGGCATTGACCACCGTTACCGCTTACTATATTTCTACTATTCCACATATTACCACTACCTTATTTGCAAGTCCTTTGTTGGTTACCTTTATTATCATTGCCCAATTTGCTTTAGTTATCGGATTAAGCGCAATGATTCAAAGATTAACATTTGCTATGGCGTTGAGCATGTTTTTGGTGTTTTCCATTTCCATGGGTGTCACCACATCAATTGTTTTTGTGGTATATACCCTCGGATCTATCGTTCAAACATTCGGCGTAGCGGCAGGTATGTTTGGGGTTATGTGTATCTATGGCTATCTAACACGTACCGATCTTACCAAAGTGGGGAATGTGGCCATGATGGGATTGTGGGGTATTATTATAGCATTTCTCGTTAATCTTTTTTTACAAAATCCTATGATCGATTTGGTGTTTTCTGCTATTGGCGTAGTGGTCTTTACGGCATTGACTGCATATGATACGCAAAAAATAAAACAAATGGGGCAGTATATGATGGGTGATCGAGAAATGATGGGGAAGGTTGCGGTTAGAGGCGCGCTCACGTTATATTTGGACTTTATTAATCTCTTTCTACTTTTATTGCGTTTTATGGGAAGAAGAAGAGACTAGGGAAAAATGGTATCTAAAAAAAGGAATGTAATGAAAAAGTCGCTGCTGCTGCTCTGCGCAATCACTTTGTGCATGGTACGAGCTCAAAATGAAGATGCTGATCTTTCTACACTGTCCGATGAAAAAGAAATTCTTGCTATTGAAGAAGATATGGATACGCCAGATCAAGAGATCGTGGAACTCGATGAAGAGATGGAAGGTGAGCCTGAAGAGGATATATCTGGCCTTGAAGATGAATTAGATCGAGCATTTAGGCAAGAAATGAAATTAGCTGCTGAAGATTTAGAGAGTGATGAAGAAGGGGTGGAGGAGGATGCACTTCCAACTGAAGATGATGATATTGTGACGGGATTTCTAAGAAGAGATGAAGCGCCAAAGCCAGATGGTGCAGCGCCACTTTTACTGTCCGATGAGATCACGTTTGATATTGAAAAGAAAACGAAGGATGTTAAAGAGCTCGTAGAAAGGGCTAAAAAAGAATTACAAAATCGGCCATTAGATGTTGCCTGTAATAGATTTACGCATACCAAAGAGTTTATTAAGGGGGACCTGTATGTATTTGTGTATGACGCTAATGGCACCTGCTTGGCTCATGGTGAAGATGCCCATCTTCTTTGGCAAAATCTCTATAATCTTACGGATTGGGTAGGCACCCCTATCGTGCAAGACATTATAAAAACAGCAAAAGATGGTGGTGGTTGGGTGACGTATGGCTGGAATAATGCAACGAAAGTTGCATATGTGCAGTTGGTAGAAAAAGATGGTAGGCCGTATGTAGTTGGCTCTGGATTTTTTCCTCATTCCAAACAAGAAGCGGTGGTGAATCTGGTGAAGGGAGGGGTGGCTCTCTTTAACAAAGTAAAAAAAGAGGGTAAACCGGCAGATTGGGCTTTCAGTAGATTAAGCTATCCGAGCGGTGCATTTGTAGCGGGCAATTTGTATCTGTATGCGCTTGATTTTGAGGGTAATATGATGGCTCAAGGGGATCGGCCCGGTCTGATTGGCTCAAATGCATGGAACTATAAAGATGCAAATGGGTTATACGTTAACCGCGAAATAGTTAAAAAACTAAAGGCAAGTACCAAGGGTATTTGGATTGATTACATTTCAAAGGGAGCTTCGAAAAAAGCGTATGCTGAAAAAGTAAAAGGAAAAGATGGCACCGAGTATTTTATTGCATGCGGCTTTTATCCAGATGCTGATCGGGAACATACTATTGATCTTGTGCGTAAGGCGTATCAATTTATGAAAACTCACGGAAAAGCAAATTCGGTTGAAGCGTTTTCGCAACGACGAAGTGATGATTTCAGATATGGAGATCTTTATATTGTTGTGTATGACTTAAAGGGTCGGGTCATTGCTGATGGGGGGAATGTTGATAATATTGGACGCCGTATGTTGGATGTGAAAGATGAAGATGGTTTTGAGTATGTTAAAAATATGCTCAAGCGAGCCACAAAGCAAGGAATATGGATTAACGCAAAAGTTAAAGGTTCATTTCAATCAATATTTGCACAAAAAATTGATCTGGGGGTTGGCCAATATATAATAACTTCAAGTTATTATCCCGTATCAAAATCGGAGACCATGATTCTCTTAGTGCAAAGTGGTGCAAGCTTCTTAAAAGCCAATCCAAGAGAACGAGCATTTGAACAATTTGTAAAACAGGGAGGCAAGTTCCGCCGTGGAGATTTAGAGTTGGTGGTGGTGGATACTTCCGGACTGTGCTATGCCTACGGCAATGATTACGATTTAATTTGGCGTAATATATTTGATATTAAAGACGAAAGAGGCAAGCCATTTATCAAAGCATTTATCAACGAGTCCCAACACGGAGCAATCACCGTTAAGACTCATATGAACCAATCAACCAAGTATAATTATGTCATGTCGATGGAGAAAGAGGGCAAGACATACGTGATCTCATCTGGCTTTTATATATAGTAGTTGGCTTTCATTTCCAAAGAAAAAGCCCTGATGAAAATCAGGGCTTTTAATCTCAAGATTTAAAAAAGCGTTGATTTTAGAATCGACGCCCTGGACCACGTTGTTGAAAACGAGGCTTTGAATCTCTTGGTGCACGCGGTTTAGCTTTGTTCACCACAATGGTACGACCGTCAAGTTCGTGACCATTGAGTTTTTCAATAGCAGTCTCACCTTCTGCATCTTCAGGCATATCAACAAAAGCGAAACCTTTTGAACGGCCGCTAATTTGATCAACAACTACTTTAGTTGATGAAACTGCCCCGAATTGCTCAAACAATGAGCGAAGCGAGTCTTCTGTTACTGAGTATGGCAAGTTGCCAACATATATATTCATAGAGACACTCTGGTAAAATAGTTAAAAAATACTCAATATGAAGTATCTCACGTTTTTAGAGTTATTGCAATGGCTAATTTGGCTCAAAAAGGCCATTTATCCCTTCCAATGCGCATATTTGAGCAATTATGGGCAGATTTAGAGCGTAGATGCCTTCTTGAGCTCGATGATGTGAATCCATGCATTGAGGTAGCTGTGAGGGAATGGAAATCGTTTAAATGAATATTGAAGATCAAGCGATGTAAAAAGATCGGTTAGCTCCTTTTTGGTGTAAATTTGAGCTTTCCACCAGCGATATATGAGCCAATAAGAGAATGGGTTCTTCCTGCAAATAAAAAGGATCATTGAGCCATTGTGTCCCAGGCGCTTTTTAAGATTTGTGAGAGCGAGCCCGAGCTTGTTTTTGGGCAGATGTTCAAGCATTCCTGAAACAGTAACAAGACCAAAATTAGTCCAATCAGCAGGAAGGTCTTGATCAATTTTGAGTACATCTGCTTGCTTGAGCAGTACGGTGGAAATATTATTTTTTACGACCCATTTTTTGCATAGTTCAAGCATGGCAGGGGTAAGGTCAAAGCCATACAACATGAGGGAGAACTTTTGGTTCTTACCTATTTTGTATAAAATCTTAAGAATAAGGCCACTGCCACATCCAGCATCGAGAATGCGCATCTCATTCTGCAGACAGTGATTATGCATAAAAAATATACGCACTGCGCGTGCATATCCTACAAGGTGTATAAAAAAGTGATATAGCACTGTTCGTGAAGTATATATTTTTTGAGCTATGGAGTCGTAACTCATTGTTTTCCTGCCATCCTTAATCACTGGCCTGCCAACCGAAGCCTTGGCGTAGGTTGGAGGAGAGGGAGGGATTCGAACCCTCGATCCCGCTCGCACGGGATAACGGTTTTCAAGACCGCCGCATTCGACCACTCTGCCACCTCTCCATGATCTGATATTTCAATTAATTTCATAGATCGAGCCCTACTATACTTCGCTCCTTTTTGGGCTGGCCTGCCATACGCCTACGCTTTCAGCTCCGTCGCACATGGCCGAAGCCCTTGGGCGCCATAGCCTTTGGCGACGGCGGCTTGGCGTAGGTTGGTGCGCCCAGGAGGAGTCGAACCCCCAACCTTCAGATCCGTAGTCTGACGCTCTATCCAATTGAGCTATGGGCGCGAAATATGTCAAAATATTAAAAAAAACCGGTCCGTCTTTGTTCTCCTTTCGTCGAACTACTTCGGACAGTCTTCGCTTTTTTGAGCTTGGCGTCAGCCAGAAGAAGCTCCGTTTAGGGGCGAAGACTGGTGGAGAGAGAGGGATTCGAACCCTCGCGTCCGGTTTCCCAGACTCTTGCTTAGCAGGCAAGCGCTTTAAGCCACTCAGCCATCTCTCCAACTCAAAGATCAATAAGTATGAACAGAATAAAGGTATTTGGTCGATTACGCAAGAAGAAAACGGCACTGATTGCATATTTTCAGATATATCGTAGGCTAGCAGAAAACAACACAAAAGGCTTCTCTATGGCTGTGATAATTGAGATAAAAGTAGTGCCTTCTTCAGGGCGTCTCGAATGCAAGTTGGAAGGTACGCGGCTGAAATGTTTTCTCAAGAGCGCCCCCGAAAAGGGTAAAGCAAATAAGGAGCTTGTCAGCTATCTTGCAAAAATGCTGAAGCTTTCAGCACGCGATATTACTATTATTATGGGGATGGCCAGTAAGGTGAAACGAATTAAGATTGAAACGGAAAAAACATTCGATGATCTGTGCGATGATTTAAGCATAGAGCGACAAACTACGCTATTTTAAAAGAGAGAGTAATGCCATATTATCGCTGGCGAGGAGTGGAACTTACAGGACGGACCAAAAGGGGCACATTATTTGCACGATCGGCAGATCATTTGGATGAGCTTCTTTTAAAACGGCACGTTGCGTTACTTTCATGCAAACCGGTACGGCAATGGTTTTCTCGTCCAATTAGGCTTTCACATCGTCTGCAGCTTTTTCAACAGCTTGCTACGCTCATTGATGCCGGCGTGTTGGTTCCCGATGCTCTCGTAATAGTAGCAAATCAAATTGAGCATCCTCAACTACAAGAAAAAATGCATGTCGTTTCTCAGATGGTGATTGCTGGAGTTCCACTCAGTGATGCGCTGGCTGAAACGGGCGCGATAGCGTATTCTATTATTATACAGCTTATTAAAGCCGGCGAAGAATCGGGGAAATTGCCCTTTGCTCTTGATACTATTTGCACCCACCTTGCAGCAACACAGGATTTTTATCGACGACTTCGTTCTGCGCTGATGCTTCCTGCAATTACGCTTCTGTTTTTTTTCATTATCATTGTGATTATTTTTACCGTTATTATGCCTAACTTTCTTGATATTTTTACTTCTATGCAAACGGAAGTGCCTCCGCTCACGCAGTCATTGCTTGCAGTAAGTGCATTTATGCGCAGCCCTGCGATGGGCCTTGTTATTTCTGTTATCGCTCTGGGGGGACTTATTGTGTGGCGCGTTACCCGGCGGGGAAAAGCGCGACAGCTTTTGGATGTGTTTTTATTGAAGACACCGCTTATTGGAACGCTCTTAAAGCAGCGGTTCCTTTCATACACCATGCGTGCTACAGCAGTACTTTTAGAAGGGGGAATGCCCCTCTCGCAAGCATTATCGATTGTGCGTAAATCCGTGCACAATCATATATTTAAACAGTACCTACAGCGCATTGAACGAGATATTATTTCGGGGAGTTCGTTGAGCGGGGCGATGGCATATCATGCAGAAGATCTTTTCTCTCCCGATACTATTGCAATGATTGAAGTGGGGGAGGAGTCCGGGCGCCTGCCGATTTTACTGCAGAGAGTGTCTCAGACGTATCATAGGCGTGTGATGCAACGTCTATCATGGCTTACTATGATGATACAACCTACCGTCATGATACTTCTGGGGATGCTGGTGGCGCTTTTAATTTTTGCTGTCTATGGACCAATATTCGATATGTCCCGTATTTTTTAAACTGTGTTTTAGCCCAAAAGGCTAGAAAACCCGCAAAGTTCGGGTATACTAGTCTAATACTCAAAACCTCTGGACATCATGAAGTGGAGGAAGAAGCGTGTCTCCAAAAACAGCTTTGCGCATTAGTATGCTTTCAAAGCGTCTCTTGTTAATAGTCAGTTTTTTTATGCCGATTCAGCCGGTGTGGGCTCAAGTAGCAGCTCTGCCTGAAGAAGCTTCTTCCATTGTAAAAACTAAAAAGCGTACGCGAAAACATTATTCCAAACGTACATTGTTGGAAGATCTTGCTCTTCAAAAACGAAAGACTGTTCGGCGTATTAAGAGAATACCGGGCGCTATTTCTGCAATGGTTGGTAAAAATGTGGAATATCTTAAAACGCCTCTTCCAGAGCTGGCACAAGTAGCGTACGGTGACGGTCCTCTTGATAAGCTCGAAGAAAACGATTTTATTGGTACCATTGAAAAAGAAGAACTATTGCTTAATGAAATAACGCATTATTTGTGGAGTAATGCGCAAACATCACTTGGGCCAAAAGCTCTTGAAGCAATGATCAATACATTTGATAAAGAACATATGCTAGAAGTGCAAGGTAACATACGGCATCTTGTTCATGATGATAATACCTATGAAAAAGTAAAAAAATTGCTCACACGTTTTTCTCAGCAAGAGCGCGCGCTTCTTACGTATTGGGATCCTCATATTAATGATCCTCGGCATCTTTTGGCTCAAGTAAAGGAGCTTGATTTACATCAATTCTTTGCATTTAATTCTGAATTTTCTTTGGGAATGCCTCCCCTTGATAAACTACCCAATCCAGCCCATATCATTACTCTTTTAAGTAGACTAGTGCCACGCGCAATAAAGCCACAATCAAAGGCGTTAGGAGCATGGGCAAGAGTGGGCGGTAAATTATTTTATTGGGTCTATGCGATTTTAATGGCTAAAAATTCGCAGACGTTTGTAAGAAAATTAATGATGTATGGAAAGATAGAAAATCCTATTAAAAATGCTTCAGTGGAATTTTGGGCAGCTTTAGCAGTTACTTTTCTATTTTGGAAGCAAACAGAGAACCTAGCCAAATTAAAGAAAGATCACGAAGACTATCAAAATGAAGCTGATGATAAACTTAAGAAAGTGCGTGGTGATGCATTAAACACTCCTTACAATGATATTATTGATAATGGTTCATATGCAGATTTATTTGGAAAAACAATCCATGGCTATCATCCTCCAAGTACAGATATAGATGAAATTCACGAATGGATTGGAGATAAAACGAATTCTGTGATACCTGATTGTGTCAAAAATGTTGCGGGGGGTGCGCAGATGCTGGTACCAGAGTGTATCCGGCGTCTATTTTCCGGAATAGGTATGATTATGGGGGATAGTGGATGGTTGTTGCCCGGGCTTTATTATCATTTAATTCGAACCAAAACAGCTTTGTCGGCTTTTTCTCAATCAATTTTTGGATTTGCTAAAATGTATTATGTGTGGGGCACATTACAAGATTATATGATAAATCTTGCTGACTGTTTACGAACCATTCGCTCAATAAAAAATGTATTGCTCTCTAATGATGAATTAAAAAAGAGTGTTGCATGTAGTTTGTTAAGAGAGGCACTTACTGTTCCTTCGCCTGAGCTGAAAGAGGCAATGAAATTGGCCCATTCTCCAAGATTTGTTAAAAAGAAAGCATCTAATGGTTATGAGTTGAGACTGAATGAATTGATGCTCAAAGCTGCACCAGAATTGCAGCCGGCGCTTCATGGCATTGGCTATCTTGATGCAATTTTCTCTATTGCCAAACTTATTCGTATGAATAAAGGAAAACCTTCTCAGCTTTGTTTTGTAGATTGGTTGCCTGATGGAGGTACAAAAGCTCAATTAGTTATTCAAAATGGTACGTTGCTTGTTATGCCAAAGGCTCAGCCGAATAGCATGAGTCTCGGTTTTCAGGAGGCAAATAAAGCGATTTTAACTGGGCCAAATGGAGCGGGCAAATCAGTGTTTATCAAGATGCTCGGATCGAACAATATTTTAGCACATGCTTTTGGCATTGCAGCAGCAGAAAAAATGAGTATGCATTGGCTTTCAATGCTTCGCACAAGTATTGATCCGGGAGAAAGTCTTGCAGATGATCTTTCCCAAATGCAGGCACAAAAAGTGCGCATGGATTCAGTTATTGATGAGCTTGCTCATGTAACAAAAAATGATTCTTATGCAAAAGGAATGTTCTTAACTGATGAACCGCTTTCCGGTACCACGCATAATATTGCTGCCATGTTTATGGAGGATTATTGTGAGTTTATTGGTCCTATTTCTCAAATGTGTGGTGTAATGGCAACCCATAATGAAGAGCCTACCAAGTTTGGCGATAAAGGATTTGTAAACTACAAGGTCTGTATCGAAGAACTTGCAAATGGTACCTTTAAGCCGCTCTTTAAAGTTGAGCCAGGTATTCCAGAATGGTGGTTTAGTTCCGATCCTGCAGTGAAGAAAAAACAGAAACATTTTGTGCTGTATACGGTGGCTATAAAGCACCGGACGAATATTGAAAAAGAAATAGCATTTTTAACAAACGAAGAGAAAAAATTCTCTCATTTGATCGAAAATCATCAAATAAAAAGAAAACAGAAAAAGCATCTTCGTGGTATAGGAGCTCGTATTAGATTGAGGCTTGCCTTCCTTGACTCTGAATTGCAGAGCATAAAAGCGAAGATTGAGCGCTTAGAAAAAGGGGAGGAGCTTTGACGATTAGGCTGATTTTGACGGTTATTTCGTTTTTAAGTACACTAGAAATATATTGAAATAACTAGGCCGAGATGGCGAAATTGGTAGACGCACGAGACTCAAAATCTCGCGGTGGAGACACTGTGCCGGTTCGAGTCCGGCTCTCGGCACCAGTCTTCGTTGCTTTGCACTTCGTCTGGCTGTGCCACCATAGGAAGTTATTTTTACTATTAATGTTGGTAGTAAAAAACGAAGACTGTCCGACCGAAGCCAAAGGCGAAGACGGACCAAACTTACGAAATGACTGGCGGGCCAGTCAAAAAAGTAAAGATTTCTGAAAATAATTATCTGTAATTTATAGAAGTTGGGGTT
>SDBS01008209.1_pt1 | contig 10100 bp, 8 predicted proteins | sample 2277091 | NCBI WGS metagenome assembly SDBS01 (sample SAMN10404972, study PRJNA504765) | marine sediment metagenome | isolation source: marine sediment core GS10_PC15, 163 cmbsf | place: Arctic Ocean: Southern Knipovich Ridge | collected 2010 | reverse complement strand
TGGTCGGCGGCTATGCCGATCCGAACCTGGAAAAAATCGTGGCCTTGAAGCCCGACCTGGTCTTGATAACCACCAGCAGCCACCGGCTCAGGGAGCAACTGGACGGGTTGAACCTGTCAATCAAAGAGCTGCCCGACAGCAGTCTGGACGACATTTTCGAAGCCATCCGGCTGCTGGGCCGGCACGTCCACCGGCCACGGACCGCCGCAGCCCTGGTCTCTGCGCTGCAGGCCGATCTGCAGCGTCTGGCCAGCAAACCGACCACGCCGCGCCCTGCAGTGCTCATCCTGGTCGGCGCCATGCCCGCCTCGCCCAGATCCGTCTACGTGGCCGGACCGGATTCGTTCCTGGACCGCATCGTGGAGCTGGCCGGCGGACGCAATGCCCTCGCCGGTCGTCTCAATCGCCCCTGGGCCGAGGTATCGGCCGAGACCGTGCTTGCAGCCAAGCCCGACGCCATTCTCGAAACACGAACCAACAGCAGTCCCCAGTTGCTCGAACAGATCTATCGTGGATGGTCGGACTTTGACTGGATCCCCGCCATCGGCCAGCGGCGGATTTGCTCGATCGATGACGATTCGATTCTCGTACCGGGCCCGCGAGTTAACATTACTCTTTATCATGTGATCCAAGCCCTGAAGCTGGAGTCGGGCGCGGACTGATTTAGGTTTTCATAACGCTTCATTAACATGCTCCTGGAAGCTGACAACATCTGCGTCGATCGCGCCGGCCGGCGGGTATTGCACCAAGTACCGCTCAGGCTCGAGCCCGGACAATGTCTGGCCGTGGTCGGACCTAACGGCGCCGGCAAAACCACACTCATGCAGGCGCTGCTGGGCCTGCTGCCCCTCAGCGACGGCTCCGTGCGGCTCGACTCTCAGCCCTTGCGGCGAATCGCCAGGCGGCAGATCGCCCGGCGAATTGCCTATCTGCCCCAAGTATACGAGGGCTACCTGGGCTTTCGCGTACGCGACGTGGTGCAGACCGGCCGATATGCCCATCGCGGACCGGCCCAGCCCTGGGACCAAGCGGATCGCGAAGCCGTCGATCAGGCCATCGAGCAGTGTCGTCTAACCGAGTTGCAGCTCCGCAAGGTCAACACCCTCTCCGGCGGCGAAAGGCAGAAGGTCTGGCTGGCGGCGGCTCTGGCGCAACAGTCGCCCGCCTTGTTCCTCGACGAGCCCACCAGCTCGCTCGATCCCAAGCACGAGGCCGAGCTGATCGGACTCATCCGTCAGCAACTCGCCGCCGGTAAGACCATTATGCTCATCTGCCACGACCTGAATCTGCCGGCCATGCTCGGCAGCCGCGTCTTGGCGCTGCGACAGGGCCGAAAGGTGTTCGAAGGACCCATAGACGAATTCCTCGACCTGAGGCTGTTGGAAGACATCTTCCAAACCCGCTTCCAGCTTGTTCAACTGGAACCGGACGGGCAACAACGCATACACTTGCGAATCTGATGCGTACCGAGAAAGCAAAGATCGTGCTGTTGGTACTGCTGGTGTTGACCGCAGCCACGGTGGTGATAACCCCGCTGGTCGGCACCACCGACGTACCCCTGTCGCTTATCTTCTGGCAGCTTCGCGCCCCTCGCTTGGTGATGGCGTTGCTGGCCGGCGCCGGTCTTTCGCTGGCCGGCGTAATCTTTCAGGCCATCTTCCGCAACCCGCTGGCCAGCCCTTTCACTCTGGGTGTGGCCAGCGGCGCGTCACTGGGGGCGTCGATTGCCATCAGATTCCAGATCGCCGGGTTGTGGATGATATCGGCACGGACCGGCATGGCGTTCGGCGGAGCCATGATCACCGTGCTGATCGTCTACGCCATAGCCCGAGCCCGACGTGGTTTCTCCTCAGCCACGCTGCTGTTGGGAGGGGTCAGCATCGGCTTTGTCTGTTCGGCCATAATCGTGCTCATTCAATATTTCTCGCGCGAACACGAGGTCACTGCCATAATCCGCTGGCTGATGGGCAGCGTCGAGCCCTACGGCCGGCACCGGTGGCTGCTAATGCTCCCGGTGGCGGTGCTGGTCACTGTCGGAGCCTTGCTGGCCTGGTATCTGCACCGCCAGCTCGACCTGCTCATGATGGGCGAGCTAACCGCCGCCAGCCGAGGGGTAAACGTTCCGCGAGCTCGGGCTCTGGCGTATTTTGCAGCTAGCGTCATGACCGGCGGCGTGGTGGCGGCCTGCGGACCAATCGCCTTTGTCGGGCTCGTCGTACCCCACATCGTTCGATTCTTGGTCGGACCCACACACCGGCTCCTCGTGCCCGCCTCCCTGCTGGGCGGCATGATCTTTCTGCCCACCTGCGACATGATCGCCCGCAACCTCATGGCCTGGCTAACCGACTCCAGTCTCCAGATACCCGTCGGGGTGCTCACCAACCTGATCGGCGGGCTGTTCTTCCTCTACATCCTGCTTACCCGCCGCGAGGAAAGCCCTATCCTCTAACCTCGCCCCGCCCACACCCGGCCGACTTACCCCCACCTTGACCACCTGCTGAGGCCTGGATACATTCGGCGTGTGCGCGGCTAGCACCGTGCCGATAGGTTACCCAGAGGTGAGAAATGGCTAGTGCGGATATGCGTTTCGGTTGGATCCACCAGGTCGCCAGACTCTTGGCGGTGGTCCTCTCGGCCGTCGGTGCCGGCTTTATCGGTCTCGGCGCCGTTGTTGCAATCGTCGGCGCGTTCTGGCAAAGGCCGACCGACTGGCAATTATTGGGCGCCGGCTGCGGCATGATCATTGCCGGCTTGCTGCTGCTGCTGGTCGGCTTGCTGGTCTACGGCCTGTTCCGGCTGCTGCTCAAGCTGGAGGCCTACGCCTTCCGCATTCGCGACGTGTTGATGGAGCTGTCCGAATCGGCCAGCCGCCAGCGCGATCTGCTGGGCGTAGTCGCCGACAACGCTCAGTTGTCCGATGCCGCCAAGTCCATCACTCACCGCCAGAAGGAACGCGATGCCCTGCGCGACGCCATCTACGAGGAAATCATCCACCAGGACTGGGAGTCCGCCTACAACCTCATCGACGATATGGAGCGACGCTACGGTTACCGCGAAGAGGCCGAGCGCCTGCGGAAGGAAGTAGACGTTTCGCGCGACCGCACCATCGAGGAGACGGTCGAAGCGGCCCTGGCCAGAATCGATGAGCTTGCCGAATCACAGCGCTGGGACCAGGCCCGAGGTGAATCGCAACGACTCATGCAACTGTTCCCCAACAACGAACGCATCCAGCGACTGCCTGAGCAACTCGAGCAATATCGCCAGGAGCACAAGCGCCGCCTGCTCAATGAATGGAACCAGGCGGTCCAACGAAAGGACATTGACCACAGCATCGAGGTGCTGAAGCTGCTCGACCAGTATCTGACCCCTTCAGAGGCAGCCGCCCTGGAAGAGTCCGCCCGCGGCGTCTTTCGCGCCAAGCTTCAAAACCTGGGCGTACAGTTCAGCTTGGCGGTGACCGACAAGCGGTGGATCCAAGCGGTAGAGATCGGCGAAGAAATCGTACGCGAATTTCCCAATAGCCTCATGGCCAAGGAAGTGACCGACAGTATGCCCGCCCTGATGAAGCGCGTCGCCTCGATCCGATCGTCCGCCTCGTCCGCCTCGTCCTGAGCTGCTGGTCGGTCCCGCCCGGCCCGCCCGTAGACCCGTCTTGGTCTCAGACAGTCTTGACCTGCTTGGCAAGATCGACCAGATCCATGCCGCTGGGCGTCTGAAATATCCGCAAATCGAACTGGGGCACCACCGCCAGTATGTGATCAAAGATATCCGATTGGATCGCCTCGTAGTGGGCCCACACCTGGTCGTTGCTGAAGACGTATATCTCCAGAGGCAGCCCGTGTTCAGTCGGGGCCAACTGCCGGATCAGGAACGTCATGTCCTGATGGACCTTGGGGTGATTCCGCAGGTATGCCTCGACGTAGGCCCGGAACGTACCCACATTCGTAAGCCGCCGGCCGTTGACCAACTGCGAATCATCCACATGGTGCTCGACGTTGTAGCCGGCAACTTCCTTTTTTTTACGATCAATATAGTCCCTGATAAGCTCGAACCCGGCGAACCGATCGAGCATCTGTTCCGTACAGAACTTGATGCTGTTCATGTCGATATACAGCGCCCGCTTGATCCGCCGACCGCCCGATTCAGACATACCGCGCCAGTTCCTGAACGAATCGGTCATGAGGACATAGGTGGGAATGGTGGCGATGGTCTTATCCCAATTCTGCACCTTCACCGTATTCAACGACACGTCGATAACGTCGCCGTCGGCGTTGTACTTGGGCATTTCGATCCAGTCGCCGATCCGCACCATGTCGTTGCGAGTAAGTTGGATACCGGCCACAAAACCCAGGATCGAATCCTTAAAGATCAACATGATGACGGCCGTGAAAGCCCCCAGCCCGCCCAGGAAAAACCCCGGATTCTTGCCAAAGAGCACGCACAGAATAGAGACCGCCCCCAGGCAATAAAGGGCAATCTTGACTATCTGTACGTATCCCTTGATGGGCTTTTGCAGTGCCACCTCAAAGGTTCGATAGATATCCACCACGGCGCTCAGGAAAGAATCGAGCACCAGCAGACCGACCAGGATCATATACGCCACAGCCGCCCGCGTAATCAGGACGGCCGCCATCGAACCGTCGGCCAGGCCGTGCCGGGCCGCATAGTAAACCACCAACGCCGGAGCGATATGGGCCAACCGGTCAAAGACCCCCCTGTCCAGCAGAATGTCGTCCCAGGTGGTCTCCGTCCGGCGGATCAGCCGTCTCAGGCCCCCCAGCAACAGCCGCTTGGCCACCAGGTCGGCCAGACAGCTTAGCGCGATCACCACCACCACCGCGGCGGCCCCTATGATTACCTCCGCCAGCGTCACGTTCACGCCGAGCGTTACCAGCCATTCTCTAAGCAACTCGATCATTGTGACGTCCTCAACGCACCGGTCGGGCGGACCCTTGCCGGCAAGCTAGGTTATACCGCCGACAGCCTCCTGCCAATAGCTTGCAGCCTCAGACTGACAGCCAGCCAGGCCCGCCGCGCGAGACGACGGCTCTGGGCTATCGCGACCTCCAAGAGGTGCTATAATGTGTCAAAGTCCGCCCTGGCACCTTGCATGGGGAGAACCAACCATGGACCAATCCGAGACGCCAAAGACCCCCCACTCCCAGTCCGGTCCGGATACCCAGCGGTTTGCCGAGTTGCGGCGGGTGGCCATGCAGCGCCAGCACGTGGTCCGTCGCAGCCGGATCGGTCGATCGGGCGTGCTGCTGGTAATTGCAGCCCTGGCCCTGATCCTGTTGGTGATTTGGCGACGCGACAGCCTTGACCGGCAGGACGCGACCAACAGCCTTCAGGCACACATCAACCAGGCTGTCACCGACCGTAGCCAACAGCTATGGCCCGAAGGATACGTCCAGGTTCTCTCCCAGACGACACCGGACCAGCCACCCGGGCACCAGCCGCTAGTACTGGCCTACAACAGCCAGGAGCACAATCTGATATTGCTCTCCGACGGCCGAAGCGTGGTGCTGCTGGACGGCTCGCATGTCAAGGCTGACTGGATGACGCACAAAGAGCTGACCGCACAGTTGACGAGCCAAGAGCAACTACTGCGCGAATCGCAACCGTCGCCCTGACGGCCGGATCAATCCGCAGCAGGGGGATACTCGTTGCACAGCAGGTGCACAGCCGGTTCATCTTCCTCGATGGCAGGGAATCTACCGACCGCATCCAGAAAACGGTTGTCCGCCCGATCGTCGTTGACCGCGCTAACCTCGCCCACCAGCACCATACCCGCGCCGCGCTGACCCCAAAAACTATGGTACATCCGAGGCCGCAAGGTCACCGATTCACCGGGACCGAGGGTGATATCAGTGCCTGCCGGCAACTCGCGCCACAGACCGTCGCTGCTGACGGTCACCGGCTGTGACTCATCCAAGCCCTCGTCGGGCGTAGCGTTGTATAGCCGACAGATCAGGTTACCCCCGCCGCGGTTGATGATGTCCTCCGTCTTGTTAAAATGGAAGTGCATGGGCGTAACCTGCTCGACACCAACGACCATGATCTTCTCGCAGTAGGTCTTGCCGGCCGGATCGGCCACGTTGCCGTTGCGAATCGTAAACAGCAGCAGCCCGGTCTCGCCAAAATCGCCCAGACCGAAATCAGTCAGGTCCCACCCCAGCATGTTCCGCCGGATTTCGTCGGCCTCGGCCCCCGTCTGCCGCCAGCGATCGGGGCTCCAAAAGGCAAACGGCGGCAGCCTGAACTTCTGCTCATCGAAAAACTCGACGGCCTGATTGATGAGTCGGTTGATCTGGGATCTTCTCACCACTCAGCCCCTACGCAAGCCCCGACAACCGCTCAGCTAGGCGGCAAAGGCATCTCTTGCGGCGGCGGTTTCTCAGCTTGCTCAGCCCGACGCCGCGCCCGACGCTGCCCGCCGGCGCCCAGGTCCCGCGACATGGCGATCAGCCCGGTCCGCGACGCCTGCCTGATACCGTACGGGCGACACAGCTCAATAAACGCCTCCACCTTGGCCTCCGGACCGGTCAACTGGATGATAACGCTGCGAAGCCCGATATCCACGATCGACCCGCGAAACACCTGGGCTAACTGCCGCAGCTCGCCGCGCTTCTCCGGCGGGCAATGCACCTGAATCAACAGCAGGTCGCGCTCCACGCATTCCTGACCGGTCAGATCCTGTATCTTGACCACGGGTACTATCTTGCCCAGTTGCTTGCGGATCTGCTCCAACGTCGCATCATCACCGCTGGTCACCAGCACCATGCGCGAAAAAGCCTCATCTTCCGTCCGCCCCACCACCAGCGAGTCGATGTTGTAGCCCCGCGCCGCGAACATACCGGATATATGGGCCAAGACGCCCGGCTGGTTCTGCACCAACACACTTAGCACGTGGGTCCGCGCCGCGCCCTGCCCGTTGGATGAACTGTTTCGTGACATAGCCAATCCCATAAGCCGACCGGCTGCTACGCCAGCCCGCCCAGTTCCATCTCGTCCAGGCTCTTGCCCACCGCCACCATCGGGTAAACGTTTTCCTCCGGCTCGATGTGGCAGTCAAGCACCACACATCCGTCTTCCGCCAGCATCCAGCCGATGGCCTCGGGCACGTCGCTCTTATCGGTTAGCTTGCGCCCCTTGGCGCCAAAGGCCTCCGCCAGCTTGCAGAAGTCCGGGTTATTCATTCGGGTCGCCATATAGCGCTTCTCGAAAAACAACTCCTGCCACTGCCTCACCATGCCCTGCCACTGGTTGTTCATGATGACCACCTTAAGCGCCAGCCGCTGCTCGACAGCCGTCCCCAGCTCAGCCATGGTCATGGTAAAGCTGGCGTCCCCATCGATGTCGATGACCGTCTTGTCAGGCCGGGCTATCTGGGCCCCTATAGCCGCCGGCAGACCGAAACCCATCGTCCCCAGACCGCCCGAGGTGATCATCTGTCGCGGAAAACGCCACCGATAAAACTGAGCCGCCCACATCTGGTGCTGACCGACACCGGTGCAGATGATCGCCTGGCGCTGCGTCTGGCGGCAAATCTCCTCGATCACGTATTGCGGCTTGATGCTGGCCGCCTGCCGGTCGTAACTGAACGGATACTCCTGCTGCCACCGGCCAATCTGCTCCAGCCACTCTCGCCGCTCGCGGTGCTCGACCAGACCGACCAGCTCAGCCAGGATCAGCTTGGCGTCGCCCACCACCGGGACATCGACCTGCACGTTCTTGCTTATACTCGAAGGGTCCACGTCGATGTGAATAATCCGCGCCTGCGGCGCAAACGTCTCCAACCGACCGGTCACCCGATCGTCAAACCGCGCCCCCACTGCTATCAGCAGGTCGCAGTTCTGCACCGCGTAGTTGGCATAGACGCTGCCGTGCATGCCCAACATCCGCAATGCCAACCGCTCATCCTCCACCTCGTCGATAGCTCCCAGACCCAACAGCGTGGTGGTCACCGGTATGTTGCCCTTGCTTGCCAGCTCTCGCAGCAGCGGGCTGGCAGCGCCCATCACCACGCCGCCGCCCACGTAGAAAACCGGACGCTCGGCCGCATTTATCTGCTCAGCCGCCAGCCTGATCTGCCGGGCGTGCCCCTGGCGGCGAGGGCGATAGCCGGGCAGATCCATCTCCACCTGGTCGCCCACCGTCAAGCGGGTCACCTGCACATCCTTCGGCAGGTCAATCAACACCGGACCGGGCCGACCCGTCCGGGCAATGTGAAACGCCTCCTTGACCACCCGAGGCAGGTCCGCCGCTCGTTTCACCAACACGTTGTACTTGGTAACCGGGCGCGTCACACCGGTCACGTCCGCCTCCTGGAAAGCGTCGTTGCCGATCACCGACGTGGGCACCTGCCCCGTAAAAGCCACCACCGGCACACTGTCCATGTGCGCCGTCGCCAGTGCCGTCGTCAGATTAGTCGCCCCCGGACCACTGGTCGCCACGCACACCCCCACCTTGCCCGTGGCCCGGGCATAACCGTCAGCCATGTGCCCCGCCCCCTGCTCGTGGCGGCTCAGCACAAACTTGATCGCCCCGGAGTAAAGCACGTCGAAAAACGGCAGAATGGCCCCCCCCGAATAGCCGAACATCACCTCCACACCCTCTGCCAGCAGGGCCTGGAGGACAGCCTGAGCTCCCGTCGCGGTTTTGTCGGATTCTACCGAAAGACTGCCCCCGGCACGCTCAGCCATGGTTTTAGCCTCTCCAATAGGTTGCCATGACTCATACGGTCCGGCCGCCGCTGGACTGCCGAACCGGGCGGACACCGGTTAGATGATCGCACCGGCCAACCGTCAGCCGACCGGCGCGTCCCGCCTCCAAATTCGCCGCGCCCGACCGATAACCCCCGCCGGACACCGCCTAACTATAGCCCTGCCAAACTCTATCGGCCAACCTAGCACCGTTCGGCACTATTCAGTAGTCACACATTTTTGACAAATTGGCGGCCACCCACCGCCAAGGCTCGCGTCCGCCCGCCATCGACAGACACAGACGCCCCGCCCCTTCAGCCGCGGCCCACACCGCGCATCACTTGCTCCGACCGACGTAGTCTCGAAACCTGTGTAAATTGAAAAGGGTGAGGGCATCCTCGATAAGTAATTGCCAGAACGTTACTTGAAGGAGGTGCCCTCATGGCTAGTAGAACGAAACAGGGTGAGTCGGTCAAGGTGAACGGTTGGGGCGAGGCACTTGGTGGCTCGTGACGGGGGGGATGCTGGTGGGGCAGTGTCGGATCCAGCCGGAGCAGTAGTGTCGGCGAAGACCGGGACGCGGCGACAAAGGAATGGGCTGACGGCAGTGGCAGGCAAGTGAGCCAGGGGGACCAGCCGGAGGACGGAGTCTCCGAGACTTTAATAGGTAACTGTCTCCTATTCCCTCACCAAAGGGCGGGCCACCTGACCCACTTAATGTGTATCGCACCATAGGTAGACGCCTTGCGCAACTGGAAGGACGTAGTATCCACGATGCCTGTCCGCCGCCGCTTCAACTGCCATTGTTTTCGGTCCGATTCCCAATCCGTAGTGGAACGGACCTCCCCCGAAGTAGAGTTCAGCGCCGCTGTTGAGAAGCAGGACCTCTACTGGACGCAACTCTCTGACGATGGCCGGCCATCGCGCGTTGGGATTCCCCGTCCTATCGCAACGCTCCGCGTCTTCGGTCCACGAATCTCTATTCACTGTCGCCTGCCAGTCTCGGATAGCCTCCACATCCACCGTACGTCGCACATAACTCCTGAACCCGTACATCATCGGGATGTACCCAGGAACCGACACCCACCAAGCGCAACCAGCCAGCACAAGAATGGGTGGTCCCAAGAAGAGCATCACGGCCCTTAGACGCTCCTGCCCTGAGTATTGCCGCCAGCAGAGCAGTCGCGCATACGCCCTGCTGACTAGAACCATGGTACTGACAACAAGAAGCAGCATACCTAAGACCTCCAGGACCATCGACGAACAAGCAAGGTCCCAGAGAGGACGACCCTGTCTACCTGCGATGTACGGCAGTATTCCGGACAAGAGAACAATCGTAAGGGCACCCACCACTAGGCAGAGGGTCGCATTAATCGCGCGTGATCGCCCTCGCCG
>SDBS01008208.1_pt1 | contig 10100 bp, 11 predicted proteins | sample 2277091 | NCBI WGS metagenome assembly SDBS01 (sample SAMN10404972, study PRJNA504765) | marine sediment metagenome | isolation source: marine sediment core GS10_PC15, 163 cmbsf | place: Arctic Ocean: Southern Knipovich Ridge | collected 2010 | reverse complement strand
ATTAATTAAAATAATTTTATCTGAATAACTTTCCTGATATAAATCAACAGCCTCTAAAATACGATCATACACACTGCCCATAAGAACCAGGATAACATCACTTTCTTTCACTTCATCATTCACCACCAACCATTGCCCTAATTGTGGCATAATCAGTATTCCTACTAAAATAAAAAAGGCAAGAATTATACCTAAAACAGGTAAAATCTTCTTGCCGCTAAATTTATTATTTTCTTTCATTCCCATCTTTCTTCTCTATCCTTTTTTCTTATATTGCAGGATAGTGTAATCCCAAATGTAGGGGTCTGATTTATCAGACCCGTCTTTCCTTTTCTCTATAAACTATAAACTGTAAACTGTAAACCGAAAACTTATTTTCCTCTTCTAAAAACCAAAAACTAATAACTAAAAACCTGCATTTTAATACTAACGACTATTCCCAATTCCCTCTTTAAGCTTCTCCACCACATAATCAATCTGCTCTTCCTTCAAATTATTAAAAAACGGCAAGGCAATTGTCCTTCCTGACACATCTTCAGTAATTGGAAAATCCCCTTCCTTATACCCAAACATCTTCCTATAAAAAGGCTGTAAATGAATGGGTGTAAAATAGGGCTTACATTGAACCCCTTCTTCATTCAGATATTTAATTACTTTATTTCTATCTATACCCTTCTTCAATCCAATTACATAAACAAACCAACTCATCCTACTAACATAAGGAACAATAAAAGGAACTTTCACTTCTTCTACTTCCGCCAACTTTTCCCCATACATTCCCGCAACCTTTTCTCTCTTATCTAAAATCTCCTCAATCCTCTCCATTTGAGAACATCCTAAAGCAGAACTCAACTCATCCATTCGATAATTATACCCCAATCTTTCATGGTCTAACCATTCTCCGCTCTCTCCCCTACCCTGACTCCGCATACTTCTCGCTAATCTTGCTAATTCCGCATCATCGGTAATTAAAATACCACCTTCACCGGTAGTGATTTGCTTATTGGGATAAAAAGCAAATACACCCGCTTCACCAAAAGATCCACATTTTCTTCCCTTATATTCAGAACCTAAAGCCTCTGCTGAATCTTCAATCAAAAGCAAATTATATCTTCGGGCAATTTCCGTAAAGCGATTCCAATCAGCCGGCTGCCCAAATGCATCAACCACAATCATCGCTTTCACTTTATCTAATTCTTCCTGGCTCATCTTTCCCAATTGCTCATCTGTCTTATCCGGATCCAAATTCAAGGTTTGCTCCTCAATATCTATAAATAAAGGCCTACCCTTCTCAAATAAAATACAATTACTGGAGGCAATAAAACTAAAAGGAGTAGTAATGACTACATCTCCTTCTCCAATCCCCAAACCTCTAATTATCAGATGTAATGCACTGGTTCCACTATTTACCGCCACCGCATATTTTACCCCCGTATATTCACTCATTCTCTTCTCAAACTCTACCACTTTGGGTCCAATACTTAAAAATCTGGTTTTCATTACTTCTACTACAGTTTCAATATCTTTTTCAATAATCTCCGGACTGGACAAAGGCACTTGCATTTGCCTCATAACCTTATTCTCCTTTTACCTTTTTTATTATCTTAATTGGAACACCAGCAGCCACAACATTTTCTTGCACATCTTTATTAACAAAACTGAAGGCTCCAATAACGACGTTCTCTCCAATAGTAACCCCGGGCATTATTACACTATGACTTCCTATTTTACAATTTTTCTTTAAAATTATCTGCCCCACTTTATTATCTATGGTGGACTCTGAATACAAAGAACAATGGGAACCAATCTGAACAAAATCTTCAATTACTACCCCATTTTTCGCATTAATATAAGTAAATGCCCCAATATCAGTTTTATACCCTAATTTAAGACCATCTTTATTTTGAACCATCCAATTATACTTTGTAAGTTTTCCTTCTTCGATTTCAGGAAATTTCCAGTCCTTAAATCTATCTTCCATAATCTCTGGTAACACCGTCCTTCCCATATATTCCCTCTCTTTTAAAAATAACCACCCAAACAGTTTTAAATAATATTTTTAAATCTAACCAAATTGACCAATGATCAATATACCAAATATCTAATTTTATCCGCTCTGGCCAAGACAATTTATTCCTACCATTAACTAAAGCCCAGCCAGTAATTCCTGGTTTAACTTCTAATCTCCTCTTTTCTCTTTCAGAATATTTCTTTACTTGATGTGGTAATGTTGGCCTTGGTCCTACTAAACTCATATCTCCTTTAAAAACATTGATTAATTGAGGCAATTCATCTATTCCCCATCTTAAATATTTTCCTACTCGAGTTATTCGATTATCATCTTTTGCTATCTCGTATCCCAATCCAACATTTTCTGCATTATCTACCATTGTCCTTAGCTTATAAGCTCGAAATATCTTCTCATCTTTTCCTGCCCTCTTCTGAATAAAAAATACAGGACCCTTAGATTCAAGTTTAATAAATATTCCTATTACAGCAAAAATTGGAAGCAATACAATCAAGGCTACCCCGCTTGCCAATATATCAAATATTCGTTTTAAAATAAGAAAAAATTTTCTTCTGTTTATTTTTAGGGCCTCCTTTATTGATAACTTTTTACATTTTTAAACAAGCTTACAAAAACCGCTGGCTATATTTTTTCAATTCACTTAAGAGCCCACCCAACCCTTCACCTAAAACCTAAACCATAATAGACCAAACCTATCCACTCGTGTATAGCATAAAAATTATTACTTAATGCCCCTGCGTTAGGTAAAAAATCTAAAATATTTAAAGGTTCTTTTCCCAAAATATAATTAACTGGGGCAGGAATTATTTTAATCTCTCCCCTCTCAAAACATTTTACTGAACGCCTCATATGTAGGGCGCTGGTAACTAAAATAATCCTCTGATAACCTTCTTTTTCTAATTTCTTCAAAGAATATTTCGCACTCTCCAAAGTAGTTTTAGATAAATCTTCCACTATTATTTTTTCTTTATCTATTCCCCAGGAAAGAAGCACACCTTGCATCACCTTGGCAATAGGCAATTCATTATTCCTGTCTGAGCCGCTACCTCCACTTAGGCAAATATCACAACCTAATTTTTGATAGATTTTATATCCCCCATAAAGTCTAGCCTTTATCTCTTCCTTACTTAACTGCTCAAAAGAATAGGGAGAGTAATCATCCTCCAGGGTTCTAACTAAAAGAAATTTTCCGGGCCAAGTGCTTAAAAGATAAAAGGAAATAAAAAAGAAAAATATTAATATTCCTGCCATCTTTTTCTTTTTTAAAACTAATAAAAGATATATTAATACAATTAAAAGCAAGAAAAACCCGGGAGAAAATATTATCTGCTCTATAATTTTACGAAAAAATAAAAAATCCCACACTATTGTTATGCCTCGAAATAAAAAGAGAGAAAGAATTGCTTTTAGAGACTAATATATTAAATATCCGTTTTAAAATAAAACTTTTGTTTTATTTATTTTTATTTCTTTCATTTGCATATTTCATCTTTTAGATTATTCAAAATGTTTAATAATAATCTGATATGCTCTTTCTACGCTTAAATTTTCCTCTAGAAATTTTCTTCCACTTTTCGCTTAATATATTCTCTTTATTTTCTTTTTTTAATTATATCTTAAAATTTTTTATATTTTATAATAATTTTGAAAATATTCACAAAATTTACAGCAATTATTATATTATTTTGAATAAGATTTTATTGCCTTTTTAAATATCATTTCAAGTTTATCAGTCATATCATCAATATTAAACTTTTCTACAGCTAATTTACGTGCATTTTCCCCCATTTCTTCAAGTTGATTTTTATTCATACTGGTTAATTTTTCTACTGCTTCAACAATAGCCTGAGGATTATCATTTTCTAAAGAGAACCCAATTTTATAATTTTCAACAAGCTTTCCAATCCAACCACCCATATTGGTAATAATTGGTTTACCTGTAGATATCGCATCAAAAAATTTATTAGGCGAATTTGTACTTAAAATAGGCAAATTCTTGAAAAGAACAAGACAAGCAATAGCTTTTCTATAAAGCTCAACTACTTCATACTTATTTATTTTATCTAAAAAAAATACATTTTTGAGTTTTTTAATTTTTGTAAGTTTTTCTAATTTTGGTTTTAACCTTCCCTCTCCTGCAATTACGAAAATAACCGGATTACGCATTTTTTGTAATATCTCAGCAGCATGTATAATTAACTCAAGATTATTAGCATAACTTATAGCACCACAATAAGCAATGATAGGATTATTATTATATTCTAATTTTCTTAAGTTATTAATATTTGATTTTCCTGGTTTAAAAAAGTCAAGATTACAAAAATTAGGAATCATAGTTACCTTATTTCTTGCAACTCCGGTAGCTAAAACCCCTTTAACCATCCCTGGAGATAAAGCTATAATATGATTCGAATGTCTGTATGTAAAAGCCTCAAACCAACGTAAGAGCTTAATTAATAAGAAATTTTTGATAACACCCATTTGAATGGGAACTTCTGGCCACAGGTCACGAACTTCAAAAATCATCGGTACCCGACGTAAAAAAGATAAAATAATCCCAGGTATTGCTACGGTCAATGGTGTAGATGTAGCAAATACCAAATCATATTTTTTTATTTTAACTCCAACCAAAGTGACATGTAAACCAAAATTCACAAAATTATATAACCGTTTTTTAAAAGTCATATAATTCGAGTAAGGTGTTTTGAGATATATGACATGCACCCCTTCTATATGCTCATCAGTTTTTTTCTTTTCGTTAACCAAAGAATCATTTAATTTTGAACCAGTTACTATTGTTACTTTATATCCTCTTTTCACCAAACTTCGAGCAAATTCATAGGAACGAGTTCCTCCACCTTCTTCTGGGGTAGTAAAATATTGATGAATATAGAGAATATGCATAAAATGAGTCTCCTTGAGTTAAACTATATTTACATTGCTTGTTATTTTATAATAATATTTTCAAATAATAAAGCAAAGGTTTTAGAATTATTTTCTAACAAATTCTAACAATCAATACAGATTGTTTTTCTTTCCCCTAAATCACAAACTACCAACAATTTAGTATTTTCAACCTTATTTACGGCATTTTTATATGCTTATAGAAATTCAAACACAATCAATTATAGTAAATTTATATTTTTTCATTTATATTATCTCCCCACAGAAAAGTATTTAAAACCATTCTCTTTTTCTATAATTTCTTTGGAATATATATTTCGTAAATCATATATATAATTATCTTTCATTATTTTTTTAATCCTCTTAAAATCTAACCTTCTAAATTGATTCCATTCTGTAACTATTACCAGGGCATCTGCTCCCTCTATTGTTTCATAGTCATCTTTACAAAATATTATTCCTTTTAAATGTTTTAATTTTCCTCTTGCCTTCTCCATTGCCTGGGGATCAAAAGCCTTTATCTTTGCCCCCCTCTGATATAATTCTTCTATAATAACCATCGAAGGCGCTTCTCTAATATCATCAGTCTCTGGTTTGAAAGCTAATCCAAGAATAGCAATAGTTTTATCTTTAACATTTCCCATTGCCTTTTCTATCTTTTCTACAATTTTAAGTTTTTGATTTTGGTTAGCTTTTATGGTAGATTCTATCAAAGTTATAGGAAAATTATTCTCTCTTCCTATCTTTGCTAAGGCTTTGGTATCTTTGGGGAAACAACTCCCTCTATATCCTGGTCCGCAATGTAAAAATTTGGGAGATATCCTACCATTTCTCCCCACAGCACTGGTAACCACTTGAATATCAGAACCTATTTTCTCACATAAATTAGCTATTTCATTTACATAACTTATCTTCATAGATAAAAAGGCATTAGAGGCATATTTTATCATCTCTGCAGTTTCCATATTTGTAATTATAAAAGGAATATCATTTAACTTTAATACCCGGTATACCTCTTTCATAATCTCTATTGCTTTTTTACTTTCACTTCCCATTATTATCCTATCAGGATGCATAAAATCATATAAAGCCTTTCCTTCTCTTAAAAATTCCGAGTTAGAAACTACATCAAATTTATAATTTATCTTTCTATCTTTTAAAATATTTTTGAATTATCGTGGCTACTTTTTTACCAGTCCCAATAGGGACAGTAGATTTATCAACTACTACCTTATAATCATTCATCTAACAGGCAATATCTTTTGCGATTTCAAACACATATTTTAAATCTGCATCACCATCTTCTTTTTCCGGAGTATCTACCGTTATAAATATTACTTCGCTATGGGAAACGGCATATTTTATATCAGTGGTAAATTCTACCCTCTTATAATCCTTATTTCTTTCTATTATTTCTTTTAGCCCTGGTTCATAAATAGGCAATTGCTCTTTATTCATAATATTAATTTTCTCTTTATCATTATCTACACAAATTATATTATTCCCAAAATCTGCCAAGCATACTCCGTTCACTAAACCTACGTAACCAGTACCGATTATTGATATTTTCATAGATATAAATCTCTACAAATTAATTATTTAACTTAGAATTTAGTATTATTTTTAAAGCATTTCTTATATTTTTTTTGTGGTTTGGTTTATAAAAATTTCCATGTAAATTCATTATTTCTTCTTTTGATTTTGTATTCCAGTTCAATATAAGAGCAATAAATTCTTTTTCATTATCTACAAATCTTGTGACATCTGGATTTGTTAATAAATCACGATAATACTTTTCCGCTGACTTATCAATATTTATAAGAATATTCGGTATCCCTAATGCAGGAGCCTCTAAAGCGCAAGTTGAAATGTCGGTTACATGGAAATCCGCATATTTTACAACTTTATGAAAATTATATTTTTTAATAATAACTAAATTATTTGGAAAGCCTTTATTTGAATAATTAATCTTAAAATCCCTTGGAATTAAAATATATAAAATACTTTCATCTCTTATTGCCGCAAATTTTATAAATTTAATCAGCTTACTTTGAGTTGTATATTGTAAAGGGACTGCTACAATTTTTTTAAACTCTTTCCTCATTGCTAAAAAATAAGTATCATTCTTTGATATATTTTTTATATATTCAAGATATCCATTTCCTACTGGAAAAACATTTTTTTTTGAAATAAAGTAATTATCTTTGGTAAAAACATTTTCAACATAATCTCCAAAAGATAACAAATAATTAGGGAAAAATGTATTATCTAATTTGCAAAATATATTATATGCAAAATGCACATTGTTTATAATTCCATGCTGAAGCTCTACTGTTTTAATTCCCATTTTATTGGCTGTATAAATTGCAGATTGCCGAGGCAAACTATAATACTCACTTACAAATATTGATTTTGGTTTATATATATTAAAGATTTTTTTATAATATCTTACATAATTTAAAAATCTTAATATTTCTCTTCTATAATCTACATTCAGTGTATATTTTTCATTTATCTTTTCTAAGATATTCTCATTATAAATTAGTAATTTTTTATTAAACAAATAATATTGTTCTGCAAAAAGATGAATTAGATTATATGAAATAATATTTCTATATGGCATTCTTTTTGTATTAATATGGATATCATTATGTGAATCTTCTATTAAAAGTGTACTATCTTCACCTAATTCTTTGATTAAATCATCAGCTAAAATATCAATATAAATATTATTTTTTAATCTTTTTCTAGATCTATCGGAAAAAATAAAATAATCATACTTTCTAAAAATATTTTTAAAACCATAAAATATGTGTCTGGCTCTCCTAATTTTACTAAAAATTTCCTCTTTGGTAATATTACCGTATATTTTATCTGCATATTTATTATAATATCTAGTTCTCAAAAATGGCCAAACTTGGATATTGTTTACGGTTACGGAAGAAACATCATATTTAGTTTCAATTTCTCTCATAAATCTAATCATTTTATTACCTCACTATTGCTTAAAGAATAAAATATATTATTTCTTTAAGACTAATACTAATTTAAATTTTACCCTTGCAGTTAATGTTATAAGTTATTTAAAATAATTTTTATTAAATTGGATTGATTATAATCTCTTTAAAATATTACTGAATTGACTTAAAAATTATTTATATTATTGCAAATTACAATTATAGTTTATTTTTATTGATTAAAATATATTTGTTTAAAGTAATTGCTAAGTTTTTTCATTTTAACTAACCAATCGATGTTTTTGAAAGCGTATTTTCGTATTTCAGTATTATAATTTTTATTTTTATAAACATTCACTGCAAAATCAATGACATGTTTCAAATCTATGGGGTTTTCTTTAGAAGCTATTTGTAATTTATATGGAAAATTTGGTTTAAATTCTGAATCATTTCCAACAAACATAAAAGGTATTCCTCTTGAAAAATATTCTCGACTTTTTAAAGAACATATTTCTTTTGTTTTAACTCGATGATGTACAAAACCACCTATAGCAATAGGACATCGATTAAATGAAAAATCAACTTAACATTTCCGCCAAGACTATTAACTAATTTTTTCAGCCTTTTTGTTCCTCTTCCTTCACTTCCAACAATATTTAGTGGAATCCCTACGGACAAGTCCGTGGGACCTTTTCCACTTTTCTAACTTCGCTCAACGCCCTTCGGGTTAATCAAAAACACCTGGTAACTCCTGTATAATCGCAATTTGTAAACCAGCAACCATAGCCTATAAAAAAACAAAAAGTAAACATTCGCTTTTTGAAGTAAAAATAAAAATATCCGATGCATGATATACATCAATAAATTTCTGTCCAAAAGTTTTTAATAAAAAGTTTGATCTTCAAGTTGAATTTTTTACCTTATCTTTTTTATAAGATAATTACTCCAACTTATTAATCTCCATTTGAATGGAGAACCTTTTTTGATATCTTGAGTGGCTCGTTTGCCTAATACCTCTTTTAAGTATTTCAGCGGCAAGCCATATCCGGGTCTTATGGAGCGGATATTTTCTTCGGTAAAGGGTTCCCCTGTTTTTATATCTTTTACTACAAATGGTGAGCGGGAAAACTCATGGCTCTTTTTCATCTTTTCAGTTAAATCATAAGAAACTTCATCTAAAGCTTTTTCTACTTCTCTTACTGGTTTTATCATTGCTTTGAATTCTTCTGGTTCCAACGAAAAAGTCGCATCTGGATTTTCTAAAAACCTTTCACTATATTCTTGCCAAAAAATATTATTATTAATTTATTTTATCCTCTATTATTTCTAAAAAACTCATCCTGAATTATCGAATAAATATATGAATTCCAATATTTGCCATCTTCAAAACAGTTGTCTCTCAATATTGCATCTCTTTTAAATTTGTTTTTTTTAAAAAAATTTATTTTTTTTGTATCAAATTCATATAATTCAGTCCAAAGCTTGTGCATATTAAGTTGATTAAATGCATATTTCATAAGTAGATTTAATGCTTCATCAGCATAACCAACAGAATCTATGTAAGCATTTCTTTCGCCAATATAGAAAGATACATCAGCTGATTTTATTACCCAGTTTATATATACCAATCCACAAACACCTATCGATTTGCTATCTTTAAGTCTTTCAATTATAAACATTTGTGTATCATTATCTTCAACTACAAATTTTTCAAACCATTTTATTTGCATCTCCATATTTAATTCTCTATATTCACGAAAATTTTTACGAAATTCGGATAAATTTCTCCAATCACGCATTATTTTTAAGTCTTCTCTTTCTACTGCTCTTAAACCAACGAATTTACCTTTAATCATTATTTTATATACTCCCACTTTATATAATCACCTTTAGTGATCTGAACTTTTGCCATTTTACCCAATACTTCATTAATTTTATAAGGAGGAATTGCATCCTTAGGACATGGACGTAAAGATATAATATTATCTCTCTCAAGAATAGAACCTACATCAAGATCTTCTTTTGCTCTTAATGCTCTTCTTTGAACAATTACAGTTTCTAATTCATTTTCTTCTATAATTTTTTTGCCATTTCCTAAAGCATCTTCTAATTCTCTCGATCTTCCAATCATTTCTTTCCAACTTGCTGGATTCATTGCAAACTTATGATCCGGTCCTTCCCTATTATTGTCATCTGTAAAGTGTTTTTCA
>SDBS01008206.1_pt1 | contig 10100 bp, 18 predicted proteins | sample 2277091 | NCBI WGS metagenome assembly SDBS01 (sample SAMN10404972, study PRJNA504765) | marine sediment metagenome | isolation source: marine sediment core GS10_PC15, 163 cmbsf | place: Arctic Ocean: Southern Knipovich Ridge | collected 2010 | reverse complement strand
TTATGTATACTGTTGACTTTTTCATCTTAAAAAAATAAAAAGAAGGAAGAATTACTCTCCCTTCTTCTCTTTTGGAAACATTTTGTTAAAGACTTCTTCTTCAATCTTTCTCCTAAAAGTTTTCCTTTTCTTTGATATAACACTTCTCTTAATTAATTCAGCTTCTATATCAATTCCTTTTTCTCTAGCAATTTTTTCTAACATTTTGTCTTCTACAATCCAATATCTTAAATCATGGTTATATATTCCTTGAATCCAATCGCAAAGAGGTTTGAATAATCTCAACATAATCCAAGCAAGAACAAAGGATACTACCATTGCTCCTAATCCTACAAAAATACTCCCAACACTTACTGGTTCTATATAATTTATTAAACTCATTTTTATACCTCCCTAATTTATTTTTGAACTTTGTTTATTCATATCTAAGAGTATTCTAATTATCATTCCAATGATTCCTAATATAACTATCAAACTAAGTAATCCTAATCCATTCATTTTTCAACTTCCTCTAATTTAAGTTTATTTGAATCGTGGATTTGATGGCTTAGTGAGTTCAATTCCTTTTCCATCCTTAGAAGACTTGTCAGGAGCTGGTACCTGAACTCTCCGTTGTCTTCCAGTAGCTTTTTTGTCTCCATTTGGGTTAATTGGCTTAGGAGTAACTTGTTCTCCTCTTCCATCTTCTTCATATTTTCTTCCCCACTCTTTTCTTTCTTCTTCTCGTCTTTCATTTTCTTCTTTTACCTCCTTTATAATTTCTTGTGGAATTTCAGGTAAAAAGAATTTACCTAAAAACTTTTTAATATATTTTCTTTCTTGTAATTTACCTTTTTCATTTAATAACTTCCAAACTAAAAAAGCAATGGGAACTCCAGTAATTAAAACAATCCCAACAACTAATAAAACCCCTGTAATGAAATTTATTACTGTAGCTAACATCTAGCCACATCCTGCCATTCTTATATTATCAATGGCTGTTAATGTTTCTTTTGCTAATATAATCACTTCTTTAGATGCTTCAACACCTGCATTTGTCGTTGCTGCTAATTCAATCCATCTATCAAATAATAACCAAGTCATTATACCAATCATAGCAATAAACCCAACACTAGCGATTAGAACACCATATTCCTTCCATAAGTTTGGTTTATCATACCTATCTTTAAGAGCTTCTTCCAAAGCTGTTCTTGCATATCTCATATCTGTATTAACAAAGTGAACTCCTGCTCTCCTCTGCTTTATATCAATATCTTCTATGTCAAAATTAATCCATTCACCATCTTCTCTAATTGCAATCCAGTATATCCTTGGCCCCATTTGTAAGGTAGGGATGGGGATATATTTTTTATGTTTCTTAAGGATAAAACCAGTATCTCCTTTCTTCCCACTCTTAACCTCCATTGCTTTATCTGTTCCAGTATGTGACCATCTTCCATGAATCTTTTCAAAGATGTTTATCTTCTTATTATATTTCCGTCGCTGAATAATAAAATAACCTATAGCAATGGTGGCCACAATTAATAAAACTATAATTAATAAAATAGTTAATGCACTAAATATTCCTGAAAAACTAATATCTGGAATGAATTGTTGTAACTGTGAAGAAACTCCTTCAAGGGCCATTACTTCTTAACCTCTACTTTAAAGTATTCGTCGAGTAATTCTTTTTTATCTTTTATTATTTTTATGAAAGAAAAAATAACGAAAATAAGTTCAAATAAAGCCAGAAGTATCGCAAAAATAAAAAACATAACGGTAACAATAAATAATCTAAGAGCAGCATCATGATTAATAGATTCTAAAATTATAGAACCAACTTCAAAAATAGCAGCCATAATAAATAAGACAAGAGGATATATGGTGAAAGAAGAACCTGAATCTTCAACTTTTCCCCATCTTTGTCTAAACTCAGTCCTATCTAATTGTTTTAGTTCATTAAATTTTTCTTTATCTAGTTTCATTCTATTAATTGGAAATACCTCCCTCCTGTTTTTGGTTTTCCAGAACCAATCTTAATTCCAATACATCCATCTTGTTTAGTTATCTTTGGTTTCTTTTTTGATTTTAATATATCATATAATTTATTAATATCATCAATAGCGTGTTTCTCTATTAGTTCCTTCACCAATTCTTCTTTAGTCACAGAATCCTTTATTTTATTAACAATCAATTCAACTTTTTTATTGAAATCTTTTCTGTCAAACTTTCTAAAGATAGTTTTACCTTGATGTTCAATTCCATCTATCATTTTCTTTTTTGTTTGTGATTCGACATACTCTTGACTATTAACAACCAATGTGCCATCTTCTGCGATATAAACTTTATCTTCTTTGTTTATTATTTTTAGTTTTGCCATTATTTTATAGTCTCCTTCTTTCCTTTAGTTGATTGGTCATAACTTCTTCCTAAATCCCCTGCTACTTTAAATAAACTTTTCATTCCTTTTCCTAAACCTTTTCCAACAATTTTAGATCCTTTCATTAAATCTTTTTTAATATTCTTCTTACCATCAAGTTCGTCAATCTCTTCTTTTATCGACGATATTTTTGTCTTTAAAATAAGCTCTTCCTTTTTCTTTTCAAGTTTCTTTTCAAGTTCTTTTAAGTCTTCTATCATTTTTCACCCTCATCTTCCTTTTTTAATTTATGTTTTCTTGCTATTACTAATAATTTTTCTCTGACTTCTTCATCACATTTTTCATTGAATATAGCTCTATCAACGTTTTCCATTAATTTGTTAAATAAGAGATTATCTAATTCCTTTTCTTTTTTAGGGATGTTTCTTCTCTTTTCATTAGCATCAAATTTATCATCCCAAATATCATCTAAATCTCTTCTTCTAAAATCTCCTGCCCAAGTATAACCTTTTCCTTTTATTCCAGAAGAGATTATAGAATGTCCTTCATTTCTTAAAGTGTTAATTGCGGAAGTTATATGTGGTAAGATTCCATAATTTTCTGCTAAGTCATTAATAACTCTTTGGTCGTATAAATAATCTTCTTTATCCTTTAAGAAATCTCTAATTTCTGTTATCTTAATAAAATTCCATTTAGCGTGAGTAACCATTATTGATAATACATTCTCTTTTAAATCTTTAAGATATTTTTTTGCCATGTTTAGCTAGTTTTACTAAATCCAAAAATCTTTTATCTGGTTTGATTCCATAATCAAATAACTTTAGGATATTAGAAAATTTAACAACCATAGAAGTTGCTACTCTAGATAATGATTGTTTATCAAACATATCAAAACCCATCTTTTTCATTTCATTAAAGTGTTCTTGGAAGTTAGACAAATCACTTAACAAATCATTAACTATATCTTGTTCAGTTCTTTCAAGTTCTAAACTTTCAATACCATATTCATTTTTTATTTCTCTAACTTCAACTTCTTTTTGAATTTCACTTCTCCCCATTCCAGTTTCTCTTTTCATAGCTTCTGTTGCTATTGCTTCTTGTTCTTTTTCTGGGAGCTTTTTCATTATGGTAGCACTTCTCATAGCAAGTTTTCCTTCATCAACTGCTTTCTGAACTTTCTTTGGAGTCTTAGATGTAACTAAAGACATATATTCTCTAACTGAATATGCATTAATTCCTATCGCAGTAGCCAGGATAGTGCAATTTGGTTGTCCTTTAAATTCACTTTTATCGTGAATAGGCCTTCCAATTCCAACCCAAATCTTTTTTATAAACTTCGCTGTTTCCATAGAAGATAAATCTTCTCTATGAACATTCTCAATTAAACTCTCAATCATAAATTGTGTATCGGATTCAAAATCTTTAACAACACATTGAATAGTTTTTATCTTTGCAGTTCTATGTGCCTGCCACCTTCTTTCTCCAGAAACAATCATATACTTTCCTTTTCTTTTTTTATCAACAGCAACAGTGATAGGATTAATTAAACCATTAGATAAAATACTTTCAGTAAGTTCTTTAATTTTATCTTGGTCGAACTTTGTTCTTGGTTGATAAAAGTTTGCTAGGATATTTTTTACTTCTATTATTTTTAATTTCATGCGACTATCCCCAATTCTGCAAACTCTTTACTAGCTTCATCCTGAAGCACATCATCTTCCTCGAAGCTATCAATCATTTTTAGAACTGTATCTAGTTTATTTAATTCCCACTCCTCAGACTTCTTATTAACTATTGCGTCTCTCCTATAGTCTAGAAATATCTGCATCCTCTTTGTAGCCATGTTATAGGTATAAGTATAACACCTTATAAAGTTAATTGGACGTTAGTGGTAAACGAGTTGTAAACTCAATACCAAAGGAGAGTTATCATTGATACTATAAAGATCAACAATGCAGCAAAAGATAAATAAGCATAGATAAAACACTTAAAGATGCTACAGAAATGTACATCTATTGTTTTATACCTTCCATCCTTGTCTTTTATCATTACTTTAACCATTTTGTTACTCCTATTATTTAATAGTTATCTTCTACCCATAGTATAATATATTTTTGTTTCAAATCGTCGTCTTATTGCTCAATTCCCTAGGTATTTCAAACAATTCAGGGTGTCTTTCCTTATAACTAGCCCATTCATTAAAGTTTTGCCTTCTAATTGATAGTTTGTTTGCTAATTCCTTTTTAGTTATACCTAATTTATCTGGGAGTGTTGAAAGATTGTATTTAAGTTTCATATTAAACACATCTAATTTACCTAATGGTTTTTCATCAATTGATAAGTTAGCTATCACTTGATCCTTCATGGCTTCGTACTTATCTTCATCAATTAACTTTGATAATGATTCTGGAAATGTTCCGTGAAAGTTATAGAACCCTTTGTAGTTCCTTCTTTTACTTCTTTTGACTTCATAGTATAATTCATTCTTCTTTTTCTTTGTAAAATAAACAAATCTTCCTAGTTCTTTTTCTCTTCTAGCGTAAACATGGATTAAAGCAATTGCTCTATCAATAACTAAGTATTCATTTAACCTAAAGAACTTTGGAACATTAAAAAAATAGATATGTTTTTTCTTTCTTGCGGCCATAAGAAATTTAACCATCTTCTTTTGCATTTTATTTTGCCAATCTGATGCTAAGGCAATTAAAGCAGCTTCATCAAATACAATTATTTGTTCTTTAGTCTTACCAGCAAATTCTATAAACTTTTCTGGGTCAAAGAAGATGTTAGCTACACTAAAAGGTCTTTTAGTTTTCCAAGACATATAATATGCCCCTGCAACAGAGAGATTGGTCTTTCCGTATCCTTCATCTCCATCAACAATTATCACATTATCAAACTTATTATTACCTGTACATCTATCAATCATTAAATCAAACTTCTTAATGAGTTTTGGTTCCATATGATATTGTTTATCTGTTACTAACATTATAATCCCTCATCATCTTCTTTAAGTGGGGAAGAAAAACCATGAATCTCTCTAAAATCTCTTATCATTAATTCGTAATCATATAAATAATCATTTATTACTTCTAGGGATGCTTTATCTATCCTATCTTTTTCACCATTATTAGATTTTATATGCATTGGGTTAATTTTGGTGAATTGTTCTATAGCTTTTTTAAAGTTCATAGCTTTTTTTAATTCAGTTTTTTCATCTAATTTTGATGAAGTTTCAGCAAGAAGATTACTAAGAACCCTAAAAACTATTTGATAGTTATAACATTGAAAAGCATCATTCCACGCTTCCAAATTTATTTTACAGTTGTTAACTAAATCTTGTAGATTATGTCCTCGAAGCATTTGCCATTCTGCTTCGTTATACTTGCTTTGAATATCTGAATATCTATTCTTCATCTTATTTCTTTATGTATTTCCTATTTAAAAAGTTATCCTTACCTTACAAAACATCACTTGACTGCACCCGACAAAACAATACATCACAAAACAGTGACAGCACATCACATTACCAAACATCACAGACCAATAGGTGAGTATAATTCCTTACTTTACATGACAAAACAAAACAACATCCCACATCACCCGACCAAACAACAATTTCATCAATGAAGTACATTGAATATTACTCCTTAATCTTTGTGAAAGACTTAACAATAAATCTTCCATGTTCAGGTCTAAAGTCTCCAACACCTTTAAATCTCCCTGCCGATTCTAAAATCTCTTTTACAATCGTTGAGTTCAACATTTCATCTGCAAGTTCTAAAGTGAATTGACATGACCACTCTTTAAACATTGGTCTCCAACTCATTACCCTTGCTCGTTGAATTACCACTGGTGTCTCGAAGATTTCATATTCTTGTTGATCTAAAACAATCTCTGCTTCATCAATAAAAACTCCTGCCTTGATATATTCCTTATATGTTTTCCTTCCAGTCATCTTAAAATCAGTTGCAGACTTAACCATTGAGGCTTTGAAATGTGTTGATGGAAGAAACAACTTACCCTTCTCTGTCCTATAAGTTTTCCTCTCTGCTTCCTTTTCTGGTACATAAACTTTCTTTGCTCTTGAAGTTGTCTTCTCTTCTACAGAAAACTTATTCATTAACAAAGGTGCTTTACCTATTACTTTTACCTTATATTTTACCATAGCTTATTTTACCTCCTTACATCTATATTATGAATCCTTAGTTTAGTATACCATACAATTCCAATCCCCACTCCACATCACAACTTCTCACACGACCCCTCTTCACATTTAATTCTATCAACACATTGTTGAACATCATTCCTAATTTCTTTTCCTCTGAATCTTATAATATTAAATCCCATCTTTTTTAATACAGCATCTCTTTTTCTATCTCTTGAGTTTCCTCTCTTGTGGAAAGGTTCACCATCACATTCTACTATTAAGTTCTTTGAAGGAATAAAGAAGTCTGCAATGTATCCGAACTTACATCTAATCGGATACTCTTCTACAAATTCAATTCCTTGTTTTGTTAATTCGTTCTTCATTTCTTTTTCAATATCTGTTTTATGTAATCCCCTACTTTCCATCTTCTTTATCCTTTTGCCCTACAGATCTTCTTTCTCTAATACCCAATTCTCTTCTTAGGACATCATCATAGGTTTCCCTATGAAACTTTTTTAATTTAATTATCTTATCACGAACTTCAATAGAAATTGCTATCCTTGTTTCATCACAATTTTTTAAAACCTGCATTTTGTTTATAACTAACGTCCAATGACTTTACCATTAATGTACAATCAACTTTTTAAATGTTACTACTGTTCTAAGTGATAAATGATGTCAACACTGTTGACAAGGAATTTAGATGGTTGAAAGAGCACAACTAATTAGAAGAGCCCCAACAGAAACTCAAAAGCAATTCTTTGCAAGACTTAAAGGTGAAACACCACAAGCACAACTAGAACAAACTCAACAAGTTCAACAACAAGCACAACCAACTCAAGAAGAACTTAGACAGTCAAGGATTACCAAAACAAGAGGGTTAATAGAAACAGAAAAACAATCTTTACAAGAAGGTTTGAGAGGGTTACAAGTAAGAAGACAAAGATTTTTAGAACAAGGAGATAGCGAAGCCGTTAATGATTTAGATGATAAAATAGCAGACCAAAAACTTTCAATAGAAGTTTTCTTTAGTAACTTTTCAAGGATAGAACCCCAAATCCAATCAGGAGATTTTGTTCCTGAAAGCTTAGTTGGTTTTGCAAAAGCTGGAGCATCAGCTAGGTTAGGACAAATAACAAGAGCAAAAGAAACACGTGCTATTCCAACTCCTACTGAAACACAAGTAGAAGGTTTAACCCCAATATTTGATGAAGGAAAATTAGTTGGCTTTGAAGATGAAATTAGAAAACAAACTATTCCAATTCAAACAGCAGTTCAGGTTATAGGAAAAAAGAGATTAGCACGAGCAGGATTTACAACTGCACAAATTAGTCAAGCAAAAGAAGTAGAACTTGCTAGGATTAAAGATGTAACATCAAAACCAACAATAACTGCTGACTTTGTTCCTACTGCCATGGCCATTTCAACAGGACAATCTATCTTTGGTACTAGTGGAACAATATTATTAAAACCAGAAGAAGCAGCAGCAAGAGGCCTTATAGGAAAGGAAGGTACACGTCCTCCAACTCAAGAAGAAATAGATCTTCAAAGGTTATTAAAACAAATAGGGATGGGGGATATTGAAGTTGTCCTTGCTTCAGAAGAAGCATTAAATATTAAAAATATTGGAATATTTGATACCCTTGGAACTCTTGGGGTAAAAGGACGCTCTGAGACATTTGGAGAAGCTTTTAAGAAGAGAAAGAAGAGATTAGAAATACAACAAAGAGCTTTGGCTTTTGAAGAACAAGCACCTTTTTTTGATTTATCATTACCTGCAAAAGTTAGACAAACTTTTATTAGAGGTGGAGGAAGAGCTGGAGAATTTTTAGGAGGAGACTTTGGCGAAAGTGTTGGAAGAAATGTTGGAGAGTTTTTATTATTCGGTTTGTTATCTCCTCTTACAACAACAGCACAAGTGGAAATTGGTTTAGCAGAGGGTGCAGAGGTAGCTTTTTTAGGAGTAGGACAAACAGTTGAAGAAGGTTTGATTAAAACAGACTTGGCTTTTCAAGTAACTAAGTCTGGAGCTATCAGAAGAGGTTTAGCAAGAGGGGGAGCAAGGGTTGTTCAAATTGAAGAAGGATTGGTAGCGTCTGAAACAATTGGTGTTGGTGGACTTGGAAAGAGAGCAGTTGAATTCCCAACTGGAAAGTTTAGATTAGTTGAAACAGAATTCTTTATTGGTTCTGATGTTGCACTAACAAAAGATATAGGAACAGTCACACAAAAGTTTGCAGGTGTTGAAGGTTTAGAAGGATTAGATGCACTTGTTCTAAAAGAGTTAAGGCCCGGTGCATTCATTCAAACAGCAAGAGGAGAGGTAGCAACAGGTGTTAAATTAGTTAGGGGAGGAGAGTTTGAAGGAATAATAACAGCCAAGGATATTTCTAAATTTGGTTCAATTACATTCGGAGAAACTAAAGAAACAGTTGGCTCTTTATTTGGAACTACTGTTAGTGAGGAAGGTGTTGCTTCTTCATTAGGTGTTTTATTTAAGAAAGGTGCTGTTCCAAAAACAAGAGTTTTCAAACCAACAGAGGTTGGAAAAGTTTCTCCTCAACAACTTAAGCAATTACAACAAGCTGAAGCATCTTTACAAGAAATAGTTAGTGCAAGTGTGATTAAACAAGAAGTTCAATTTAAAGTAATTCCTGCTGTGAGTGTAATTAAACCAAAGCCAAGCAAGGTAATGGTGAGTCCTATTCAAGAACAATCTAATATTCAAAGAGAAGTAACAAAATTAGATATAAGTTTTAAACAAGAAGTTGGAGTAGTTCAAAGACCTAGACAATTTGAGAGATTAAGAATTGGTTTAAGAGAGCAACAATTATTAAGACAGGATCTTAGACAAGACTTAGGGTTAATACAAGCACAAGAATTAAGACAAGATTTAAGAACAGAACAAGCATTGAGACAAGAATTAACCCAAAGGCAACAGCTAAGACAGAAACAAGAATTAAGACAAAGATTAGCTTTAAGACAATCATTAAGGATTCCTTTTGATATTACTCTTCCAATAAGTTTGAGATTTGGAGTTCGTATTGTTCCTCCTCCAATACCTCTAAAAAAAGCAAAGCCAAGAAGAAAACCTAGAACAACTACACAACAGTTTCAAGAAGACTTATTTCTATTCGAGGGAGCGGTTTCAAGAATACTCCAAAGAAAAGGCCAAAAGATTAGAAGAGAAGATATCTTAAAAGAAATTCAAAGAAGGGCGAGACAACCATTCGGAATTAGGAGACGACCAATAATTGTTAATTCACTTCAACCAAAGAAGAAGCGAGTTAAGAAAAAAGTTACAAGGAGGAAAAAAATATAATGACTGGTAATGAAAAAAAGTTCATCAAAAGACTTGATGAGAAAGAAAAGAAATCCATACAAAAGATGGCTAAATCAGATAAGAAATTAGCTGAACATGTTATGGGAAGCAAACCAAAGACAAGAGTAGTTAATTGAATATTCTCTTGAAAATGGTGAGGAGGATGGCTTTACTAGTCGTTAGAAGATAAAATGGTAAAGAAGAAAAGAAAAAAGTTTAAGAGTCAAGCTAAAAGAGAAGCTCTTATAAGATTTGAAATAGAACAACTT
>SDBS01008205.1_pt1 | contig 10102 bp, 8 predicted proteins | sample 2277091 | NCBI WGS metagenome assembly SDBS01 (sample SAMN10404972, study PRJNA504765) | marine sediment metagenome | isolation source: marine sediment core GS10_PC15, 163 cmbsf | place: Arctic Ocean: Southern Knipovich Ridge | collected 2010 | reverse complement strand
ATCTGCCTGACGGTGTAGCGGTGCTTCTGATCCCCTATGCAGTTTTCGTAGAACGGCCCCGAGTTACGGGTGGGGTTTCCAAAGTCGAATGACATCGGCTCACCGTCAGTAGCCCCAGTGTCGGTGGGGTGTCGATGACGATGAAGTCGTAGGCGCGTGCAATGGGCTTCAGCTTGTCGCGCAGCCGGTAGTGTCCGTCGAACTCACCAATCAGTCGTCCCTCGAGCTTCGCCAGCGCGATGCGCGACGGCACGACATCGAGTGTCTCGAAATCCGTCGACATGACGATTTCGCTCAAGGGCAGGGATGTGTCGAGCAGTGCGTCGTATATGGATCGCCCGACATCCTCGATATCGACGAAGCACAGACTCGAGTGTGCCTGTGGATCGAGGTCCACAAGAAGAGTGCGCTGTCCTTTGCGAGCGAGCGATGCCGCCAAATTGATGGCGGTCGTCGTCTTTCCCACCCCGCCCTTCTGATTCGTGACGGCCAAGATCATGCTGCAGACTCAACCTTTTCGATGTGAAATCGGCACGTTGAGAAGTCCAGGCTAGTTCTGCTGAAAACCGGTCTTCATTTCGGGGTCGGCATCGGCATGCTAGCCGCGGTCCCAATGGCTGTCAACAAATAGGAACCGACACAGGGAGAGAAAAGCAGGAGGCGAGCGGGAGGAAAGCGCGAAGATCCTACATCTCGTACTTGGAGAAATCCTCGGGATCGAGGTTCTCGAACCACTGCCGCAGGCGCTCCGCATCCGGCAGGTCCGCGCCCGAGTCGAGAGTCTGAGCTTGCTCCAGCACCGACTGTTCTACGAAAATGGGGGCCTCAGCACGCAGTGCCAGCGCAATAGCATCGCTGGGACGAGAGTCGAGCACGTGCTCGTCACCATTGATCAAGAGGTGAATGCGCGCGAAATAAGTGTTGTCTTTAAGGTCATTTACGACGATTTTCTCGACTGTTGCATGAAGTTTATCGAGCAGGTCGCGAAGCAAGTCGTGGGTCATCGGCCGGGGGGTGTCAATCGCCTCCATGCGCAGGGCGATGGCGTTGGCCTCGAACACTCCGACCCAGATCGGCAGCATTCGATCCTCTACCTCATCCTTCAGAATGACGATGGGCATGTTGGTGGACGGGTCGACCATCAGGCCCTTGATCTTCATCTCGATCTGCATGGCATCCTCCGGGGAAGCTTCTCTACCTGACTATAGGTGCTGCGCAGCGCAGGGGTCAAGAACGAGCTCATGTGACCTGTATTCGAGGTTGCACATTCAGGGGTGCGGGCAGTGCGGTGCGTGGCCACAGTGTCAGCGAGCATCAGACACGGGGGTGCTCGCAGGATCGCCATACAGGCTGTTGGGGCTACTGCCGACAACCTGTACCGTGACGAGCTTGCCGATCAAATTCGGATCACCAGGGAAGTTGACGACCTGGTTCGAGGAGGTCCGGCCCATGACATCGCTCTGCGTGCGCCGGCTGAATCCTTCCACTAGAACTTCGACACTGCTCCCGATCCAAGCGGCATTCTTGCGGGTCTGGATCTGCCGTTGTTCTTTCTGCAGATATACCAGTCGCTCGCGCTTGAGCTCGGCGGGGACCGTATCCTCGTAGCGGGTGGCGACGGTATCCGGACGCGGCGAGTATTCGAAGGAGAAGAAGGAGTCGTACTGCGCTTGCCGCACCAGATCCAGCGTGGCCTCGAAGTCCTCGTCGGATTCCCCCGGGAAACCGACGATCAGGTCGGTCGACAGTCCGATTCCAGGCATCGAGCTGCGCAGATTTTCAACCAGCTCGAGGTAGCCCTCCACCGTGTAGTGACGGTTCATCCGGTGCAAGACCTCGTCGGATCCGGACTGGACCGGCAGGTGGATGTGTTTGGCGATCCGGGCGCCGCCGGTCATCGTCTCGATCAGATCGGGAGACAGATCCTTGGGATGCGAGGTCAGAAACCGAACTCGCTCAATTCCCCCTGCGGGCCCCTCCGCGAGCAGTCGGTCGAGGTGTCGAAGTAGCTGCGGAAAGTCCGCTTCGAGGTCTCCGTTGGCCCAGGAGTTGACGTTTTGGCCGAGCAGCGTCACCTCGCGAAACCCACGCAGAGACAAGCCGCGGACCTCGTTTAGGATCTCCTGAGCGCTGCGGTAGATCTCCATGCCGCGGGTCGACGGGACAATGCAGAAGGAGCAGTAGTTGTCACATCCCTCCATGATTGTCACGTAGGCCTTGACGCGATCTTCGCGGACAGCGTCGGACGCATCGAAGTCGATCAGGTCCTCGGTAACGACCTGCGGCCCCTCCCCTGCCTCGAGCGCGTCGAGGACAGATGGCAGCGCCCTCAATGCGCGCGTGCCCAAGACGAAGTCGACACTGGATTCCCGCGACAGAATCTGCTTGCCTCGCTGCTGGGCGATACATCCGGTGACGCCGATCCTCACCTGACGCTCGCGCACGTGCCGCCGACCGGCGTCGATACTCTGACTCGTCTCATCAGCCGGCGCGCTGGACGGTGAGCCTGACCGGGTATCCTTGACACCGCGCAAGCGGCCGAGCTCGGAAAACAGCTTCTCCTCCGCCTTTTCCCGTACGCTGCACGTGTTCAGGAGAATCACATCGGCGTCCAGGGGGCCGTCAGCGGGAACGAAGCCGAGCTGGCGCAACTGCCCAGCGTAGATCTCCGAGTCGTGGACATTCATCTGGCATCCATACGTATGGATCCAGTAGCGACCACGGCCGCCTTCAGGTGAAGTGAGATCTCTGGCAGACATCTGTGGGGCTTCCTCGTGTTCCGGGAGGAGCGGGAATCGGAAGGCGCCGATTATAGCAGCCGCATGACCGCCTCGATCCGCTCGGGCGCGACCGCACCTGACCGGAGTATTCGATAAGGCTCGACAGTGAGATCGAGCAGCGTAGATGGGGGACCACCTGCGGTTTCGCCCCCGTCGAGAATTTCCCCCACCTCTTGGAGAGAGAACGTATCGCGCACCTGGGTTGCCGTGCGAGCAGGATATGCTCCAGTTCGGTTTGCCGAAGTGCCGGTCAGCGCAATTTCGCAACGCCCGATCAGGGCACGGGCTGCCGCATGAGGCGAGAGTCGCACGGCGATGGTGCCCTCCGCTCCGACGAGCGCCTCATGGAGGCCTGCCCGTGCGCGCATCACCACCGTCAACGGTCCCGGCCAGAAGTGCTCCGCGACGAGCGCCAGGCTGGGAGGCTCCGAAGCAACCCACTCTCGCAACATGACCATGGAGTCGACGATCAGCAGAAGCGGTTTGCCGGACTCACGGCCTTTCATTTCGACGATGCGATCGACTGCGCGTGCGTGACGCGGATCGGCACCGAGTGCGTAGAAGGTGTCCGTAGGGTACGCGACGACCTCGCCCGCGAGAACCGCTGCCGCCACGCGGTCGACATCTTCAAAGGAGCAAGTCTCCAGCACGCGATCTCTCCTGCCGGATGTAGAACGTTGTCGCTCAGGCCCGGCGGCACTCACCTTTACCGTGAGGTTGTCCGCTGCTAGCGTGACCGGCGTGATCCGGGTTTCCACAAACGCCACAGAGGACCATGTTACCTGACGAGCCAGGAGATCTGTTCGGATCTCAGGACATGTTGCCGGCGACAGATACGTCGCAGCCGAAGTCTGCGCATCAGCCCGGGGTCGAGCCAACAGCGGCGCCTCTGGCAGATCGCCTGCGGCCATCTTCGCTCGACGAGTTCGCCGGACAGGGACACCTGGTCGGACCGGGCAAGCTGATGCGGCGAATCCTCGAGGGCGGAGAGCTTCCCTCCCTGATCCTCTGGGGCCCGCCGGGAACCGGCAAGACCACACTCGCCAAGCTCATTGCCACCGCGACCGTGGCCGATTTTGTGGCCCTCTCTGCGGTGCTCTCGGGCGTGAAGGAGGTCCGTCGCATCGCCGAGGAGGCCGCGCGACGTCGTCAATACGGTCGCCGTACGATTCTGTTCATCGACGAGATCCACCGATTCAACAAGGCGCCACAGGATGCCTTCCTGCCTTTCGTCGAGAGTGGCGACCTGACTCTGGTGGGTGCGACCACGGAGAATCCCTCCTTCGAGATCGTTTCCCCGTTGCTGTCGAGGTGCAAGGTCCTGACGCTCGAATCGCTCGACCAGGAAGCCCTGGAGAACATACTGCGAAGGGCCCTCGATACTCCTGCGCCGCGCGGTCTCGCCGGTCGCGGTCTTGTGGCCAGTGACGATCTTGTGGCCGCGATCGCGCTGTTCGCCGACGGTGATGCACGCGTCGCCCTGACGACGCTCGACCTGGCCGCGCAGATCGCCCTCGACGACGCGGCCGCTGGGGCCGCTGGGGCCTGCACGATCACAGAAGATTCAGTGCGCGAGGCCATGCAGAGCCGCATGGTGCGTTACGACAAGGCGGGTGAGGAGCACTTTAATCTGATCTCGGCGCTTCACAAGAGTGTCAGGAACAGCGATGCGGACGCTTCTTTGTACTGGCTCACGCGCATGATCGAGGGGGGAGAGGATCCGGTCTACCTCGCCCGTCGCCTGCTGCGCATGGCGAGCGAGGACATCGGTCTGGCGGATCCACAAGCACTGCCGCTGGCAGTGGCTGCTTTACAGTCGGTACAGGCCGTGGGCCTGCCGGAGTGCGTCCTGGCGCTAGCTGAAGTGGCTGTCTACTTGTCATTGGCACCCAAGAGTAACGCCCTTTACACCGGCTACTCGAGCGCTCGTCGTGACGTGGCCGAGACTGTCAATGAGCCGGTACCGCTGCACCTGCGCAATGCTCCCACCCGGCTCATGAAGGACCTCGGCTACGGCGAGGGCTACGAGTATGCGCACGACATCGAAGAGGGTGTCGCCGACATGCGGTGCCTTCCTGAATCGCTTCAGCGACGGCACTATTACCGCCCCACACGGAGAGGCTTCGAGGCCGAGCTCGATCGTCGCATGAAGCGGGTTGCCGAGGTGCGCGAGAAGCGACGGAGGAACAAGGGATAGCCAGGCTACCCCTTCCAACGGACGAGCATCAGCGTGATGTCGTCCTCGCGCGGTCCACCGCCATGGTGTGCGCGTCCCGCCACTCTGACCGCCTCGATGATCTTGCTGAGCGGGAGCTCTCGGTTGTCGGTGACAACCTGCGCAAGATGGTCGAGACCGAATTGCTCCTCCTCGGCGTTGGTCATTTCGGTGAGCCCATCGGTGTAAAAGACCAGCAGGTCTCCAGGCGAGAGTTGGATATCCACTTGATCATAGACGCTATCGGGGAAGGCACCGAGGATCAGCCCTCCTCCACTGATCAAGCTGTGACCGCCGGCAGTGATCCACAAGGGAGGGGCGTGGCCCGCGTTGCAATAGCGAAGAAGACCCGTGTGGCGGTCCAACATACCGACAACCGCGGCCACGAAATGGTTTGCAGGGGTGCTCTCGTACAGAAGCTGGTTGAGTTGCCAAGCCAGGGCGGCAGGCTCTGGGCAGATGCCGGCGCTGAATCGGACTCCCGTGCGAACCGCAGCGGTCAGCAGAGATGCCGACAACCCGTGGCCGGACACATCCGCGATTGCGATGCCGATGTGACGGGAGCACTCGGCGAAGTAGTCATAGTAGTCACCGCCTACCGCGCTGCTCGGTACGTTGATGCCGACAGCCTCGACTCTTTCCCCGCACAGCGGTTGTGCCGGGAAGAGCGCCTGCTGGATCTCTCGAGACATGCTGATTTCGTGGTCGATGCGCGTGCGCTCGATCTGACTGCGGAAGAACCTCGCGTTCGTAATGGCCGCGGCAACCTGCCCTCCGATCGTCTCCAGCAGGTCGAGCTGCTGTTCGTTGAAGGCACACGGCGTGTCCGACTCCAGTGTAATTACCCCCATGACCTTGTCAGCGTGCACGAAAGGAGCGGCAATCTCGGACTGAGAGGAAGGGCGCGCCTCAATGTAGCGTGGATCACTCTTGACGTAATCGACGATGATGCCGCGTCGGTTTCGGGCCACCCATCCGGTAATCCCCTTACCCGGCCGATCACGCAGGAGTTGCTCGGTATTCGGTGGATAGCCGCGATGCTCGATCCGCCGCAGCGATTCGCCGTCCTCGTTCAGCAGGTAGATGCCGCCGGCGTCGTAGGGCACGATCTCGCTCAAGGAGTCGAGCAAGTGCCTCATGACCTCTCCTACCTCGAGTGAGCTCGCCACCTTCCTCGCTGCTCCCAGCAGCAGCTCGCGAGCATTCAGGTCCCAGCGCATGCGGCCGATGAGACGGGCGTTCTCGACAGCAACGGCAAGCTCATGAGCGACGGCTTCGAGAAACTCGAGGTCTTGTTCCGAAAAAGGCTCGGGGTGCTCCCTGATGGCCTCGAGCACTCCGGCGAGACGGTCTTCGCGCTTTATCGGCACAGCGAGCAATGCGTGCGTTCGAGTGCCGAACTCGCTGTCGAGCGTTGCGGCAAAGCGTGGCTCGGCCGAAACATCGTCTACCCGCACCGACTCCCCGGTCGAAAGCACGAAGCCACCCAAGCCCAGGGGTACCGCGACGATGCCCTTCTTCAAATCGCCGCCAGGTCGCACGAAAGAGACTTCGAGCCGTTCCTCTAGCTCTTCGCCTTCCTTGACGAACAGGGAAACCGCATCGGCACCAATCGCCGAAGCTGCCAGCTCGAGAACGCGGCTGAGAGCCGACTCCAGCGAGAGGCTGGCATTCAAGGCACGCGCGATCTCCAACAAGGCACGGGCGCGCCCGTCATCAGGCGGATTGCCGCCCTCTTGGCGTGTTGCCACGCTTGATTCCACAGGATTCTTACCTTCGTTGGCTTCGTTGCTCATGGCAATGGCACGGCGATCTGCCGGGTCGCTCAGTCATCTGCGGGGCCGAACAGACCGGCCCCACTCAGATGACCGATATCGTTGAACAGTCGCAGACGAGGGTGCGGCCCTCCAAGCTCGACAATGCCGATCGAAGCGTTGTCGAGGGGAAGTGATCGATAGTGGCCCCAGGATATCGCGAGAGCCTCCATCACGGCCATCCGGATAACACCATCGTGGCTGACGACGGCAACGGATCCGCTCGGATGGTTTTTCCGAACACGACTCAGGAAGCGGCGCACACGTTCGCCGATCGAGTCGAAGGTTTCGATACCCGGAATTGCCAGTCGGGCCGGATCCACGCACCAGGTCTGCCAGGCCTCGGCGTCTGCCGCGGCGATCTCGTCGGCTGGGCGGCCTTGCCAGCGACTCAGATCGAGCTCCACGATGTCGGCATCCAGGCGGACTTCCTGCCGATGAGGTTGCGCGACGATGTCGGCCGTCTCACGGGCTCGACGCAGAGGGCTGCAGTAGATCGCATCGAGCTCCTGCTCTTGCAGGCGACGCGCCAGCTCGCGCGCCTGCCAGCGACCTTCCGTAGACAGGCTCTCCTGCGAGCGTCCCATGTAGATACGCTGCGCATTCGAGGTAGTGATGCCGTGACGGATCAGATGCAGGCGCGTCAAGCTCATGGCTGTGCAGGGGGGCCTCGCCGCTGTCGCTTGCGCCCTGCCGGCGCGGAGCGAGCTTTGCCCGCCGAGCGCTTGCGCGGTCGCCTCGGCGCAGGCTGCAGCGCCAACTCGAGTGCCTCGCCAATACGTGTCACATACAGGAACTCGAGACCCTCGAGCACCTGCGCGGGGATCTCTTCCATGTCCTTTTCGTTCTTGATCGGCAACAACACGCGTTTGAGGCCGGCGCGTCGCGCCGCGAGGACCTTGTTCTTCACCCCGCCGACCGGCAGAACCATGCCTCTCAAGGTAAGTTCGCCGGTCAACCCGAGGTCGGCATGCACTGGTCTGCCGGTGAACAGAGAAGCGAGTGCCACCAGCATCGCGACCCCGGCGGAAGGTCCGTCCTTGGGCACGGCGCCCGCCGGCACGTGCACATGCACATCGTAGCCCTCGAAATCACTGGCGGGGATATCGAGCTCGGAAGCTCGTGACCGTAAATACGACATTGCCGCCTGTGCCGATTCCTTCATGATGTCGCCGAGCTGCCCCGTCAGGATGAGCTCACCCTTTCCCTGCATCCGGGTCGCCTCGACAAAGAGAATGTCTCCACCTGAAGGCGTCCAGGCAAGTGCCGTTGCCACGCCAGGCTGGGCGGTGTGCTCGGCGATTTCCGAGAAATACTTCACCGGTCCCAAATACGAGTGCAGCTGTTCCGGGCCGACCACCTGCTGCTCCGGTTCCGCCTCATCTTCCGCGTCCATCGCCTCGGCCACACGGCGCGCCACGGCACGAAAGATCGCAGCAATCATGCGTTCGAGCTCGCGCACTCCCGCCTCTTCCGTATAGTCGCGAACGATCCCGGTAACCGCAGTGTCGAGGATGTCGACATGTTCGGTCGTGAGCCCATGCTCATCGAGCTGACGCGGGATAAGAAACTGCCGCGCGATAAAGGCCTTCTCTTCTGCCGTATAGCCGGGGAGTTCGAGAATCTCCATGCGATCGTAAAGCGCATCGGGAATGTTCTCGGGCACGTTTCCGGTAGCGATAAAAAGGACCTTGGATAGATCGAAAGGCACTTCCAGGAAATGGTCCGAGAATGCGTGGTTTTGCTCCGGGTCGAGCACCTCCAGCAGGGCCGACGACGGGTCGCCGTGAAAGTCGGCGCCAATCTTGTCGATCTCGTCGAGCATGAACACCGGGTTCATGGTGGCCGCCTTCTTGACGCTTTGAATGATGCGACCCGGCAGAGCTCCGACATACGTGCGGCGATGTCCGCGAATCTCCGCTTCATCGTGGACGCCGCCGAGGGAGGCGCGCACGAACTCGCGTCCCAACGCACGCGCAATCGAGCGCCCCAACGAGGTCTTGCCGACACCCGGTGGCCCGACGAAGCAGAGAATGGGCCCCTTCATGTCGGGCTTCAGCTTGCGGACCGCCAGGTACTCGAGAATTCGCTTCTTGATCTTGTCGAGGTCGTAATGATCCTCGTCCAAGATCGCTGCTGCCCCGGCGATGTCCAAGTTGTCTTCCGTCTGTACTCCCCAGGGCATGTCGAGAAGCCAATCCAGGTAGGTCCTGACGACGTTGTATTCGGCGGCGGCCGGAGACATGCGGCCGAGGCGTCCGAGCTCCTTCAGCGATACTTTCTCGACTTCCTCCGGCATGCCAGCTTCGGCGATGCGCTTCGAGAGCTCATCGATTTCAGCACCACCTTCGTCGTCCTCGCCGAGCTCGCGACGGATCGCCCTGAGCCGTTCGCGCAGGTAGAACTCACGCTGGCTGCGGTCGACCTCCTCCTGCACCTCGGTCTCGATCTTCTGGGAGAGCTCGAGCACCTGCAGGTGCCGGGTCAGGAGGTTCAACACGAGCCGTAGTCGTTCGCCGGCCGTTTCCGACTCGAGCACCTTCTGCTTGTCGGCAACCTCCAGGCTCAGATTTGCCGCGATGATATCGGCGAAGCCACCCGGCTCCCCTGTCGACTCGGCCAGCGCCTGCAACTCTTCCGGGACCCCAGGCGCAACTTTCAAAATCCTGCGCAGCAGGCGCCGCACGCTGACCATCAGGGCTTCGAGCTCGACATCTTGCTCCTCTTTGGCGGCCGGCAGCAGCTCGGCCCTGCCGCTGAAGTAGGGCTCGGGTCCCTGCAGGTCGTGGAGACGTGCTCTGTCCAACCCCTGGGTGATGACGTTCAGCTTGCCGTTCGGGAGTGGCAAGGCCTTCAGGACGCGGGCCACGGTGCCGTGGTGATAGAAGTCATCGGCCCCCGGGTCCGCTGTTGCCTCGTCCTTTAACGCGGTGACCACCAGGAGAGTGTCACCTTCCAGTACTGCGCGCACGAGGCGCAGGGAGGAGTCGGTAGCTACGAGGATCGGCATGATGGCGCCCGGGAAGAGTACGGATCCACGGCCGGGCAGAACGGGCAGAACCTCGGGGATCTCCTCGATCTGTCGTAGGGCGAGCTCCTCCACCTCGTCTCCCAGGAGCTCCTTCAGGTTGCGCTCAGAATAGTCGGGCATTGCGAATTATCTCGGATTGATGATCAAACCTACGCCTCGGATCGAGGATCGTAGGGATGCTCTTTTTCGAACTTGCGGAGTAGCTCTTCAGCTTCGGCGTCGAGCACTTCGGGCATGTCGATGCGCACAGTGACGTACAGGT
>SDBS01008204.1_pt1 | contig 10102 bp, 8 predicted proteins | sample 2277091 | NCBI WGS metagenome assembly SDBS01 (sample SAMN10404972, study PRJNA504765) | marine sediment metagenome | isolation source: marine sediment core GS10_PC15, 163 cmbsf | place: Arctic Ocean: Southern Knipovich Ridge | collected 2010 | reverse complement strand
GGAGAAGTTGAGATACAAAATATTCGAATATTAAATCACAAAGGTAGAGAAACCTCAGTATTTGAAACCGGTGATTCGATTTACGTTGAAATACATTATTTTTCAAAGCGAGATGCTCACCGGGCTAACTTTGGTTTTACGATATATTCATCAACAGGTGTTATTATTTCAGTTGTAACTACAGAGGTGGAAGGTTGTAGTCCGCAGCTAAAAGATGGCGAACGTGGCATAGTACGGTGTTATATTAAGAATTTACCTTTCTTATCTGGTATCTATTTGCTAAGCGTAGGAGTCGGTGATGGTTTTGTCACATATGATCTCTGGGAGAAAATGCTAAAATTTCAAGTTATCGAACATAGCGATAGAACAAAAGCCAAACTAGCCGATTATGGTCTTGTGACTATTCCGGTTATTTGGGACTACGCCCCTTTGAAGAAGCAAAAAAAATGACAGATGTGCGTAAAATCATTTTTATAGCAACCTATGCACCAGCTACGATGAATTTCACTGATGAAGAGGCTGCTTGGCACGAGGACTCTATGAAGTACGCAATTGCCAAGTTTAATGAGCAAGACTCCTACCAATGTCAATGGTATTATCTAACAAACGATAAGGAAACTAAACACATTGTAGGTATATACAATATCCCTTTTACCTACTATCCAATTTGCGGATATCGCGCTCGCCTAGAATACAGAAGACAATTTTCCTTTGGTCTTCTGAAATCGATTGTTTCCAATCCTCCAGACTTGGTAGTCATGATTACGCATGAGCAGAGTCTCTCAAAACTGATAGCGAGGGTGCTCCATGCTATTAAAGTACCATATATTTCTCACGTAGGAGGATGGAATACGCCAAATAAACGATGGCAAGAATGGTTTTTTCACCACGCCCAAGTAACCATGACAAATACCGATCTTCAAAAACAACTTTTAATTAAGCAATTCCAATTGGATAAATGCAAAATGAGGGTTGTTCCTTACGGAGTCGATACAAATGTCTTCTCACCAGACCACTCAGCAAGAGGTGCCGATACATTTCCTACGCTACTCTATGTAGGAAGAATCCTCAAAGGCAAGGGAATACTTGATGTTGTAAAATGTATTTCAGAACTCAAACAATCTTTCCCGAACATCAAGCTCTATATTGTTGGAAGGAGAGCTGACCATATGTATTATTTATCCATTATTGATTACATCACTAGGCAAAATTTACGGGACAACGTAATTATACTCGATCACATAAATAATAGAAAAACATTAGCCCATATGTATGCTTCTGCGGACGTGTTTGTTTTCCCTTCCAGATCTGAATCGTTGGGTATGGTTTGTGTAGAATCAATGGCTTGTGGTACACCACCAATTGCGCTCTACGGTTCAGGAGGAGTTGAAGAGATAATTGATACTGGCGATACCGGCATTCTAACTCATTTACCGAATTTAAGTATAAGTATCTATTATTTGCTAACCTTACCTAATAAGTTGAGACAAATGGGAGAAAATGCGGTTAAGAATGCCCGTACAAGATATCCCTACACAGTTACCTATTCTGAACTACGGAAGATCTTTTTGGAAATTTTGAGATAAGAAGTGACCTTACTCAATCAGTCAAACATGAAGATTCTATTAATAGATCCACCTGGGTGGCAAAAGGGTGTTTTAAATGTGGGGTTAGCATATTTGGCATCTTCTCTTGAGACAAAGGGATTTGATGTTCAAGTAGCTGATGCTAATAATAATTTTCTCTCAGGTGAAGAATTGCTTAATATATTAACAGATTATGATCCTACAGTCATTGGGTATTCGATTAACACTGGTACTGTAAGTTCCACTATCAAAATGGCAAAAGAGACTAAGGAGCTCTTTCCACATTCAATTCACGTCGCTGGTGGCCCCCATATTAGCCTATTTTATCAAGAATTCTTAACTCAAAATAGAGAATTCGACTATGCTTTTTTGCAGGAAGCGGAAGAGACTTTTCCTTTGTTTTGTGAGAAACTCTCAAGTAGGGATTCTATCTCTGATGTTCCAGGAATAGCATTTATTAATGAAAATGATGAATTAGTAGTTAACCAGTTAGAGAAATTCCCAGACCCTAATAGTTTATCATTTCCGGATTATGGCAAATTCTATCCATATCAAAGAGAACTTTTGCAAAAAAGATACCCACTTGTAACGAGCAGAGGCTGCCCTTACAATTGTATATTTTGTACAGCTTCTAAAATCTGCGGAAAGAAATGGAGAGGAAGATTCGCGCAAGATGTTATAGAAGAGTTAAAACTGGCAAGGAGTAAATATGGAATTCAGAGATTTGATATTGTTGATGACAACTTTACATTTAACCTAAGACGAGCAAAGCGACTATGTAAAGTATTTATTGATGAAAAAGTTAAATTAGAGTGGGGGTGTCCGAATGGAATCAGGGCGGACAAAATAGATCAAGAATTAGCAGAATTAATGAGGGAATCTGGCTGTGATATGGTTTGTATAGGTGTAGAGAGTGGGGACAAAGAAGTGTTTGACGCTATAAAAAAGGGGGAAACACTACAAGAAATAGAGAAAAGTATCCATTTGCTAAAATCTGTGGGCATAAAAGTAACTGGTCTCTTTATCATAGGATTACCTGGTGATAATCCAAAAAAATTTAATAAGTCTTTAGAGTTTGTCAAGAAAACAGAATTAGATGATGCTTGGTTTGGGCTCTTGATCCCTTTTCAAGGTACGGAGGTCTATGAATGGGTTGACAAGAATGGAAGATTCTTGAGAGATTTTGATGAAGCCAAGTTTTTCGGTCCAGATGCCCGTCCTATATTTGAAACAGACCAATTTACAGAAAAGGAGATGATAGGATGCTATCAGAAAGCCTGCACAGCAACAGGGAACTTTGGCAGAATGATACCTGCGGATCTTTCAGGGTTTGAAAAGAAAAAGTTGAAACAAAAATTGTTATGGAAATATGATCAGAAAAGAATAAAAAGGCATTTATTCTTGTTCCTAATTACTCAAGTGATTAATGAAAAAATTTGGGTATTTCTAAGGAAAATCTACAACCTGAATAGGAGAATTAGTGTTAAAATCAAAAATTTGTTTAAAAAACATGATTTGCCTTATTAACCCCCCCAGTCCACCAGGCACAGTTTCCAATAAAGATACGATGGGTGGATTTGGGCAACTTTATTCAACTGATTCTCCTATAAAGATGCCTCCCATTGATTTAGTCTATATTGCAGCCTTATTAAGAAAAGAAAAAGTAGAATTTAAAGTATTTGAATGCTTGGGATTGAATTGGGAATTAGCTCATTTATCGAAGAAAGTCAAAGAATCAAAGCCTGACCTGATTGGGATTAGAACATCAACTCCCACTTTCGGATGGGACCTCAAGACTGCAAATTTACTCAAGGGTGAGTCAAACTCGAAGATCGTTTTATTTGGTCCACATGTAGGAATTTATTCAAATGAGGTACTCGCTCGTCCCAGTATTGATGGAATTATACTGGGAGAGCCAGAGTTCACTTTTTTGGAGATTGCTAAGAAAGGATTTGAGAATACAGAAGGAGTATGGTTTAAACGAGACGGGAAGATAGTTAAGAACAAAAACAGAGGATTTATAGAAGACCTTGATTCTTTACCATTTCCAGCTTGGGAGTTGCTGCCTTATCAAGAATATGATTTAGAAAAGTATGTAAGAAACATAAAACCATGTACCACTGTTCTGGCTAGTAGGGGCTGTCCTTTTTGCTGCGATTATTGCCCATATCCAGTATCACAGGGGAAGAAGTGGAGGACAAGGTCTATTTCGAATGTAATCGATGAACTTGAATATCTTGAAAAAAAGTTAGGAATCAAAGCAGTATTATTTAGGGATCCCGAATTTAGTTTGGAGAGAAAAAGAGTCGTTGCTTTTTGCAATACTATGATTGAGAGGAGATTAGGGATAAAATGGCGATGTGAAACAAGGATTGATACTCTAGATGAAGAATTGATTAGTTTCTTTGCCAAAGCAGGATGTATCGGGATTAATATTGGAATAGAAAGTGTAGATGCGGAGGTCCTAAGGAGAATGAACAGAAAAACTGTTTCTCCTAACAAAACTTTTCGAATAATGGATGCTTGCAAAAGAAATGGGATAGATGTTTTTGTCTTTTTCATATTGGGACTCCCGGGAGAGACAGTAGAATCGAGTTTAAAAACCATTAAATATGCAAAGAGATTAAATCCTCCCTTTGTCCAATTTACTGTTGCAACACCTTATAAAGGCACAGAACTTTATAATTGGGCGAAGAAAAATGGTTATATTGATGACCTTAACATGGAACAGGTAACTGGTTTTGATGTCATTATGGGGAACGAAAATATTACCGCCGAAAAACTAAAAGATATTTTAGACTATGCTCATAATTATTTTACCCACACCACTATAAAAGATATTGTGGTGAAAAATCTTAGGCTGTTTAGTTTTCTAAGGGCTATGAAGAAAACAATAGCATTGAGAAAACAAGAAAAAAATATTCTATTGAGGTAGAAGGTGGAAACAATACTGATAACAGGTGCTACAGGTTATATAGGACAGTTTTTGGCAAGAAGGTTGCTTGGAGAAGGGTATCCACTTTTTTTGGCTAGCAGAAATAGGCATAACGTACCTGAAGGATTGAAGGCAAAGGGATGCAAAGTATATCAAGGAGATATCAAAGACAAAAAGAGTCTAAAAGATATGGACAAAGTAGATGCGATATTCCATTTGGCAGCGGATAAAACTATCCATGGTGATCGGGAAACCCTTTGGAAGACAAATGTTGAAGGGACAAGAAACATCCTAGATCTTTCATTGAAACTTGGCGTTAAGAAGTTTATCTTTGCAAGCAGCATTGAAGCAGTAGGGCCTGTTTCTTTAGAAGAACTTCCTGCAAATGAGACTCTTCCTCCCAGGCCTTCAAATCCTTACGGTGAATCAAAATTTGAAGCGGAAAAATTGATAAGTGAATACTGCAAAAAAGATGGTCTAAATGCAGTAATAGCCAGAATAGGCACAGTATATGGGCTGAGCTCCTCATTTATCTTCCCAATTGTTGAATCCTTAGTATGTAAAAATAAATTTTCTCAAAATTCATATCCCTTTGAGGACAGATACATACATCTTGTTTATATAACTGATGTTATAGAGATGCTCATAAAGTCCTATCTCACACCAGTAAATGAAGTAAAGACATATTTTTTTGTTGGAGATGAATATATCAAATTTAGGGAATTATCAGAATTAATAGCTTTTCTCATAGGTAAGGATTTAGTCTTTGTAGGTGATAATAGATCTCTAGAAGGACCTGTTCATATGGGATATTCGAATGAAAAGGCCAAACAGGAATTAGGTTTCTCTCCTAAAGTTGACATAAAAGAAGGGGTGGGAAGAACTATAATCTGGTTTTTTCAAAATGGGTATTTGCCTTTGAAGTCTGGGTTTAGACAAAGATTAAGGGATTACTTGAAATCGTTTCTAAAATGAGAATTCTTATTATATCAGATTCTTATCCTCCATATTTTGAGGGTGGATATGAAATAATGTGTAAGCTGGTTAATGATAAACTTATGCAAAGGGGCCATATCATTAGGGTGCTGACAAGCGATTTTGAGTTGAATGAAAAAACGGTTGAAAACGAGGTTCATAGAATTTTTGATTATGACTTTGGGAGAAGGACTTCCTTTTTAAAAAACTTAAAATTAGAGATTGGAAACAATAGGATATTAAAAAATCAAATAAGAGATTTTCAGCCGGATATTATTTCTATTTGGCATCCTATCTTTTTATCAAAGACTTTGTTAGTTACGTTAGATTCGTTGAAGATTCCTAAAGTGTATAATCTCGAAGATAACTGGCTGTCATGGTGGTACTTCGGTAAAGGACAGGGTTGGTTTAACTATTTTGAATTTCACCAGAATAGCTCGAAAAATGCCATAAAATTAGTTCTAAGAAATACGTTGGGTGTTTTGATTCCCACTAAATGGAGACTGATCGATTTAACGAATGCCTGGTTTGTGAGCAACTCACTAAAGATACAATATTTGGAAGCTGGTTTGCCTGTAGAGCAGAATCCTGTTATTTACAACGGACTTGAATTGCCAAGATATCCGTTGACTCCTCTAAGAAAGAAGAGCTGTGATCGAATAAATCTTTTGTGGGTAGGACGTATAACTGAATACAAAGGTACTCACAATGCAATCGAAGCACTAGCTATTCTGATCAATGAGTTCGGAATGAAGGATATCAGACTTTCAATAGTAGGGAAACCAGACAATCAAAAGTATTCGGCTCATCTTGAATATTTGGTCAAAAAAAATGGCTTGCAAGGTCGAATTATTTTTGAAGGCAAGTTTTCACACAATAAAACGATTAAAAAATACTTAGAAAGCGATATTTTTCTCTTCACTTCTATTTATAAAGAACCTTTTGGGTTGACTTGGTTGGAAGCTTTTGCTTGTGGTGTGCCAGTTGTGGGAACAATAACGGGTGCTTCCAAGGAAATTTTCGCTGATGGAGAAAACGCATTAATCTACAAAGCAGGAGACTCTGAATCTCTTGCTTTAGGAGTCAAAAGATTAATAGAAGATGAAACTCTGTACAAAAAAATTCAAAATAATGCAATTGAGATAGTTAAAGAAAAATTTAATATCGAGGCTATGACCGATAAGATTGAACTTCTTTATGCAAAAGCTATAAGAGGCTGACTTTACGCAAGGCAGCATGGTCTGGGAAATATTTACGCTATATGAGCCAGTCATTGAAAGTCTAGTCGAAAAGAAAATATTAAACTGATATCGAGAATATAGAGGACGGATAGTCTATATGAAAATACTAATTATTACAGCTTTTTTACCATACCCATTAAACAATGGAGGCAGAGTACGTCAATATCATATGCTTAAGAGATTGGCACAGAATTATGATCATGAAATCGCTCTTATCTCTTTCATCGAGTCAATGGACGAATTGGTGTATCTGCCCATACTTCAATCTTTTTGTACCAGAATCGAGACCGTCCTGAGAAGAAAGAGTAAGTCTTCAGCTCAATCTATCTCTAGATTCAGCTTTCGAAAGAAACAGTTTTCAAATCTGCTTAATTGCATTTTCTCCAATGAACCGTTAGGAGTGTTACAGTTTCTGTCAGGGAAAATGCAAGCAAAAATTAAGGCAGCTATGAGTGAACAGCTATTTGATATTGTTCAGATAGAATTCACACAAATGGCTTCATATGTGCCTCAGGACTCTAAAATTCCTACAGTGTTGATTGAGCACGACGTTGACTTCATCCGCCAGTTAAGGAACTTTCGTAATACCAGCAGGCCTATACCCAAGTTCGAATCGTTTTTTGAGTGGCTAAAAACTAAAAAATATGAAATAGAGATGTGCCAAAAGTACAAGAAAGTTATTGTCATGTCTTCTGTTGATAAAGAGGTGTTATTAGCAGAGGATAAGAATTTAGATATCTCTGTGGTGGGCAACGGGGTGGATACTGCCTACTTCAAACCAATGGACATGGAATATGATAACCGTACCCTTGTGTTCTTGGGTTCCCCCAGTCATGGTCCAAATCTTGACGGCCTGCGCTACTTTTGTAAAGAGATATATCCAAAGGTTAGAGCAAGACTACCAAACATTAGATTAGCAGTTCTCGGGGAAGGCTGGATTGCAGCTTTTGCTGAATTCTGTTGTGATAAAGGCATCACTCTTAAGGGATATGTTGAAGATCTCCGACCTTATCTAGCCCATTGCGCAGCGTTAATTGTCCCCCTGCGTGTAGGTTCGGGTACAAGACTGAAAATCCTGGAAGCATTAGCTATGGGATGTCCCGTTGTCTCTACTTCCGTTGGCTGTGAGGGGCTAGAAGTAACGAATGAGAAAGACATACTCATTGCTGACAAACCAGCCGAATTCGCCTGTCGGATCGTCGATGTAACTACGGACACGAGGCTTAGGCAACGAATCTCTAAGAATGCCCGAAGGCTAGCTGAAACAGAATATAGTTGGGACAAAATTGTAGTTCTTCAAGATCAAGTGTATCGTGAAATGGTTGAGATGGGAGATTACAATAAATGAAACTAAAAAGCGCCGGTCGGAAGTATTTTATGTACGGCCTACGTCTCTTACGTCGCGAAGCCTCTCTCAAAAGAGCCATCAACCGGATGATGATTGAACGCGCCTTCAAGGCAAGAACTGAAATTGTTCGCGGCTATCCAATCTACGCTTATATCGATGTTTGCAATATGTGCAACTTGAAGTGCCCTTTATGCCCCACTGGACAGGGGAGAAATGAGCGACCAAAAGGCAAGATGTCATTCGAAGGTTTTAAGAAAATTATTGACGAAATTGGTGACTATCTTTACATTGTTCGGCTTGATAGTTGGGGTGAACCCTTACTGAACAGAGAGATTTTCGATATAATCACCTACGCAAAGAAGAAAAAAATCAGCGTTAATTTCAGTACCAATTTCAATATTTTCTGTCAAGAAATGGCTGAAGAGATGGTTCGGTCCCACCTAGATGAGTTGTATGTTTCTGTTGATGGAACTACTCAGAAGACCTATGAAACGTATCGGCGAGGAGGTAACCTAAAAAGAGTTATAGAGAATATTTTGCTTCTTCAGAAAGTGAAAAGAAAAAAAAACAGCCCTGTCCCGCATATCGTATTAAAATTTATGGTTATGAGACATAACGAACATGAATTGGAACAGGCAAGAGAACTGGCTGATAGTCTGGAAGTTGAACAATTCATGCAAGGACCAATACACGTAGATATGGGAAAGCTGCTCGATGAAGACATTTCGTCGCTAATTGCCAAAGATTTCAACTGGCTTCCGAGGAATGAGAGTCTGAGCAGATATGACTATGAGAAGAAAAGGGCCAAGAGGAAGATAGATTGTGATTGGCCCTGGAAAGGGATAACCATTAATTGGGATGGCTCAGTTTCTCCATGTTGTGCAGTTTATGGAAAAAGAGACGATTTTGGGAATATTTTTGAACAAGGGTTCCAAGCTATCTGGAATGGTAAACAATATCGGGCATCAAGATTGTGGTTGGGTAAACGATCCTTGCCTGAGCATCGAACAGTATGCTACAGGTGTTCGCAGCATGGGTTCTTCGCTTAGAATGGATGAAGCAATTTGGCTGGAATGTGGCTGGTGTTGAGGTTAGTAGAGCAGCTTTAGAGCGAGCAGACAAGTTCGCCTTAAATGTATTTCGTGGAGAACTAAGCGATGCACGTTTGTAGATCATAATAGAACCGAATTTAGCAAACTCAGGAACTCGTGCAATGACTAATGTAGATCACGAAGAAGGATCAGCCGTTACTTGGGACCAGTTGTGGAAAAACCAAGAATGCAATGGATTTCTTGATGAAAATTCTTACGTAGGACTTTGCGGAAAAATCAAATTTGAGAGTTTTAAGAAAATTTTTTCAAAGGCCCCGGGAAAAAAGTCTTTGGAATGTGGTTGTGGACTGGCAACAATATCTACCAGGCTTGCCATGGAAGGTTATGAAGTAACTATGCTTGATCTTTCCTCACATGCTTTGGAGAAAGTCAAGAGTAATTTCAAGAGACTAGAGCTTGTGGGTGATTTTGTTCAGGATGATATTAATGACATGCCCTTTGAAGATAAAACATTTGATTTGGTGCTCAGTTTTGGAGTTCTAGAACATTTTAAAGATATAAACAGACCCATTAAGGAAATGATTAGAGTGTTAAAACCCGGTGGAGTATTCTTCGCAGACATAGTGCCAGAGAAATTCTCCATTCATAAACTGGCAGATATGATGAATTACCTTGTTTTGTTCTCTTATTTCGTAATCGAATTGAAACTTAGAGCAGGCTATAGATTTTTTAAAAATTGCAGGGCAAAATATTTCGTGAACAGTACGTCTTTAGAGGAGTATCTTTGTGCAATAAAGATGAACGGGCTAAAGGAGACCAAATCAGGTGGATATGGTCCTTTCCCAACCTTTGTTTTGCCAAGATTTTTAAGGAAAACCTATCTGGATTTTATAAGAATGAATAGCAACTTTGCTATGAATTTTAACCTAAGCGAATCGAATCTCTCCAAGTTTTTGGGATTCGGA
>SDBS01008203.1_pt1 | contig 10104 bp, 7 predicted proteins | sample 2277091 | NCBI WGS metagenome assembly SDBS01 (sample SAMN10404972, study PRJNA504765) | marine sediment metagenome | isolation source: marine sediment core GS10_PC15, 163 cmbsf | place: Arctic Ocean: Southern Knipovich Ridge | collected 2010 | reverse complement strand
GTGGCTTTTGCGCTCAAACGCGAGGGTTACCGCGTCGATACCTTTGGCGACGGGGTTGCGGCCTGGGAGGCCTTCCAACAGGAGCTTCCCGAGCTGGTGATCCTCGACATCATCATGCCACGGATGGACGGCCTCGAGCTGTGCCGCAAATTGCGCACCCGTTCCGAGGACATCCCCATCATTTTTCTCACCTCCCGCGACGAGGAGTTCGACAGAGTGCTCGGGCTCGAGCTCGGCGCCGACGACTATCTGTGCAAGCCGTTCTCCATGCGTGAGCTGCTGGCCCGGGTCAAGGTACTGTTCCGTCGCATCGCCCTCGGTCGTGAGGCGGCGAATTCATCCGAGGAGGAGCTGCTGCGGGTCGGCAACCTCGAGCTCGATCTCCGACGCTACACCGCCCGCTGGGGTGGATCCACGGTGCCGTTGACGGTCACCGAGTTCATGATCCTGCACGCGCTCGCCCGTCGACCGGGGCACGTCAAAACGCGGGAGCAGCTGATGAACGAGGGATACCCTCACGATACCTTCGTCTCCGACCGCACCATCGACTCGCACATCAAGCGGGTCCGCAAAAAGTTCGTCGCCATCGACGAGGCTTTTGACGGCATCGAGACGGTGTACGGCCTCGGCTACCGTTACACCGAGGAGTCTGCGTGACCAGACGACGATGAAGCTGCCGCTCCCCTCCCGAATCTCGCTCCGCCTGCTCGCCTTCAACGTCCTCCTGGTCTTCCTGCCGGTCGGCGGCGTGCTATTCCTCGACACCTACGAGAGCCACCTTCTCGGTGCCCAGGAGCGGACGATGGCTCAGGAGGGCCGGTTGCTCGCGGCCGCAATCGAAGCTCGTGACCGCCTCGACGGCGACGACGCGCGCAGAATTCTGGTCCAGCTCGATCAGCGTCAGCTCGCTCGGTTGCGGGTTGTGAACGTGGCGGGAGAGGTCATCGCAGATTCCGCGCTTCTCGGACCGCGGCGAGAGAACCCAGAGCCGGTCGCCACCGAAACCGCCCCGCCCTACACCGTCGAACCGAGCTTCCTCTACCGCATCGGCTCGCTCCCCTTCCGCCTGTTCCGCGGCCCGCCTCCGGAGACGGTCCGGGCCGCCGACACCGACGGCAGCAGCGACCTGCTGTCACGCCCGGAGATTCAAAGCGCGCTCGACGGGCGCTACGGCGCGGCGACCCGGATCAACCCGACCCCGCGCCGGTCGGTGACCCTCCACATCGCCATCCCGGTGCGGATCGAGGGCGCCGTCGAAGGTGCCGTTCTCGTATCTCAGTCTACCGGCAGGATCCTCCTGGCTCTTGACGCGGTTCGCCTGGACGTTTTCAAGGTCTTCCTCCTCAGCCTCGGCGCGGCGGTGATTTTGAGCCTGGTCGCTGCGACGACCATCGCCCGCCCGCTGGCGAGGCTGCGCCGCCGAGCCGGTGACATCCTCGATCGTCGGGGACGCCTTCGCGGCGGCTTCACGGCCAGCACCCGGCGAGACGAGATCGGCGACCTCGAACGCGCCCTGGCAGAGCTGACACGCCAGCTCGAGCAACACCTCCGTGCTACCGAGGCCTTCGCCGCTGACGTTTCACACGAGTTCAAGAACCCGCTGGCTTCGATCCGTACGGCCACCGACATGGCCTTGGAAGACGTGCATCCGGGAGAACGCAGGCGGTTCCTGGGGATGATCCAGAAAGACGTGGCCCGCATGGAGCGCCTGCTCTCGGAGGCGCGAGAGATCTCCCGCATCGATGCCCGCCTCGACGACGAGGAGCGGACCGACATCCCCCTCGACCACCTGCTGTCCGGCCTCGTGGAGAGCTTTCACCTGCGAAACGCCGACTCGGGACTCCATTTCGATCTCGCGCTGCCGGATGCCGACGTCGTCGTATTCGCTTCCGCTGACCGCCTCACTCAGGCCTTCGAAAACCTGATCGACAACGCGGTCAGCTTCTCGCCCGAGGGCGGAAGAATCACGATCGCTCTGAAGGCCGACGCCAAATCGACCGAAGCGACCATCGCCGACGAGGGTCCCGGCATCCCGGACGGACATCGGGACCGCATATTCAGTCGTTTCTTCAGCTACCGACCGGACGACGACACCGGCTCGAACCACACCGGGCTCGGTCTCGCCCTGGTACGCTCCATCGTCGAGTCTCACGGCGGAACGATCGCCGCCGAACCACGCAGCGGGGGTGGGACGAAGATGGTGGTGGTGCTGCCGCTTACGCATCGCTGAACCGGCCCCACCCACCCGATTCACCACCAAGGCACCAAGTACACCAAGGGAATCCCTAACTCAAGAAGACGAACGTGAAACCTCCGCCTCCGAGTTTTCGGCACAGCGCACATTATTTGACACAAATAGATATCTTGGTGGACCCTTGGTGATCTTGGTGCCTTGGTGGTTTTCCCTGCCGCTATCGAATGCCGAACTCCTCGAGGCGTTCGAGGGGGAGACGACGGAGGTACCACGGCGGGCGTCGGCTGCTGACGTTGCCTCCATGGAAGATCTGCACCAGGTACGGTCCGGCGATGTCGTGCACCCGGTAACGTCGCTCGAGCTCGACGTGGTCGTGGGCGAACGGGTTGCGGCCGCCCCGGAACGCCGCCAGCGGCGACGGCTGTCGGCGGGAGTAGGCACAGAGCTTCCCGGTCGAAACGTCGTAGCGCAGGAATTCTCTCGTGCAACAGACCTCGGCGTCAGCGGGGGCTGCCTCGACGGCGGCCAACCAATCTTTGTGGATGGCGTCATCGGAATCCATTCTCGTCACGAACTGGTCACCGTCGCCGCTCCAACCCCCGTACCACTCGTCCTGGACGACTACCTCCACCCACCTGAGATCAGCGGTCTGCTCCTCGATGAACGGCGCGCTCTGGCTCGAACACAGGAGAATCGCAGGTACGTCCAGCCGCTCGACGCTGGGGGCGAAGTACGTTCTGAAAAGCTCTAACCGCCCCTCGAGCCATTGACGATCACCGTGGCAGTTCGCGTTCACCGGATCCTGGGGGCGTGGAACCGAAAACCTGGTAACAATGACGTGCTTCATCGCCGGGAGTTTACAACGCCATAGGTTCTTACGGCGAGCCTGCACATCTCATCCGGCAGAACCACTCATCTCAGGTGTACCGAAAGCGACAAGACCCTGGACTACGGCCTTGTGAAGAATTTTTCAAGAAGTCTTTTCCTCGGTAAAGGGAAGTGGTAGCATCCTGCGACGGTGGTTTCGGCCCGCCCCTTTCACCGGCGTTTGGTGATTTGGACGGGCTCGCGGCAGGCTCCTCCGCTGCCCGGCCTCCTGCAATTTCAGACCGTGACCGCAGGGCATCGGGCCCCGGCCGCGAAAGAAGGGATGGACACCCATGATCGTCGGGATCGTTAAAGAGAGCTTTCCGAACGAGGCCCGGGTCGCCATGGTCCCCGCTCTCCTGCCTCAGCTGGCCAAGGCCGGCGTCGAGGTCGTGATCGAGAGCGGCGCCGGTGACGCTGCGGGCTTCCTGGACGAGGAGTACACCGCCAAAGGGGGCAAGATCCTCTCCTCGCGGGCAGAGGTCTTTCAGACCGCGGATGTCGTGGCCCAGGTGCGTGCGCTCGGCGCCAACCCGGAGCAGGGCACGAGCGATCTCGAGCTTCTGCGTGATGGGCAGACCGTCATCGGCATGTGCGAACCGTTGACCGAGCTGGAGTCCAACAACGCGATGGCCGCCAAGGGGGTCACCCTCTTCTCGATGGAGATGATGCCCCGCATCACCCGCGCTCAGAGCATGGATGTGCTGTCGTCGATGGCCACAATCGCCGGTTACAAGGCGGTGCTCATCGCCGCCAACGAGCTGCCCAAGATGTTCCCGATGATGATGACCGCGGCCGGAACCGTTGCGCCGGCCAAGGTCTTCGTGGTTGGCGCCGGGGTCGCCGGGCTGCAGGCCATTGCCTCGGCCAAGAAGCTCGGCGCGGTCGTACAAGCCTACGACGTCCGGCCGGCGGTCAAGGAGCAGGTGGAGAGTCTCGGCGGCAAGTTCGTCGAGTTCGAGCTCGACGCCGAATCGTCCGAGGACGCGGGCGGCTACGCCAAGGAGCTCGGCGAAGATTTCTACCGCAAACAGCGGGAGATGATGCTATCGGTGGTTGCCGCGAGCGACGTCGTCATCACCACCGCCGCGATCCCGGGCAAGAAGGCGCCGATCCTGATCACCGCCGAAATGGTGAAGGGAATGCACCCCGGTTCGGTGATCGTCGATCTCGCCGCCGAGCGCGGCGGCAACTGCGAGCTCACCAGGGCGGGAGAGACGGTCATCGAGGGCGGCGTCAAGATCATCGGCCCCGGGAATATCCCCAGTACCGTCCCCTACCATGCCAGTCAGATGTACGCCAAGAACATTGCCACCTTCCTCCTCCACCTGGTGGACGAGGGCACCCTAGTAATCGACACCGAGGACGAGATCACCGAGGGAACCCTCATAACCCGGGGTGGAAAAGTCGTCAATCCGAGAGTTCTCGAGGCCATGGGCGCCTCGAACGAAGGGAGCGAGTGACATGAGTAGCCTGGTCATGCTCATCACGATCCTGGTGCTGGCGATCTTCGTCGGTTTCGAGATCATCACCAAGGTGCCGCCGACGCTGCACACCCCCCTGATGTCGGGCTCCAACGCCATTTCGGGGATCACCATCATCGGCGCGTTGATTCTCGCCGGTGTGCTCGAGGGCGACCCGCAGTTCAACCAGGTGGCCAAGATCATGGCGTTCGTCGCTGTGATCTTCGCCTCCATCAACGCGGTCGGCGGGTTTCTGGTCACCGGCCGGATGCTCAAGATGTTCCAGCGGAAGTAAGCGGGTTTTCAATGGATATGCAGAACATCACCAACATCGTCTACCTCATCGCGGCAGTCCTATTCATCCTCGACCTCAAGATGCTCGCCCACCCGCGAACCGCGGTGCGCGGCAACCAGCTCGGCGCCCTCGCCATGGCGCTGGCTATCGTCGCCACCCTCGCCAGCGGCAAATGGGATTGGACCTACATCATTCTCGGCATCGGCATCGGCTCGCTGATTGGAGCCGTCGCCGCCACCAGGGTGAAGATGACATCCATGCCCGAGCTGGTCGGTCTCTTCAACGGCTTCGGTGGCGGCGCCTCGGTGCTCGTCGCGGGATCGGCGCTGATCGCGACCTTCAATGCCATAGGCGCCGACGCGACAGCCGGGGACATGCAGATGAAGGTCGCGACGGTGCTCTCCGGCCTCATCGGCTCAGTTACCTTCTTTGGTTCCTACGTGGCTTTCGGCAAGCTGGCCGAGTTCCTGTGCGTCAAGTGGAAGCTCTACACCTGGCAAAAAATCATCAAGTACGGCTCTTCGCTGGTGGTCGCCGGCGGCGGCATCTGGTACGGGTATAGCCTCGATTTCAGCCCCCTCTCGATCGTCTTCATGGTGTCGATGCTGATGATCGCCGCCATGCTGCTGATGAAGAAGGACCGTTTCCCCGGCATGAACCTGCTCAAAAGTCTGTCAGCGGTTGCGGCGGTCGCCATCGGCGTCATGTTGATACTCGACCCCTCGAACACTGCTCTCTTTTGGCTGCTGGTCGGTGTGGCGGGCGTCCTCGGCGTGGTGCTGACCCTGTCCATCGGCGGCGCCGACATGCCGGTCGTGATCGCCCTTTTGAACTCCTACTCGGGCCTCGCGGCAGCAGCCACCGGATTCGTCATCAACAACACCGTGCTCATCATCGCCGGTTCGCTGGTGGGCGCGTCGGGTCTCATTCTGACCAAGATCATGTGCAAGGCCATGAATCGCTCGCTCGCCAACGTGCTCTTCGGCACCATGGGACCGACAGCGGACACGCCCGATGCCGACGAGGTCTACAAGACCGTCAAGTCCGCCTCCGCTGAGGAGGTGGCCATGACCCTCGAGGTAGCGCAGCGAGTGGCGATCGTCCCCGGCTACGGCATGGCGGTGTCACAGGCGCAGCACGCGGTTCGCGAGGTCGCCAACTTCCTCGAGGACAAGGGCATTGAGGTGGAGTACGCCATTCACCCGGTGGCCGGACGCATGCCCGGCCACATGAATGTGCTCCTCGCCGAGGCCGACGTGCCGTACGAGAAGCTCAAGGAGATGGACGAGGTCAACGCGACCATGGATCAGGTTGATGTGGCCCTCGTCATCGGCGCCAACGACGTGGTCAACCCGGTTGCCCGTACGGACCCTGGCAGCCCCATTGCTGGCATGCCGATCATCGACGTCGACAAGGCCCGCACCGTGGTGATCATCAAGCGCAGCTTGAGCCCCGGCTTTGCCGGTATCCCCAACCCCCTCTTCGCCGCCGACAACACCCTGATGTTCTTCTCCGACGGCAAGAAGGCGATGCTCGACCTCTTGACGGCCCTCAAGGAGCAATGACGTCCTCCGACAACCACAACCCGACCGCCCGCCCCACGGCGGGCGGTTTTGTTTGTAAACTCCCCGCATGGCCTGCCAAACCCGTTTTGCACTGACGATCGCCGCACTCCTCCTCACGGGGGTGAGCGGAGGCACCGATCGGGTGGAGATCATCATCGACAACTCGGCCGCCATGTGGGATGCGGTGGGCGGCAAGGAGCCGCGGGTCATCGCCCTGCGGGAGGCGTTGGGAAGCTTCGCCGTTTCCACGAGCATGCTCAACGACGATCTGGAGATCGGGTTGCGGACGATGGGCGGCCGTCACGAGCTGATCGACGACGGCGCCTGCGACAACACCGAACTCATCGTACCGTTCGGTCCCGTCGAACCCACTCAGTGGCGCGAGGCCCTCGGAGACCTCTTCCCGCGCGGCAGACGGCCGTTGGCCCGCGCCGTGACCGCAGCCCTGGACGACCTCGCCGACACCGGCGGCAGGATCGTCATCATCACCGCCGGAGGCGACGAGTGTCACACTGATTTCGCCACGATGCTGGCCGAGCTCACCAAGGAAGATGCCACGGTCGATATCCGGATCGTCGGTCTGTCCATGGACCGGAAAACCGTGCTCGCGATGACCACCGCAATCCCTATCCGAAACCTGTCAGACGCCACCGCCCTCCTCGACACCCTATTCTGGGCGGCTCGCTCGTCCGAGACCCCTCCCAGCAAAACGATGGACTTCGAGGTGCTGGCGACTCTCGAGAGCCCCGCCGAAGTCTCTGCCGGTGAGGAGCTCGAAGTCACCTGGACGGGTCCCGACGGTCCCCAGGACTATCTCAGCATCGCCGAACCCGGGGCGGAGAACGAGGCCTACCTCGATTGGGCGCTGACCGGCGAGGGAAATCCACTGCGCCTGCGCGCACCACCGCGTACGGGCGACCTCGAGCTGCGGTACGTAAGAGCCGAGGACGGAGAGGTCCTCGCGCGACGGCAGGTCACCGTGGTAGCCGAGGCAGTGAGTCTCGAGGCGCCGCCGGAGGTCGAGGTCGGTTCCAGATTCGTGGTGGAGTGGAGCGGAACACCCGGAGGCGGCGATTTTATCGCGATCGCCAAGGAGGACTCCGCTGCAGGCGAGCATTTCGACTGGTCATACACGACCGCAGGTCGCCGTTTGACTCTGGCCGCACCATTCCATCCGGGGCGCTACGAGGTGCGCTATGTCTCAGGATCGGAGGTCGAGATCCTCGCCCGGAAACCTCTGATGGTGCGATGATATGGTGACTATTGCCAAAGATGAGCGGTTCTGCCGGATGAGATGTGTTTAGGTATTGGTTGATGCGCGGGATGAAGAACCCGCCTGATGTTGTTTTCAAGATGTGCGGGACAGTGGCTCGGATCTCCGGCGACGGCGTAACCCCACGATGCAGCGGGCAAAATTCGAGTCGGAAATGAAGTCACACCGAGGTAATTCAATGAGATTCAAGTACATTCTTCTGATATTGCCGCTGCTCGCGGCGGCCACGCTCCACGCCGAGACCATCCCTCTCGCGCTCACCGCGCACGTCCAAGCCCTGGGCAGGGGCACCGACGGCACGGTCGTCGGCGTGGTCTTTCAAATCGCACCGGAGGACCGTGACAGGGCCGGGGACCGGGTGAGGGTGGTCACCACCCTGCGCGTCGGCGATGAGATCTTGGACCGGCAGAGCGCGGTGGTGGTCCTGGAGCCGGACGGGTCCGCGATGCTGTATCGCGAGTGGGACCCGGGCACCTATGAGCTCCTGATCTCGATCTCAACCCTCAATGGAAGCGTCTCGGGCGTGTGGATGGGCGAGATCGAGGTGACCGAGGCATCCGAAGACTTCAAAGCGCCAGAGGGCGCCCCGATCGACGCCATCGCCCTCGACCTCACCCCCCCACGCGAGGGGAGCGTTCATTTCGATCCCCCTCCGAATCTCGGCGGACTCGGCGCCGTTCAGCTCGAGGTTTCCGCCCCGGAAAATACCGCCTCGGTCGAGTTCTTCAGCGACGGCAAGAAGCTTGGACGCCGCAACCGCGCCCCGTGGACGGTGTCCATCCCTCTCGGCGAGATTATCAAACGCACGGAGGTGCGCGCGGTAGCGCTCGATGCCGACGGAAACTACCTGGGTGAGGACGCCATCGTCCTCAACAATCCATCCGGCCAGATCGGCGTCCAGATCCTGCTCGCGCCGGAATCATCGATCAAGGACGGCAAGCGACCCATCACGATCGCGATCAGCGGCGGCAAGGACATTCAGCACGTCAGTCTTCGCCTCGACGCCGATCTCATCGCGAGATGGGCAACCTGCCCGTGCGTCATCGATGTCCCGGTCGCGCGGCTGCAACAGGCGGCCATCCTCTCCGCCGAGGCGATCGACGCCCAAGGGACCCGCGGTGACGCGGTCTATATCCTCGGCGGCGGCGGCGGTTTCGTGGGATCGGTCCGTGTCGAGTTGGTGGAGCTTTCGGTCGTGGTCCTCGACGAGAACGGCACACCCGTGCTGGGACTCGAGTTATCCGACTTCACGATCATGGAAGACGACGACGAGGTGGAGATCGAGGGATTCGGCACCACCCAGGATCTTCCGCTGTCGCTCGCCATCGCGGTCGACACGTCTGGTTCGATGATCGAGAACTTTCAGGCGGTCCGAACGGCGGTCCGCGGATTCACCGACGAGCTGCTCGAGGAGGGCGACCAGGCGGTCCTCATCCGATTCTCCTGGGACGCCAAGGTCCAGGTCAACTGGACCGACAACATCAAGGCCCTTGTCGGCGACCTCGACACCGTGCAGCCCGAGGGCGGAACCTCGCTCCACGACGCCGTGGTGCGCTCTTTGGAGCAGTTCCGGGGCCGCCGGGGCCGCCAGGCCGTGGTGCTGCTCACCGACGGTGAGGACACCACCTCGCGCACCGGCTGGGAGACCGCGAAGAGGTTTGCCCACACCATGCGAATCCCGATCTTCACGATCGGCCTCAGCGTCGGCAAGCTCAACTTCTCGAGCCGCAAGGTCCTCAAGACTCTCGCCGAGGCGACCGGCGGCGAGGCCTTCTTCATCAAGAAGGTCGAGGACCTACCGGCGGTCTACGCCCGGATCGCCGAGCTCCTGAGATCGCAGTACCTCCTGTGGTACCCCTCACCCTCCGACAAGCCGCCCGAGGAGTTCCGGAAGATCGAGGTCGCGGTGACCGACCCAACGGCCAAGATCAAGACCATTGCGGGGTATTACCCCGGTAAGTGATTTCGGATTTCGGATTTCGGATTTCGGATTTGCCTTCCCCCAACTTGCATCCTTCGCCGGGAGCCCACAATTGCGGAATTTCGGATTTCGGATTTCGGATTTCGGATTTGCCTTCCCCCAACTTGCATCCTTCGCCGGGAGCCCACAATTGCGGAATTTCGGATTTCGGATTTCGGATTTCGGATTTTCCGCCGGCCCTCCTCCGGGGAGAGTTTTGAGTTTTTGGAATTGGGTTTTGAGTCCCCGCCCGGCAGTTCCCCGGCACGAGGAACCTGAATGTGCTCGCAACGCAGAGCAAACCAGCACCGTCGACACACCTCAATCAGCCTCGAAGGCCATTTATCACTCCTACCTCTCGGAAAGGCGCGGTGGGCGTAGCCCAACGTGGCTTTCCGAGGGCTGGGTGGGCGGGGGGTGGGGGCGGGGGAATTGAGTTCGAAGGCGTCGGCCCGCCCGAATGCAACCCGCCGGCGCGCCGAAGGCG